>Ga0247610_10003968_pt1 | contig 15965 bp, 25 predicted proteins | sample 174DNAGHGhighgp2_FD_193483 | JGI IMG/M metagenome (GOLD analysis project Ga0247610, IMG submission 193483) | Sheep rumen microbial communities from Palmerston North, Manawatu-Wanganui, New Zealand - 1742 DNA GHGhigh gp2 | ecosystem: Host-associated > Mammals > Digestive system > Stomach > Rumen... | reverse complement strand
CCCTATAAGCTGAAGGTCTAAAGAACCGCCTGCAGGGCGGCTGCGGCACAGCTGACATAGAATTTAGTGGGCGGTATGGGCTTTTCTTCTCATCCACCGATAAGGCTACGCAGATGGCAGCATTAGATACAGATCTACCCTTTTATGGCGAACCAGCACCACGGCGGAGGCTGTAATATTCGGATTTTATGAGAGGGCTGCGCGCCGATCCGCGCGGCAGCAGTCCCGCAGCGAGGTAAAAAACCGGCAAAATTCCGAACTATTGCAAGAGAAGATACCAGAAGGTCCGGAGGGAGCAGCGCAGCAGCTGCCCCTCTTTTTATAGGCAATTTCTAATTAGAATTATGCAGATAATTCGGATTAGACACAAGAGCCACCGAAGCACTTCTTGTGCATACCCCCGGCCCCTATTTCGGGAAAAATATTTTTTCGCTTCGGTTTTCGGTATAGGTGTGGGCGCAGCTCCCACGAAGAGCAAAATTTTTTTTGAAAGACGGACAAAGTAGGACAAACTGCCCGACAGATTTTTTAAATATGGATGGAGGGACAACCTCCGCCAGATTTTTATGAATGGAGATGTTTACATTGTCCGAGAAGATAACTATCAGACTGTCAGCTGCAGAGCTTGCCCATATCCGGGAGCAGGCCGTCGCTACCAACCAGACAGTAAGCGCATATCTGCGCAGCCTTATAAAGAAAGATATGGAGGTACAAGAGCAATGAGCAGTCTAACCAATCTGCAGGACGGCAGCAGCCTGTCTGTGATGCTGGACCGGTTTGCAAAGTAGTTTATGGCCCAATATTTCATGCAGCAGGATCGCGAGAAGCTGCGCAAAGAGATCTTGGAAGAGTGCGCACGGATGATAGAGCAGCGGGTAAACATCCAGGTAGATACGAACGCGCTGCCGAAGATCCGCGAGCTAAACGATGCCATAAAAAATTTAGGGAGGACCTAACCATGAGAACAGTACCAAACCAGAAGGTAATAACAGTACACAAAGAGCCATGCGATAAGCAGCACTACTACGCAGCTATCAACCTGGATGCCATGCGCGCAGCCTCCGCCGACCTCACAGCTGGGGCTTTTCGGCTGTGGATCTACTACGCCAGCAATTAGGACGGGTACACCTTCGCCGCAGGCAAGCAGGCTGTATTTGATGCTATGGGAATGAAAAAGGATGCCTATGACCGGGCGCAGCTGGAACTAATAGAGAGGGGGTATTTAACCCCCACCGGCGGCAATAAGTACAGCTTTAGAGAGAAGCCTGTAGAGGGTGAAACCATCCACCCGGCGGAGGTTATCACATCCACCACGAAGTAGGAGATGCCTACCAGAAATACTACAGAACATAACACTAACAGTACAAATACAATTTTACCTGTTATCAGCATGAAGCAGCTAATTGCTCTTGAGGTAGAGGGGTATGTGATAGAGGGGGATATAATAACCTTCTCTACAGGCAAGAAATACAGACTAATAAAATAAGCCCATCAGGAGGCCATCTGATGGGCTTTTGCACTTGAGAGAGGGAGAAAGTCCACCGGCAGCGCAGAGCGCGCCACAGGGCCTTCTACAGCCTTTATTTGATACCCTTGCTCTTGGCTTCGGCAGCAAGGCGAGCTTCTACCGCAGTCTTGAGGGCCAGGGCGGAGGGCTTGAGCTTGTAGTCCCGATCCGGAGCCATGCCGCAGAAGGTGCGGGCAGCTGGATTTTCATACAGGAAGTAGCTCTTGCGTACCATGAAGCTAAATTCATGGTTATCAGCGGTCCGCACAGCCTTCGACAGATCCCACTTGTGCAGCCAATCGGGATTATTATCCTGCAGCCATGCCCGCACACCGTCGACTGTGAAGTGCTGTGTAGCTGTATTACGAGCGGGATTGATGCGCATGGGCTTCATCACGGGCTTATAGTCATCATAGCACCCCAGGGCCATAGCGGCCCTGTATGCCTTGTTTACTGCGCTATTCTCAACAAACAGCTCTTGAAAGAAGCGCGGTCCGAAAATGAAAGTCTTGCTATCATCGTCAATTACAAAATACTTGCTCACCTTGTTCACGATGCCACCCCCATAAGAAGATTTTTGTGCATACGAGTATAGCATAAAGATAAAGATGCATCAATCTTCTTTTAGAGGCCAATCCTTTACGCCCATGCGCATCAGCACCGCATTCTTCACATATTCTGCAGTTTTTTCTCCCGCTGCTTTTGCTACCGCATCGAGGATCGGCTTCGCTGCCTTGGGTATCACTACTTCAATTCTGGCATACTTTTCTTTTGCGAAGTCCGCTTTGTACTGGTTAGTCGGCTGCGCCATTCTTCACACCTCCGCCGGTGGGGCTGTATTAGGTGAAGCACCTCCCCCACCCTTAACATAAGGATATCACAAAGTCAAGCATATGTCAACCGGTAGATGCCTCAAAAAATATTTATTTTTCTTGCAAAAAGGTGTTGACATCTACCGGTAGATGTGATATACTTTAATCACGGTGAAGGGAGAGCACCGGGAGGGCCTGAAGAGCATCAGGCGGAGACGCGAGCTTGCATAACGCAGTTGGGTGAATGTCGAAAGAAGGAGTAGACCTACAGTCCCTGAAGCAAGACGCCCACCCGGTAGCCCCGAAGCCTATAAGAAAGAAGGAGGTAGCGACCATGAAGTACAATCTGAAGGCGATCATGCTCCGGGCTTGGAAGAACTACCGCAAGGGCGGCATTAGCTTCGCCGAAGCCCTCCACCGGGCTTGGATCTCCGCGAAGGCCGAACCGGTAAACGCGCAGCGCATCGAGGCAGCAAAGGCGGAGGCGGGTATCACCGAAGAAACCAACACTTGGGCAGGCTGGCGGGAGCTGGGGCGCGAGGTGCTGCACGGCAGCAAGGCCCTCTTCGGTGCGGATCTTATCTGGGGCAGCCGAGGGGACAATCAGGTATACCGGGCGAGGTTTTTCGGTATCAGCCAGACCGCAGAGATAGCATAAAAGCCCCGAACGCTAACGACTGGACACCGGCAGCGAACGAGGCCAGGAACCCCCGGAGGGGCGAGCAAAGTATAAACCGCTCACCCCTCCGCCGTCAACAAAGATATGGAGGTATAAATCATGAATACGCAGCAGATCAAAGAAGCCCTTACCATCACCGATGAGAATATCACAGAACTTAAAGAGATCTACGAAGAGCGTCTTGCAGACTGGGGCAAGATCTATGATATCATCCTCGCGAGCTTTGACAACTTTGACAGCACCAACGAAGGGGACAGCATCCGAAACCGCCCGCTGTATGAGAAGCTGGTGTGGCTCACCCGCTTCGCGCTCTTGAATGGCTATGTAGCCGCGCTGCGGGATGTGCAGGAGGCGCAGCAGCACGGGCTTGAGCGGGAATAAGGATATCCCTTTACAGGCCGGTTTCCCGGCCTGTTTGCTTGCTTGGAATAAAGATAAACATTGACATAAAGATACACAAGTAGTATAATATGCACAAGAAGTATCAGAAGCTTCTATTACATCAGAAGGGAGAGAAGTACCAGATGCAGCAGAGCAAAGAGGCGCGCGCCGCAGCGGCAGCATATGCGCGGAAGTGGCGCAGAAAGAACCCCGAAAAGTGCAGAGAGGCCCGCTTGCGGTACTGGGAGAAGAAAGCGGCGGAGAGCAAGCCTGTAGAAGAAGGTGCAAAGAATGAACAAGCAGCAGCAGCCGTTTGAATACAGGATAGAGCAGCACATCGCAGTCTTGAGCGAGAGCAGCGGTGGCTATACCTTGGAGCTGAACCGGGTAGCATATCGCGGATATCCCGCCAAGCTGGACTTGCGCAAGTGGCACAACGGGCAACCGATGAAGGGTATCACGCTCACCGAAGAAGAAGCCAGGGAGCTATACGAAGCATTAGCTGATGCATTAGGGAGGTAAGTACATGGCAAAACTGCTTGAAAAGAATGCTGCAGAACTGGCAGCAGCTCTTGTTTCTATCTCCGGTCCTATCAAGAATTTTCTGCAGGACGATGCCTTCATGAAGGTATTTAGAGAACGCACCAAGGATGGGGTGCGCAAGCGCACGACGGATGTGCTGGCGGTTTATTCCGATCTTGTTCCGCTGCTGCTTGGGGAGAAGCACCTACCGGATGTGCTGCAGATCCTTGCAGTAGTAGAGGGCGAGGATGTGAAAGCTATGCTCACTAAAAATGGGGTGGAAGTGCTGCAAGATGCACTCATTGCATGGCAAACACAGATCGCGCCTTTTTTTACACAGCTCGGTCTGTCGGTATAAATAAGGTTGTGGTATCCCTTGCCACCTATCCGCAGCTTGAGTGGAGAGGGAGGCAAGCTATCCTTATAGCCGAGGCCGAGCAAGAAGCCCTCCGCCTGTATGGGATGGATCTTCTGTGGCTGCTTGTGCGCGCAAAGTACGAGGGGGAATTTCCCCAGCCATCTAAGCTCATAGAGCGCAGAACAAAGCCCAAAGGCCCGCAGACGGCGGAGGAAATTAAACAATACATAGTAGACAGACTACTCGCAATCCCGGACGATACAGTCATTCGCACCGCTGGCGGAGGTGATCAAAATTGGACTTAATGACCCTGATGGCGCATATCACGCTTGATACATCCGAGTATGAGAAGGCATTAGATGATGCGCAGAAAGAAGCGGCAAGGCTAAACATACAGGAGGACTACAGCCTGGGGCTTGACAATTCCGACTTTATGTCAAACATAAGCGAAGCTGCAGCAGAGGCCGATAGCTTTACAGGCCCGGAGGATCAATCATTAGCTCTTGATACTTCGGAATTTACCGAAGGCATTGAGAATGCGGAAGGCGAGGCCGAAGCATTTCAAGGAAATCTGGATGCAGTATGGGAAGGGATCAAGAGCGGGCTAAAGGTGGCAGGAGTGGGTGCTGCCATCGCCGCACTAATGAACCAGCTGGCGGAATGTGTAAACCTTGCCTCACAGCTGGGGGATAATGTAGATAAAGGATCTAAGCGGCTCAATATCTCTGCAGAAGCCTATCAGGAATGGGGGCATGTTCTCAACCAGAGCGGAGCTAATATCAATGACTTGCAGCGCGGCATTCTTGCCATCAATAAATTGCTGGGCGGCGGAGAGGTGGCGAAGGCTGCAGCGGATGCTTTTAATACGCTTGGTGTTAGCACCACGAATGCAGCGGGCGGGCTAAAGACCACCGAGGAGTATTTGGCCGATACGATCAATGCGCTCGCTGACTTTGAAGGAACCAGCGAAGAGCGCGGCGCGCTGGTTGAGGCCATCTTTGGGCGCAACGGGAACCAGCTCAACGCCATGCTGGATGAAGGATCGAGCGGTATAGCCAAGCTCACTAAAGAAGCCCATGACCTGGGCCTTGTAATGACAAATGAAGAGGTTGCCAATTCGGTAGCATATGGGGATGCGGTAGCGAATGTGCAAGCCTCTATGGATGCCCTCAAAACCTCCATTACTACGGAGATCCTGCCCGGGCTGACTGATGTGATGAATACCACAGCCAAGATCATAGCCTTCTTTAACTGGCGCAATGGGGACACATCCCTTGAGCAGCAGTTTAAAAGCATTGATGAAGGATCTATGGACGCTCTTGCATCTGTAAATGCTACGGAAAGTGTAGCAATGCAGCTGGCGGACAAGCTTATAGCAATGGGCGATGCCTCTAAGCTCACAGCAGAGCAGCAAGAGAAATGGAAGGGCATAGCGAACGAGCTGATCGGGATCGTACCCACCTTATCAGGCGTAATCGACACCGATACAGGATCTATCAGCGGGAACACCGGAGCCATACAAGAGAACATCAAAGAATGGGCGAACCTCACCCGCGCCCGCGCGCTGGCGGAGGCGAAGCAGGAAAAGCAGAAAGCCCTCATTGATGCCAATCGGGAGGCCATAGATGCACAGGTAGCTATGACCGTCAAAGAAGCGGAAGCCGAGACTGCCCGCGCAGAAGCAATCGAGGCCGTTAACAATGTGCTGGACAAGCATAACATGTCAGACCGCCGACTTGGTGCGGATGCCTCCGCTGCAGATATTGCACAGCTGCGTAGTGATATCGGCTTCGGACGGAACACCACCGAGCTGCAGAAAGAGCTTGCAGCTGCAGAAGAGATCTACGGCGCGCACCGCAGAGAGCTGGAAGGAATGCAGCGGGACTTTGCCGAGCTGCAGGAGCAGCTTGCGCAGGCCCAGGCCGACTATGATGCATGGGAAGATGCAGCCGAAAAGCTCTTCGGCACAGCCTCAAGCAGCGCGGAAGAGGCGGAGGGCAAAGTAGGCGAAGTGGGGACCGCTATAAACGACCTACCGGAGCGCAAGACCATCACTATTGATGTTTTGGCGAGATATCCGAAGCTGAACCTCCCCGGACTGACATTCACCCCCCACAAATCAGGAGCTTGGGATATCCCATATGATGACTATCCTGCGCTCTTGCATAAGGACGAAATGGTACTCACCGCAGCGCAGGCGAAAGAGTACCGGCACGACCGCGGCGGGATGTCTGACCAACACCTTTCAAGCATCATTGATGCTATGCAGGATATGCAATATGCCATTTCCAACATGAAGCTTTTTGTGGGCAGCAAAGAGTTTGCACGAGTGGTGGGAGAGGTAGCAGACACAACCATGTATAGACGAATTAACAATATAGAGAACTCATATGCCAGGGGCTACGGTACATAATGGGGAGGCAAAAAACATGTATTGCTGGGAATGGATAATTCTAATGATCGTATTTGGCCTTGTAAGCACATTAGAAGCGGTGATCATCATCTCCGCACATGCTGCAGCCAAGGTACAGATAGAAACCGCCCGGAGGGGTAAGAATGAAAGTAATCAGCAACAAGCGCATGGTCCTTTCAGAGCTTGATAAAACCTGTAAAGCAGCTCTTGAAGTCTGTGGTGGTAAAGCTGAAAGTCATGCAAAGCGATACTGCCCGGTAGATACTGGGGCCTTGCGAAACAGCATCACGCACGAGGCGGAGGGGGACCGCAGCGTAGTCATAGGCAGCGAAACCAGCTATGCCCCGTATGTTGAGCTTGGACACCACCAGCAGCCAGGACGATATGTCCCCGCCATTAAAAAAAGGCTGGTTGCTTCTTTTGTCCAGGGCAAGCCGTACCTCCGCCCCGCGCTTGAAAACCATGAAGCCGAGTACAAAGAGACTATAGAAACTTTCTTTAAAGGGGAGACCGAAGATGATGACATTGCATGAAGTTGTGGAGATGATGTATATGCCCGTCCAACCGGCAAAAACCGACCTTGCAGCTCGCTTTGCTGCATGGCTGATGGATGACAGCAGCATCGAGGCCAAGGGCGGCATACCGGCTATCCTGCCTATAGATGATGATGTGCGCAGCCTGCTCAATACTTTAGAAGGTGTGTGCAATGGGTAAGAGCAGCCAACGCAAGGGCGCAGATGGAGAGCGGGAGCTTGCAGCAATCCTACGGGCGGAGGGCTACGAAGTAGAGCGCGGGCAAAGCATGAGCTACGGAGAAGTCCCCGACTTGAGCGGTTTAGAGGGCGTACACATCGAATGCAAGAGGCAGGAGCATTTGAGCATTAGCGAAGCTATGAAGCAGGCCACGAGGGATGCGCTGCGCTTCGGTGATGGAGATCCTGCAGTTTTCCACCGGCGCAACCGCTCCCCCTGGATCGTTTCCATGCCCCTAACTGCATGGCTAAAGCTCTATAAGGCCGTTTATCCCGCGCAAAACCGCGCAGAACCGCGCCCACAGGATGGAGGTGTAGAAGAATGACCCCTAAACAGCAGAGGGCTTTGCAGGCCCTTCTAACGCAGCCCACGAAGGCGGAGGCTGCAGCTGCTGCAGGCATAGATGCTTCTACCCTCCGCCGGTATCTGCAGGACAGCGACTTCGTAGCAGCCTATAAGGAAGCGGTGCGCGGCATGGTAGAGGATGCCACCCGGCAGGCACAGCAGGCACTAAACCCGGCAATATCTACGCTGCGGGAGATCGCGACCGATAGCGAAGCTGGGGACATGGCGCGGATCTCCGCCAGCCGCAGCCTACTTGAGTTCGGGCTGCGGTTAACCGAGATAACCGATATCATTAGCGAGCTGGGGGAGGGCGCGGTATAAGTGTACTATGACAGCCTCCGCCGTAAGGTGCGCGCAGCTGTAGCCGCTAAAGAAGAGGCGGGCGAGCCGGTATCAATCACAGAGAAGATAGCACCATGCTATCTACCGCTGCATGAGGATATCACAGCGGGCAATCATGAGGTTTATTATCTCCCTGGCGGACGCGGCAGCTGCAAGAGTAGCTTTATATCTCTTGAAATCCCCGATGGGATGATGAAAGACCCAACCGCCAACGGAATAGTATTCCGAAGGGTAGCCGGGACAATGCGAGACAGCGTATTCTCACAAATCCAATGGGCTATTGATGCACTTGGAGTATCGCACCTTTGGCGCGGCAATGTTAGCCCGATGCAGTACACCTACCTTCCTACAGGCCAGCAGATCCTCTTTAGGGGACTGGATGACCCGCTCAAGCTGAAATCAGTAAAGCCCCGGCGCGGCTCATTTAAATATATTTGGTTTGAAGAGTACGCAGAGCTACCAGGCGCGAACACAGTTAGATCTGTGCTGCAGTCTGTAGCGCGAGGCGGGCAGGACTTTAAAGTCTTCGCCAGCTTCAACCCGCCGCAGAGCATCAATAACTGGGCAAATCAGCGAGTGCTTGAGCCTAACCCGCGCGCGGTAGTGTTTCGGACCGACTACCGGATGATACCCAAGGAATGGCTTGGAGATACTTTTCTGGCGGAGGCCGAGCGGCTGCGCGCACTCAATGAGATAGCCTATAGACATGAATATCTTGGAGAGGCCACCGGCACAGGCGGAGAGGTATTTACCGCGCTGGAGATAAGAGAAATACCAGATGACGAGGTAGATCTAACCAGCGACTATGTGCATGGCGGAATTGACTTCGGTTTCAGTATTGACCCTTGCGTATGTATCCTGTGCAGCTACGACAGAAAGCACGAGGAAATTAAACTGCTGGCGGAGATCTACAAGCGCGGCCTGTCCAATAAGCAGTTAGCGGAAGAGATAATGCAGATGGAGTACCACAAAACCCACAGCACCTATCAAAGCCCCTTTGGCGGAGGTGTAGTGGATGTCGAGCGCGTCTTTATCGCGGATGCTGCAGAACCGAAGAGCATCGCGGACCTCAACAGCTGCGGCCTTCGCTGTATCCCTTGCTCAAAGTGGCCTGGATCTGTGCTGTATGGTATCAAATGGCTGCAGCACCGGCGCATCGTCATAGATCCGAAGCGAACCCCGAACGCATACAGGGAATTTACCAGCTACGAATACACACAGACCAAGGACGGAGAATTTTTAGCAGATGTACCGGATCGAAACAATCATTGCATTGACGGGCTGCGCTACGCATTAGACCAACAGATACGGCAATCGCGCAATTCAGCATGAGAAGGGAGGTGTACCAGAATGGCATACATGTGCATCAGATGCGACTATTGCGGTGGCAAATGGGAGATCTACCACCGCGACAACCTCACCGACAAGCGAGCGAGGACATGCCCCCATTGCGGCAGCAGCATAGACGGGCAGCTGTGGGAGCATAAGGTTTTACCCACTTTTGAGGCCGTAGAAGAGGCTAACAAAGCTCTAATGGCAGACCACGCAAACTATCACAGCCCACTTTTCCAAATCGACTTTATCCCCGATGCTATTTTTGCTGATAGATGGAGGTGCAAAGATAATGGATAACAAGAAAATGCTTTACCCGCTGCTGCTCACTCTTGGCGAACTGCAGGAACTGAAAGAGCTGGTTGCGAGCAATACCAACGCCATCAAAGGAAAGGTAAACAATCTTTATGAAATGGCTGCAGCCCAGGCCCGCGCTGATGCTTTTGAGCAGGAATATAAGCAAATGACTACTGCTTTTCCTGATGCAGAAGTTTACGAACTGGACTAATCAGCCTGTAGAGAGAGGGCTTGCTTCGGCAAGTCCTTTTCTTTTTGCATTAGATGCACAAGAAGTGATAGAAGTGCTTGACGCGCTCTTGTGTTTGTGTTAACATAAACATAAACATAAAGAGAAGGGAGCGCAAAGCAATGAACGAACTAATCACCACGACCAGCAGCCTGCAGGCGCAGACCTTCGGCAGCGACCTCTTCAGCCGCTTCATTGACTATACATCAGTCAAGGATACCACGATGAAGGGGTACTTGACCTATATCCGGGCCTTTGTGCGCTGGATGCAGCAGCAGCACATACAGCAGCCCACCCGCGAGGATATCAAAGCCTATAAGGAATATCTGGACAGCAGCGAGCTTGCTACCAGCACAAGAGCGCAGTATCTGCGGGCTGTGCGCCACTTCTTCAAGTGGACAGCGGCGGAGGGACTGTATCCAAACATCGCCGACCATATCAAGGGCGCGAAGGTGCGCCACGACCACCACAAGAAAGATGCGCTTGGGCGGGAGGATGTGCCAGCCATCGCAGCAACCATAGACCGCAGCGATGAAACCGGCAAGAGGTTGTATGCCATCTACATGCTGTGCATCACAGCAGGACTGCGCACGGTGGAAGTATCCCGCGCCAATATCGAGGATGTAAAGGTAAAGGGCGGCAAGTCCTACCTGTGGGTATGGGGCAAGGGCCACGATGAACCGGATGCCCCGGTGCTGCTCGTCCCCGAAGTGAAGAGCGCGCTGCAGGAGTATCTAAACAGCCGCACCGACAAGCCCACCGCAAAAAGCCCGCTCTTTGTATCCACATCCAACCGCAGCAGGGGCAAGAGGATCGCGCCCACGACCATCAGCGCGCAGCTGAAAGCTATGATGAGGGCAGCGGGCTACGACAGCAACCGCCTAACCGCGCACAGCCTCCGCCACACCAGCGGAACCGGCGCATATCAGGCTACCCACAGTCTGTATCTTGCGCAGCAGCACCAGCGACATGTAGATCCTGCCACAACGGAGATCTATGTACACGATGACGAACGCGAGCAGCGCAACACAGAGCAAGCCGTATACAACTACTACTTTTCCCCGGATGCGCAGACAGATCCCACGGCGGAGGCTGTACAGATCCTTCACAGCCTCACCCCGGAGAAGCAGCAGGCAGCTCTTTCAATGCTCCGGGCAATGCGCTAATCGAGGTTAGAAGTATAATTCTAATTAGGATGGAGGCGAGCAAAACGACCGCCAATTATAACCCGTTCTACCGGGATGCCTACGAATTTCACAAAAGGTGGATGCCTTGCCCCCACGATGACGATGAATGGATGCAGGCAGCTGCAGAACTGGGGAAAGTCTCCTGCAAGTACAACAACCACCCATTTATGATGGATCTGCTCAATGCCGTTTACAGCGACCTTGAGCGAGCCTATAAAGAATATATCAGGGGGGAGTGATGTAAAATGCGAGTAATTGCGGTAGCCAATCAGAAGGGCGGCACGGGCAAGACTACGACCGCATGGGCGATCATCACCGGCGCAGCTGCCAGAGGGCGGAGGGTGCTTGCGGTGGATGCAGATCCACAGGGCAGTCTTACCTACATCATGGGAGCGGATGCCAACCGGCCGGGCGTATTTGACTGGATGAAGGGCAAGCCGCCTGCAGTCCAGCATACCCCACAGGGGGACATTATCCCCGGCAGCTTGGCTCTTGCTACCATCGACCGCAGCACGAACAGTAGACAGCTGCAGCGAGCAGTAGCACAGCTGAAAAACTTCGACCTTGTGGTGATCGACAGCAGCCCCGGCCTTGGCGCGCTGATGATGAACACATTAGCAGCCGCTACGGATGTGCTTGTCCCTCTACAGGCCGATATCTTGAGCCTGCAGGGGCTGTACCAGCTGCATCAGACGATAGACCAGGTGCGCGTAGCACTAAACCCTTCGCTCACAGTTTGCGGTGTAGTGCTGACCCGATTTTCCGGTCGTTCTATCGTATCACGGAACATGGCGGAGGCCATCGGAAAGCGATGTGCGGACCTCCGCCTGCCGTACATAGCTACGCCTATAAGAGAAGGTGTAGCCATAAAAGAGGCGCAGCTAATGCACCAAAGCATCTATGACTACTCACCACGCAGCAACCCGGTACGGGACTATAATTCCCTACTGGATGCAATAAACATCTAAAACGGAGGGCAAACACAATGGCAAAGAAGGACTTTACACAGCAGGCGCAGCAGGCCGCGCCGGTATATGATGCGCTCATCAATACCACAGAAGTACAAGATACACAAGATGAACTTCGCACACAAGGGCGCGCCGGTATGAAGCTCCCCCGCATCAATCTCGCATTCTCCCCGACCAACTACGAATTTATTAAGATCATGGCTGCGCTGCATGGGCAGAACCTCACGCAGTATGTGAACGACCTAATCAATGCCGAGCGCGAGCGCAGCAGCGAAGCCTTCAACAAGGCCAAGGAGCTGCGCGACAGCCTGTAAAATAAGAGGTGTATCAATGGACTATGAACAAATGCCCCCGGAGGCAAGGAATGATATGGGCGCGTTTATGGAAGATCTGCGGCAGCGGGTAGGCGAGAAAGCCTTTATGGAGTTTATAGAGATATCCCGCAAACTTGCAGCTGTCAATAATGAGTATGGGCGCGATCCTCAACAAGAAGAACCTCCGCCCGGAGATGACGATACTACCGCTATGCTTGAGGTGATGAACCTCTTCTATTCAGCCTTGAGCGAGGACCCAGTATTCCGCAATAAAGCCCCGGATGCCAGGATAGCAGATGCGGATATAAAAGCTGCAGCTGACCGCACAATCACCCGCCTACAGGCGGAGGGTAAAATCACATCCGCAGAGTTAGCGACTGTGCTGCCGTCTATCACAGGCAAAAAGGTAAAGAAGATCAATTTTCCTGTAGACAAGGTAAATTCCACAATCTGGAAGCTATTGGAGCAGGATATGCACGGACAGCTTAGCATAGCTGTGGAAAGTGGCAAAGACAAAGGTAAAAAAGAGATAGATATCATTTACAGCATCGACTTCGGCGGGCTGGGGGATAATGTGCGCATCACCCGCATGTTGGAAGCATACGACAAGCGCGTATATATCGCCATCGGCGCATTGTGGGCAGCAGGCAACCAGATCATCACCACAGGCCAGATCTACTACGCCATGGGCGGCACGGGACAGCCGGCGCCTAATCAGGTGGAAAAAATAGAGAATGCAGTTTCTAAAATGTCTGGCGCGAAAATTTTTATTGATAACACACAAGAAGCAAGTGTGTACAAATACCCCAAAGTGGTATATGATGCTTCGCTGCTGCCGATGGAACGCATGACCGCAATAGTGAATGGGCAGAAGGTGGAGAGTGCGATACACTTGTTCAGAGAGCCACCGCTAATCAGCTTTGCCAGGGGCCGCAAACAGATAATGCCTATAGAGAGGCAGCTGCTCACTACTCCGCTAAACTGGACAAATCAAAATCTGCTTCTTGAGGACTATTTACTGGAAACCATTGCTCACGCGAAGCGCGGCAAACGATCGAAGAAGATGCTGTACAAGACCATCTTCGCCGAAGCACGCATAACGGAGAAAAAGCAGCGGCAGCGTACCCCGGAGAAGGTAAAGCGCATCTTGGACTACTATCAAAAGTGCGGATATATCACCGGGTACAAGGTGGAGACGGACGGCATACTATTAGACCTACAAGAGGATAAATCCGCGGCGGAGGGTGGTGGGGGAACTTCAGATAAACTGTCCCCGAACTGTAGATAAACTGTCCCCCGAACTGTAGATAAACTGTCCCCGAACTGTAGATAAACTGTCCCCCCCCTCTTTCTGGAAGCCTTGAAATATAAGGGTTGGAGGGGGGGCAAAAATTTAAAAAGTATAAAAGTACTTTTAAAAGTACTAAAACGGGCAGCTGCCGCCCGCTTGACAGCGGCGGCGAGCAGCCCCAATATTGAGATACAAGGGCAAGAAAAAACCTCCGCCGGGCTGGCTACCCTTTATAGGCGGAGGACAAGGTAGGCTTGCCCCATCAATATATCACAGATGGGAGAGATGCACAACATGACCAACGAAGAGAAGCGGCGGGAGGTGTACTACCGCTTCAAAGCAGAGCTGCAGCCGGACCGGCAGCGGAAGGGCTATATATGCCCGATCTGCGGCAACGGCAGCGGCGAAGATGGGGATGGAATAACGGAGAACCGCCGCAGCCCTAACCACTTCACATGTTGGCGCGGATGCTTCAAAAATGCAGATGCATTTGAGATAATCGCGCTGCAGCTGGGGCTTGAGCCTAACAGCGGTGAAGCAATGCGGGCAGCATATGAGCGGTATGGTATCGACAACGATATGCAACCAACACCAAAGGCGCAGGAAGTGCAAGAAGTGCAGCCTGCACAAGAAGTGCAAGAGGACTATGCCGAATACTTCAATCGGGTATCTGCAGCTATCACCACGGAACCGGCGCAGCAGTATCTATCATTTAGAGGCATAAGCACGGAGATAGCGCAGCGGTTGAAATGGGGATATGATCCCGCTTGGAGAAGTCCCGCAGCCCTCCGGGACGGGAAGAACCCGCCAGCCTCCGCCCGGTTGATCATTCCAACCAGCCGCAGCAGCTACCTTGCCCGCGCGACCTCCGCCACAGTAGAAAAGAAGTACCAGAAGATGAAAGAGGGCACGGTGCAGCTGTATAACCTCCGCAGCCTGTACAATGCCCGCGCCTGTTTTGTCGTAGAGGGCGAGGTAGATTGTGCAAGTGTGCTTGAGGTGGGCGGCGAGGCCGTAGCCCTGGGTAGTACCAGCATGGCGGACAGGTTCATAGAAGCCTGTAAAGAGAAACCGACCAGCAACCTTTTACTGATCGCGCTGGATGATGACGAAGCAGGCCAGAAGGCTACCAGCTATCTGCTGCAAGAGCTAAAGAAGCTGAATATACCAGCGGCAGAGGTAGATATCCGCTGCGGGCAAAACGACCCAAACGATGCACTAACCCACGACCGCGCAGCCTTCAAGAGAGCGGTAGAGCGGGCGGAGGCAGACCACCGACCGGGCGCGAAGATGGTAAGATCCTTCTTACAGGCAGTCCAAACAAGACAGTATGAACCAATGCCCACCGGCCTGCAGGTGCTGGATGATATCATCGGCGGAGGGTTTTTGCGGCAAACGCTTGTAATGATGGGCGCAGCCCCCGGTATGGGCAAGAGCTACTTTGCGCAGCAGCTCTTTGAAGGTATGGCGCAGCAAGGACATAATTGTCTATACTTCAATTTGGAGATGTCTGCACAGCAAATGCTTGCCCGCAGCTTCTCCCGCATTGCAAGAGTACGAGAGAATGGTAGAATGACTGCTATTGATGTGCTACAGGGGTATAAGTGGACAGACTACCAGCGCGGTATCATGGAGCGCACAGCAGACTTCTATGCGCAGAACATCGCGCCGCACATGGCGTACAACCCCGGCGGAGGGACGGCGCAGCTTGACGAGATCCTAAAGCAGATGGAGGCAGCAGCGCAGCGGGCAGTAAATGCAGGCAAAGAAGCCCCACTAATTTGTCTGGATTATTTGCACCTTTTGCGGGGAGATCCGCGCGAGGATGCGCAAACCACAGTAAAGCGCGCTGTGGATGCCTTTAAAGACTACGCGATAAAGTACCGCAGCATTGTATTTGTGATCCTTGCCTTCAACCGTGCCAGCAATAAGGACGGCAAAGTATCACAGGAGAGCGGGCGCGATTCCAGCGGGATTGAATACGGAGCAGACCTATATTTGGGGCTGAATTATGCGAAGCTGGAAACCGGCGAGGTAGATAGCGAGCTGGTGCAGAAGATCCGCGAGGATGAGAAGAACAAAGAGCAAATACCCTATAAGCTGAAGGTGCTAAAGAACCGCCTGCAGGGCGGCTGCGGCACAGCTGACATAGAATTTAGTGGGCGGTATGGGCTTTTCTTCTCATCCACCGATAAGGCTACGCAGATGGCAGCATTAGATACAGATCTACCCTTT
>Ga0247610_10003966_pt1 | contig 15972 bp, 10 predicted proteins | sample 174DNAGHGhighgp2_FD_193483 | JGI IMG/M metagenome (GOLD analysis project Ga0247610, IMG submission 193483) | Sheep rumen microbial communities from Palmerston North, Manawatu-Wanganui, New Zealand - 1742 DNA GHGhigh gp2 | ecosystem: Host-associated > Mammals > Digestive system > Stomach > Rumen... | reverse complement strand
TCCTGCATATTTCGGATTTGATGTACCTGTATCGAACCTTGGCGAGGTTCATGCTAAGGGTTACGAAATTGAACTCCGTGTCAATAAGCAGTTCAACCGAGAGACTCGTTTATATGGTAACTTCAGCCTTACTCACAACGAGAACGAGATTATTGAAAAAGACGATGCACCTCTGAAACCAAACTATCAAAAGGAAGAGGGATATGCAATTGGTCAGTATAGAACATTTATTGACAAAGGATTCATCAACAATATCGATGAGTTGTATGGTAGCCCCGCATTTGAGACAGATGACCGTTTCCGTCTTCCGGGCAGCTATTACATTGTCGATTTCAATGGCGATGGCACAATTGATAGCAAGGATAGCGCACCATATGCTTACACGAGCACTCCACAGAACACTTACAACGCTATGTTGGGATTTGAATGGAAGGGTTTCAGCTGCTTTGCTCAATTCTATGGGGTACGTAATGTAACTCGCGACGTTGTGCTTCAGAGTTTTGGACAGAAACTGAATACAGTTTACAATATGGGTGAAATTTGGACAAAAGAGAATCCTAATGCGGATGTAACTCCGTACCGATGGAGTACCGCTCCGGTGAGCAAAGAAGGTGGTCAGTTCCCGGCATACGGAACACAATATATATTCGATGGTTCGTATGTTCGCCTTAAAAATGTTGAGTTGGCTTACTCATGGCGTGAAGGTCAATGGATTAAGAATATTGGCCTTAAATACTTGAAGGTATTTGTCAACGGCAACAACCTTTGGTTGTGGACACGCATGCCTGACGACCGTGAAGCCAACTTGGGTGGTGGCGGTTTCTTGGGTGCTTATCCAACCGTTAAGCGTTTCAATGTTGGTCTTAAAATAACACTCTAATACTTAAGACAATGAAAAAGACACATAATTTATTACTATTAATATGTTTGTTGGGACTAGCATTGTCCACAACCATAGTTTCGTGCAAAGATTATCTTGATCGTGAACCGAACACGACGGTGTCAGAAACAGATGCTTTCAAAAATTTTACTAATTATCAAGGATTTGTCGAGTTAATAATCAACTGTATTCCCGACAAAGAGAAATGCAATTGGTGTCCGTCATGGAACTGGGGTGATGACGAGATATTCAACCCCGAGGCCGATGATCGTATGACACATCAGGCCGACCTAGGAAACTTCAGAGCATGGAGTCAGACTGGAAACTGGTTGTATAAAGACAACAGCAATCCTACAAGCACTGGCCCCAAGGATCATTCGTTGTGGAAACATGCTTGGTTCTGCATTCGTCAAGCCAATATGGCGCTTGAGCATATTGATGAAATGGATGGAACACAAGAAGAGAGAGAGCTCATTCTCGGTCAAAGCTATTTCTTCCGTGCCTGGTGGCACTTTGAGCTGATGGAATACTTCGGCGGTCTGCCGTATATTAATAAAGTTCTTGATGCTAATAACATTGAAAAATTACCGCGTTTGTCATTTCAAGATTGTGCCGATAGTTGCGCCCGTGATTTCCAGCGTGCTGCTGATTTGTTACCGATAAAGTGGGATGAAACAGAGGCTGGAACAAAGACAAAAGGTAAAAACCAATTGCGTCCCAACAAAATTACCGCACTCTGCTACAAAGGGAAATGTCTTTTGTGGGCAGGCAGTCCGCTTATGAACAACAACGATAAAGGAGAATTTGGAGCCATAGCAAGTGGTAAGACATACGCTTACAACGAGGACTACTGCAAAAAATCGGCAGAAACTTTTGGAGAAGTTCTTCAATTGGTTGAAGATGGTGAAACAGAATATGCCCTTGTTCAGTTTGATTACGAGGATATTTATAACCATAAGAAGTCAAGCTCGGCTAAGAACAGTTATTCGGAATTGTTCTATACCCAAACATCGAACCACTATTTGCCAGGCTCTACGGAGGCTATTATGCGAGGTCCGTCTTCTGATTGGAATAGTTCAAACTGGAACACCACAAAAGTGTTTGGTCCGAAAGTCGCAGGTATTGTTGAGCATGATAACGTGATCCACCAGCCAACAGCCAACTTGGTTGAGATGTATGGAATGGAGAACGGTTTGCCGATTGATGACCCTGCATCGGGTTTCGACCCAGAGCATCCGTTCAACAACCGCGACCCGCGTTTCTACCACGATATTGTATTCGATGGTTTTAAGTATCTTAATGGCGCTACAAGTGACAAGGAAGACTACCGCTATTGCGAATTGTTTACTGGTGGTAATATGCGTCCAGTGGCCAACGGCAGTCAGACAGGTTATTTCATCCAAAAACTTGTACCGCACACTTGTAACATAGTTGACAAAGGGTATGATTGGAATAAGAATACGCATACCTATTTATCGTATATGCGCTTGGCCGATGTTTATTTGATGTATGCAGAGGCATGTGCAGCCGTTGGAGGTGCTAAATACAGCGCATCAACATTCGATAAAACTGCCGAACAAGCTGTGAATACAATCCGCAAGCGTTGTGGCGCAGGTAATGTTGGAGCAAAATATGTTGCTGATAACAATAAGTTTATGGACGAAATTCGTCGTGAACGAGCAGTTGAGTTATCGTTCGAGGGATTTCGTTTCAATGATTTGCAACGTTGGTTACTTCTCACCGAGTATCCTTATAACACCAAATTCCGTCAAGAGTTTGACAGGCTGGAGGATTTGGATTTCTTCAAGAACAATGATCCACGTGAAGCAAGGGTTGCCAACTATCGCAAAGAGGTTATCTTGACTCGTAACTTTGGTACAAAGCATTATTGGTTCCCATTCCTGGATGCCGATATCTATCTGTATCCAGAATTTAAACAGAATCCAGGTTGGTAATGGTTCCATAAATAATTGTTGAATTAATAATTGAAAAAAAATGAAGCATAAACATATTATATTAGTCATGAGTGCCGCATTGGTCACAGTACCATTTGCATTGAGTGCCCAGACCGATTTCCCGGCGGAGTCAGACGTTCAGGATTCTGTCTATATGGTCAAGACGGCATTTCGCAGTGTGGCACAAGGCGACTTGCTTGGTGGAGTTTCGTTCGTCAATGTAGAAGAGATGCTCAAGAAGAACTACACCACCTACAGCCTCGACCACATGGAGAGTTTGGTCAATGGTTGGAATGGTAAGTCTATTTGGGGTATGGACGAGGATAACGGTCAGGGCTATTTGGTGCTTATCGATGGTATTCCTCGTGATGCCAACAACGTGCAGCCATCAGAAATTGCTCAAATATCATTCTTAAAAGGAGCAAATGCAGTTGCCCTTTATGGCAGTCGTGCAGCAAAAGGAGTGATTCTTATTACAACCAAACGTGGTCAGGCTCGTGAAGGTCTGAAAATCGACCTAAATGTGAACGTGGGTGTTGATGTCATCAAGGAACTTCCCGAATACTTGAATGCTGCTGATTATATGACATGGTATAATCAGGCTAAAAAGAACGATTGGTACGATGAAACGTATGGCGAAGATTATGATGACGATGATTTGCCTTACTCAAATGACGATATCGAGAAGACTCGTAGTGGCGTGAACCCCTATCATTATGTTGATCTCGATTATTTTTCATCGGATTATATAAAGAAGACCAAAAGCCGTAAAGAGGCCGTACTAGAATTGTCTGGTGGTAATAATCGTGCACGTCTCTATGGTAATATCAACGCATACACTTCAAATGATTTTGTAAAAATTGGCGATGCAAAAGACACGCGTATCAACCGTTTAAGTGTTCGCGGAAATGTAGACATTAATTTCAACGACTTCATTAGCGGTCATATTGATGCTAACGCTACTTTCTATGATTCAAAGCACCGTCAGTACCATAGCGACCCTGGCCAAAATATGACATACTGGAGAATGGCAGCCACAGGACGTCCAAATTACCCGATTAACGCGGCTCAACTTATTCCTCTTGACAAAGTAGCCGAGGATGCCGAAGGACGTGAGCTGGTGGAGAAAACGAGTAACATTTTTGATGGTTGTTTCTTGGCCGGAGCGGACAATTCGGGGTTCTATAGTGGAGATGACAAATCAAAAACACTTTTTGGACAAATATATGCTGGAGGTGAATTGAAATTCACTAGTCGCCAGTTCCAATTTGATGGAGGGTTGGACTTCAATTTCGGCAAATTGATAGAAGGACTTTCAATGCAGACCAATTTTGGAATGGATTTCAAAACATCGTATAACACTCGATTTAGTCCGAATTATGCAATATTCAAACCTGTGTGGGGAGATGATGAAATGATTCATCAAATTACACAAGTGAATGGAACCGCGGATGAAATAACTGGTCAGAAGAAACTGTGGGGTACAAAAGATACTCGCACATTGGCATTGTCATTCCAGTTCAATTATGAACGTAGTTTTGATGACCACAATGTATCGGCAATAGTACTTGGCAATGGGTTCCAGCAGATTAAAGATGGAGAGTATCACAATACCACCAATGCGAATTTGGGATTCGATTTGAGTTACAACTTTGCACACCGCTACTATTTGCAATTCAGTGCTGCTGAGGTTCATTCTGCCAAATTGGCCGAAGGACACCGTAACGCATTCTCCCCATCGCTGACTCTTGGTTGGAATCTGGCACACGAGTCATTTCTCGATGGTTCAATCTTCGATGACTTGTTGCTATCTGTTTCGGTGAGCAAGCTGAACGAGGATATTGATATAAGCAACTACTATATGTACACTGGTTCGTGGAAAGCCGACGGATATCAATACACTTGGCACGATGGTTACCAAATGGGCAAGACTCACCCAACTCGTGGCGAGAATGAAAGGCTTGAGATGATTAAACGTAAAGAAATTGCGGTTAGCTTGAGGACTTCATTGTTTGAGCGTTTCGTAACAGCCGATGTTACATTCTTCAAGAACCGTTGGGAGGGTTATTTGGTTAACACAACCGAGGAGTGGCCAAGCCATATGAGAGATTTTGTATCTAATTTGAATAACGATATCAATGGTCGCCAGGGTTTTGATTTTGCTGTTAACTTTAACAAAGATATCAACGAAGATTTAGGTTTGTCGCTTGGCGTAGTTGGAACATACTACGATACTAAAGTAATTACTAAGCTTCAGTCGGAACTCGACAAGGTTAACCAGAGCCAACTTGACAAAGAAGGCAAGCCAATAGATGCTATTTGGGGATATAAGAATTTAGGATTTTTCAATAGCGTTGATGAAATCATAGATGCTCCGGAGCAAAAACTTGGAGATGTACGTCCTGGCGACCTTCGTTATGCCGATTTGAGTAACAATGGCATGGGTGACACTCTTATCAATGCAAATGATAAAGTATATTTGGGCAAAGAGGGCCGTTTTGGTTCTCCGTTCACAATGGGCATTAATCTTACTGTAAAATACAAGAATTTTACATTCTATGCTTTGACTTCGGCCAAGGCAGGTGCGTATGCTCGCAAAAACAATACATACTATCAGCCCAAAAGCAATGACAAGTATTCTGTTTTGGTGAAAGACACTTGGACTCCGGACAACACAAATGCGAAATATCCGGCACTTACATCTACCAATGGTGCCAATAACTATGCCGAGTCCGATTTCTGGTTGTATAAGGATAATGCCTTCAAATTGACAAAGATTCAGGTTACGTACGATTTGCCGACCGAAATGCTTGGTGACAGTTTTGTAAAGGGCTTGAGCGCATTTGTCAGTGGCAAGGATTTGCTGACTATTTCGAAAGAACGCAAGGTTATGGAGACTTCAATCGCAAGCGATCCTCAAACGCGTTTCTTCCAAGTTGGTGTGAAAGCAACTTTCTAATGTCTGATTTTAATACGATTTGAGATATGAAACTGAAAAGAATTATAAAATTAGCGGTCTTGATACCTATTGTCGCTGCTTGCGATGACATGTTTGAACCAACTGTCGAGAGTATCGAAGATTTTGAGACTGTTACTAAAAAACCGGCAAATGCTGTGGGTTTGATGTCTTATGGCTATCAGAATCTTCCCTATCAAGGGGGGGCCGGCTCGTTCACTGATGTAGCGACAGACGATGCTGTTACCAATGATGAAGGTAATGCTTATTGGAAAGTCGGAAATGGTCTTTGGAGTTCAAAAAATGGAGGTGTCAATCCTTTCAACCAATGGACTGACAGACGTATAAACCTACAATATGTAAACCGTTTCATTGAGGAAATGGGGAAATTTACATGGGCTGGCAAAGATGTGGTAAACACAATGTTTAAGGATCAGGTAAACGGTGAAGCTCATGCACTTCGTGCGTTGCAGATGTTCTATTACTTGCGTGCTCATGCTGGTTATGTTAATGGTACTCTTATGGGTGTACCTTGTCTAACAAAATCGGAAACTGCCGGAGATGATTTTAATGTTGCTCGTTCAACATTCCAAGAGTGTATAGAGCAGATATTGAGCGATTTGGAAGTGGCAGGCCAGTATTTGCCGTACGATTATGCCGATATTAAAGATGCTGACATTCCGGCAAAATACACAGAAATAGGAGTTAAAAACGCAGCTGATTACAACCGCGTGTTTGGTGAATCGAAAATGGGACGTATGTCAGGTAGAATAGCCGCCGCAATTGAGGCTCAAGTAAAACTATTTGCGGCAAGTCCTGCATATAGCGACCAATCTGGAGTTACATGGGAGGATGCCGCAAAAAAAGCTGCCGAATTGCTCAATACCATTGGTGGCGTAAGCGGTATTGACCCGACCGGCAATCATTGGTACAATAATCTTGATGAGATTCGTGCCTCAATGGGAGGTAAGATGCCCGCGGAAATTATTTGGCGCGGAAATATCAGCGAAACAAATGGATTGGAATCTGATTGCTATCCAGCTTCATTGTTCGGCAATGCGCGCATTAACCCTACGCAGAATCTTGTTGATGCCTTTCCAATGGCTAATGGTTATCCCATTTCAGCTAATGGTAGCGGTTATGATCCCCAAAACCCATATGTAGGTCGTGATCCGCGTTTTGATTTGTATATTGTTCACGATGGTTCTGATTTTGGTCCGTATAGGTCAACCGAAAAGAAGAAAAATGAAGAGTTGATAAACACTACAATCGATGACAATAACAACGAAGATGGTCTGGACGCAACAAAAGGCGGAGCTCCAACGCGTACAGGGTATTTTATGCGCAAACTCCTCAATGAAGATTGTATCAATAAAATGAAAGATGGAACAGGTATGAGCGCCCAGCTTCATTATGATGCACGTATCCGCTATACAGAGATATTCCTTATTTATGCCGAGGCCGCAAACGAGGCATATGGACCCAAAGGGACAGCTCCAGGTGCAAGCTATAGCGCTTATGATGTGATTAAGGCTATTCGTGAAAGAGCTGGTATTACTGACACTGGATATCTTGATGAATGCGCTGGAAGTACGGATGCAATGCGTGAGCTTATTCGCAACGAGCGCCGTATTGAGCTTTGTTTTGAAGGACATCGTTTTTGGGATTTGCGTCGTTGGAAAGTTGGGCTGGCAAAGCTCAATGAGCCTGTCAAAGCAATGGAGATCAAGACTGTTAACGGGAAAAAAACATACAGTGTTGTTGATGTAAAAAACGAGAAGCGAAACTATGATGATTGTATGTACTATGGTCCAGTGCCAGAATCAGAAATCAACAAGTGGTCGGCTTTGAAACAGAACGATGGATGGGATAGATACTAAACTTAAAACGTTAATACAATGAAAATAAATAAATTAATATCGGTTTTATCAGTAGGTGTAATTGTTGTGGCTTTTGCCTCGTGCAAAAACTCAGAGCAGAGTTTCCCTGATTTTGACGGAGGAACGACAGCCTACTTCTCATACCAATATCCTATTCGTACAATGATTTTGGGTAATGTTGAGACCTACGACAATACAAGCGACAAAGAAGGCCGTTTTACTATTTACGCAACTTGTGGCGGTTCGTACGAAGGATTGAATGCCAAGATAGATGTCGGTGTTGACGAGTCGCTCACCAAGAACTTGTATTTTGAAGATGGCACAGCAGTCAAACCTATGCCGCAGGATTATTATGAAATTGGCGAAGGTCCGTTGGATTATGCAGGTGGTTTCCGTGGAGGTGTTGAAGTGAAGCTTAATGAGAAATTCTTCAACGATCCCCTATCTGTTAAGAACACTTACGTTATTCCGGTGGTGATGGGTGAGAATTTCTCTGGAGTTGACCAAATCAATCGTGGCACACCTATGATTGAGGGTACATCGCCAATGCGTCAGGACCCAACAAAATGGGATGCTGCTCCGAAAGACTACACTTTGTTCTGCGTGAACTATATCAATGAGTACACTGCAACTTATCTGCGTCGTGGTGTCGACGAATTCCCGAAATTCCAATTCGAGGATAAGCAGGTTGGCTCGAACTCTTTTGTTGCGGTTCATGCCACAGCCAAGAAAGAGCAGGCGTGGGATAACCAATTCTGGATCAATGTTGACCATATATTCGCTGAAGGCGAGGAGTGGAGTCTTGCAATGAATATTAGAGCAACAAAAGAGGCTTCATCAAGTTCACAAATCCACGTGGCTCCGGGCGAGTATAAAGGCAATTTGGGAACAGTCAACTTTGGCCCGGCTTGGACAAGGTATACCACAAGCGGTGTATTTGATGCCGGTCAGGCAGGAGGTCATTCAATTGCTTTCAACCTTAATGACTTGGAGGATGCCAACGACTATTTCATCGATTCTGTAAGCTTTATAATCGGTGGCGTTGAGTACATAACCAACGGTACTTGCAACAATGTCGATTGCGAGAATTTCTTCTCGAAAATCGATGCTGGAGCTACCGTAAAGAGCGGTTATGAGACTGAGCCTATTTTTGAAAGGATATCATTGGGATATAAACCAGTGAAAGAAAATCGCCATGGCAAATTCATCGAGAACGATGAGGTTGTTTACACTCGTTCGGAATCGAGAAATCAGATTGTGTTGCCGATAGCCACAACAGAGGTTGCCGCAGTACCTGTAACTTGCGAATTGCTTCTCACATTTGATGGTGATGGCAACTGCACAATCGAATCTAACAACGAGTCTTTGTGCACAGCAACAGGTACTGGGAAATATGTGGAAAATGGTGCTCCGCTTGCATGGGGTAACAAAGACCGCGATGTTCTTTACCTCGATTACACCATCGATTTCAAACAAGACGATGTTCACTATGCTACAAAAGACACTCTTGTATGGCGCGATCGTGGTACAGCTGCTGCAATCCAAACTTACAAACCTGTTTACAAGGAAGAGTAATAGCTGATTATTATAACAAATAAGGTCTTGGGCAATGCTCAAGGCCTTTTTTGTTTGTATCATGGTCTAAAAACCTATTTTTGCAGAAAACTGAACAAAATGGAAGTAAGCATAGAGCAATCGTGGAAGGAGCGCTTGCAGGGCGAGTTCGACAAGCCATACTTCAAGACGCTGACCGATTTTGTGCGCAATGAGTATCGCACGAATGTCGTTTATCCGCCAGGGAAACTGATTTTCAACGCATTCAACCTTTGCCCGTTTGACAATGTAAAGGTGGTGATTATCGGTCAGGACCCTTATCACGGGCCGGGGCAGGCTCATGGTTTGTGCTTCTCGGTACAGGATGGCGTTGATTATCCGCCATCGTTGCGCAACATTTTCAAAGAGATACAGAGCGATATTGGCACGCCTGTCCCCACATCGGGCGACCTGACGCGTTGGGCCAAGCAAGGCGTGCTTCTGTTGAACGCCACGCTTACCGTCCGGGCAAATATGGCAGGTTCGCACCAAAAGCGCGGCTGGGAAACGTTCACCGACGCTGTTATCAGCTCTGTTGCCAAAGAGAGGAAGAACATTGTTTACATTTTGTGGGGCTCGTACGCACAGCAAAAGGCCGCAATGGTCGATCGCAGCAACAATCTGGTGCTCGAATCGGTTCACCCGTCGCCACTGTCGGCTTCGCGCGGATTCTTTGGCAACCACCATTTCAGCCGCGCCAACCAGTATCTGATAGAGCACGGAATGACGCCGATAGAATGGTAGGGCTGAAGGATTGAAGGATTGAATGCGTGAAGGATTGAATGCGTGAATGATTGACCTAATGCCTTAAAACCAACACCTAACACCCAACCCCTAACACCACAGAAAATGTTCATTACTATAAAAAAATACCGTCCGCGCATCGATGACGCGATTTTTCCAGAGCCAATCAATTGGGAGATTCGCGAGGGCGAGGTGTGGACCATTGTGGGCGACAACGCCAGCGGCAAGACGACGATGGCGAACATCTTGCGAGGAAAATTCTTTGCCGACGAGGGCGAGATTGTCTATCATTTTCTTGAGGCTATGCGCACATCGGAATATCAGGCGCTCTGGCCCGACAGATTCATTAAGACAGTGAATTTCAAATCGGCTTATTCGGCCGACGATTTCAAGCAAATGTACTACCAGCAACGGTTTCACAGCACCGAGGTTGAGGAGTGTCCGTTCTTGTCGGAGATATTCAAAGCGACACAGATTGAGGAACTTAACAATAATCCGCTGTTTCGTTCGCTGAACATTGAATCGTTGCTCAACCGCCGCATAATCCACCTTTCGAGTGGCGAAATGCGTCGTGTGATTATTGCCAAAGCGTTGAATGACAAGCCGCGTATGCTGATTTTCGACAATCCGTTCAACGGACTGGATGTCAAGATGGTGCCACAGGTGGATGAGTTGCTTGCCACCCTGCCAAAAACGGGTGTGCAGATAATGTTCATCAGCCCTACGGCCGACCGAATTCCATCGTGTACAACACACATATTACAGCTAACTAATTGCCGGATAACATATTGCGGTCCCATTGCAGGCTTCACTGCGCCGCCAGTATCGTTACCATCGGTGCCAGCCATCGACTGGAGCCGTGTTCCGGCCATTGAGCCATCGGTAAGCGAAATGGTAGTCGAGATGCGCGACATTGAGATTTCGTACGGCAAACATATTGTACAGCAGCATCTTAACTGGACAATAAAGCGCGGCGAGAAGTGGGCGTTGCAAGGGCTTAACGGCACTGGCAAATCGACTCTGCTGAGTTACATTTTTGCCGACAATCCGCAGGCCTACGCCAAGGATATTGCTCTGTTCGGACGCCAGCGCGGCACGGGCGAGAGCATTTGGGACATTAAAAAGCGCATCGGGTTCACATCGTCCGAAATGCATCTTTATTATCGCGAACCTGTTGATTGTCTGAAGATTGTGGAGTCGGGCTTTTTCGACAGCATCGGGCTTTACCGCAAGTGCAGCTCCGAGCAGGAGCTGACGGCGCGTTACGTGATGCAGGTAGTTGGCATCAGCCACCTTGAGGAGCGCATTTTTATGAAAATATCGTCTGCTGAGCAACGGCTGGTTCTTTTTGCGCGCACACTCGTGAAAAATCCTGAAGTACTGATACTTGACGAGCCTTTTCATGGTCTCGACAGCCGGAATCTGCAACGCTGTTTGGGCATTGTGGCCGATTTTTGTAGCCAGCCCGGCAAAACGCTTGTGTTTGTGACACATAACGCACACGAACTGCCTGCGTGCATCAATCACACATTCGAACTGAAATATTTTGAAAACAATTGATAATGAATTTTATAACCGATAAATACGAAGTCGTTCTTGCATCGAAATCGCCACGCCGGCAGGCACTTTTGAGGGAGATTGTGCCCGAGTTTTCGGTGCAGTTGCGCAATACGGCCGAAACCTATCCGCCAGCGCTCAAAGGCGCGCAGATTGTGGAGCATTTGGCCAAACTGAAAGCATCGGCTTTTGAAGGGGAATTAGCTGACAGTCAACTGCTTATTACTGCCGATACCATTGTTTGGATTGACGATATGGTGCTTGGCAAACCGAAGGACAGGAGTGGGGCCATTGCAATGTTGCGGCAACTATCGGGGCGCAAACATACTGTTTTTACGGGAGTCTGCCTGAAAACCAATCAGAAAGAGCAAGTGTTCAGTGTTGCCACCGATGTGTTTTTTCGTCAGCTCAGCGATGACGAAATAATCTACTATGTCGATAATTATCAACCATTTGACAAGGCCGGCTCATACGGCATTCAGGAGTGGATTGGCTATGTGGGCGTTGAGCGCATCGAGGGCTCGTACTTCAACGTGATGGGGCTTCCGGTGCAGAGGCTCTATCAGGAGTTGAAAAAGTTTTAGGTGATACGTTTCGATGTTTTAAGTTCAATCTGCTGGCGCGAAATATTCTTAAAAAATTCGCGTTTGTTAGATTTATGTAGTTATTTTGCCGCGAATGTCCGCAAGGGTTTCGACATACGTCGGCGGACAGTTTTTAATAAAAACATCCTATTCGTTTTAAAAAGAATATGAAAGTTCGCATTTTTTTGTTAGTCAGTCTCATAGCAGCAATACTCTGCACATGCGACAATGATGGTGACTCTTACGATGTGGGTGATGTGTTTACCGACAACAGGTCGGTGCTGGGTTATGTCGATTCATTCTCGCTGAAATTATCCACCGTCAGGCTCGATAGTTTCATAACATCGGGCAGCCCCGACATTTTTATGGGGTACTACAAGGACGAGAAAGCTGGTAACGTGCTTGCCGAGACGTATCTGCCAATAGTTTTCTCCACAAAAACCAACATACCCGAGGATTCGGAATACGACAGCCTTGTAGTGTGCTTCAGGCCCAAGGGTGGTTGGATTGGTGATACTATTCAGCCAAAGGAGATAAAAATGTATGAGGTTTTGGAAGAGATTAGGCCAAAATTCTATGCCGATCAACAGCAGATGTTCAACCATTGGAAGCTTGCCCGCAGCAGTGCCGAGCTGGCCACAGTGAGCATCGAGCCGAACCCAAGGCGCGGAGTGGTGTCGTGGGCGCGAATGTCGGACAGCTTGGGCCAGATTTGGTTCGATATGATTGTCAAAGGCGATGAAGCCATGGACCAAAAAGACTATTTCGAGGAATACTTTAAAGGTATTTGCATTGTGCCGCAGACAACAAGCTGTTCGTGGGGGCTCGATTTTGTCACATCGAGCACTCAATATCCCGAATCGAAATCGGTGGACGATGCAGTGCAGTTCGAGATAAGGCTCTATTACCGAAAACCCGGCGATGATGAGGAAGGTTCGTACATGTCATTTATTGTCGATGCCACAAACCCTTACAAATATGTGCATTTTGAAAACGACCGTTCGGGCACATCTTTTGAGAATCTTCAGATAGATGGCGACAAGGTTGGTTCCGAAGAGAGCGGCAATGTCTCTTATATCCAGACCGGCAGCGGAATGGTTCTGCGCATCGATTTTCCAACATTGTCGGGGTTGAATTCGGCTTCGGAGTATATGAGCGTTGTCGATGCCAGGTTGCTCATCAAGCCGCGTGAGTTTTCGTACAACGAGGAGTATCAGCTGCCATCGACATTGTATCTTGCTATTACCGACGAGACCAACGATTTGCACTCCAACGTACTGGACATGTCGGGCGCGGTGGTTAGCTCAAGTATTTATGTCGCTTCCGATGGGCAGCCGTATTATGTGTTCCCGGTGCTGTCGTTTGTGCGGCGCTTTGTAAACATGAAGGTTGAAAATAGCAACAACCCTATGGCCATCATTGTATTGCCATCGGATGCCGAGAGTTCGACATCGTTCAAGCGTCTTGTTGTTGATGACAACAGCAAGTTCGCCGAGAATGTTCAACTGCAAATTTATTATGTAACATACTGATTATGCGTTGTTTTGTAAAAATAGTGGGATTGTTGGTGTTTTTGTTTGCCGGTGGGGCTGTTGCACAAAACAACACTATCTCGCCATATTCAAAATATGGCATAGGACTGTACGAGCAGGCTGGATATGGCCGCAATGTATCGATGGGCGGCACAGGAATTGGTCTGCGGTCGGCCAACAATGTAAACAATATCAACCCGGCTTCGTATGCCTCAATCGATTCAACCATGGTGTTGCTCGACATAGGGTTGCACCTTGATTATGAGCACATTGAGACACACCTCGACTCGGGCGACAAACTCAACGGCAACATTTCGTACTTCTCGCTCACAATGGCTCCGAACAACAATCTGGGCATATCTTTCGGAATATCACCCTACACAAGCGTGGGCTACACCATTCAATCGACAGAGTACGTTGCAGGCGGCGGCCAGGACAGGTATTTGTCGCACATTGAGGGAATTGGCGGTTTGACGCGTGTTTACGCCGGATTTGGCGCCAATTTGCTGAAAAACACATCGGTTGGCATGAATGTGTCGGTGCTTTTTGGTCCGAAAACAGAACGCCAGTCGCTCGCATTATCGTCGGCCGACGAGTTCTCAATCTACAACGAAACATCGGACTATTATAAAGGTGGCAAACTGGATTTTGGTGTGCAGCAGACAATTCCGTTATCGAAAGAGAAGAGTCTGACCATTGGCGCAATTGCCAGTACGCCCGGAATACTGGACTGTGAGCGGGTTTCGCTTTCAACCAACACTTTCTACCGCATAGGATATATCGACACCATTTATTTCGACAACGATGACTATGACCGCATTACAACACTGCCGGCCACTTTCGGAGCAGGATTGTCGTACAAGTCGGGAAGGCTAACCATTGCCGGCGATTTCAATTACAACCCTTTGTCGAAGTTCGATGTGTCCGATTTGCGCTCGAAACTGATTGACAACAAGTCGTTCTGCTTTGGCGCCGAATTTGTTCCACGAAGGGTAGGCCGCAATTTCGATTTAGTTTTCCGCGGAGGAGCAGGCTACGATTCCGGAACAACAAAAATCGACAGCTATACGCTTAAATCGTTCCGGGTTTCGGCCGGAGTTGGGTTCCGAATACGGTTCATACGGTTCAACACCTACTGCATGTACCGGCGTCAGGGAACACTCGACAACCTGCTTGTGCTTCACCAGTCGTTGCAATTTGGCTTGAACCTGACTTACATCGACTACTGGTTCCAAAAACGCCGTTTCTACTAATGCTTGAGCTAAACTACAGCGGTTTGGCCAACGAGGCGGGCTGCGATGAGGCGGGGCGCGGTTGCCTTGCAGGACCGGTGTTTGCGGCTGCCGTCATTTTGCCGCCCGATTTCAAAAACGATAAGCTCAACGACTCGAAGCAACTCACCGAAAAACAGCGTTACCAGCTGCGCGATGTCATTGTGCGAGAAGCCGCGGCTTACGCAGTGGCAAAGCTCGACGCACCAAAAATCGATGAAATCAACATCCTGAACGCTTCCATCAAATCGATGCATTTGGCTCTCGACCAGCTTAAGGTGCGCCCCGAGTTTATTATTGTCGATGGCAACCGTTTCAAACCATACGGCGACATTAGGCACCAGACCATTGTGAAAGGCGATGGCAAATATATGTCGATTGCCGCAGCATCAGTCTTGGCCAAAACCTTCCGCGACGATTTTATGAAGCAGATTGACAAGGAATTTCCGCAATACAACTGGGCAAAAAACAAAGGTTACCCAACTGCCGACCACCGCGCTGCCATCGAAAAATATGGCATCACGCCCTATCACCGCCGTTCGTTCAGGCTGCTCGATATGCAAACGAAACTTGATTTTGGAATGTGAAAACGAATTGAGAGTTTTTTCAACCAACTCAACGGCAGTGCGCCACAACTCGGTGCTCTAACCCCTTGACATTAACCATTTTATTTAAAAATCAGCGTCGAAAACATTCTGTCGTCGAGCATTTCGTTGGCCACTTCCAGAATGTCGCTGCTGGTGAAGCGGTTTATCTTCTCGCAAATCTCGCTCAGCGGATCGATGGTGTCGAAGAGCAGGCAGCTGCGGCCCAGGTTGAGCATCAGGCCCGAGTAGTTCTCAGTGCTGATGGCCAGCTGGCCAATCATCTGCTTTTTGGCGCGGTCGAGTTGCAGAGTGCCCATTCGTTCCTCACGCAGGCGGCGCAGCTCGCGGCGGATTATCGACAGGCAGCGGTCGGTTTTCTCGTAGTCGGTGCCAAAATAGATGCCGAACGTGCCGGTGTCGGTGTATGGCGTGT
>Ga0247610_10003964_pt1 | contig 15979 bp, 11 predicted proteins | sample 174DNAGHGhighgp2_FD_193483 | JGI IMG/M metagenome (GOLD analysis project Ga0247610, IMG submission 193483) | Sheep rumen microbial communities from Palmerston North, Manawatu-Wanganui, New Zealand - 1742 DNA GHGhigh gp2 | ecosystem: Host-associated > Mammals > Digestive system > Stomach > Rumen... | reverse complement strand
AAAAAAAAAAAAAAAAAAAAAAAAAAAAAAAAAAAAAAAAAAAAAAAAAAAAATAAAAATAAAAAATAAAAATAAAAAAAAATAAAAAATAAAAAAATAAAAAATAAAAAATAAAAAATAAAAAATAAAAAAATAAAAAATAAAAAATAAAAAAATAAAAAAATAAAAAATAAAAAAATAAAAAATAAAAAAATAAAAATAAGTTTAAAAAAAATATTAAAAATATAATTTAAAATATATAATTAAGGATAAATAAAAAATAAAGGATATAAAATAAAAAATAGAGATGTATAAAAATTATATAAAAAATTTATCAGAAAAAATAATGAATGTAGAGATAGAAAATATAAAGGATAGTGTTATATTTTCAAATAAAGATATAAACCAAAAAAATATAAAAGATGTATATGAAATATTAAGTAATATAACATTTGAATGTTATGATATAAAATATAAATCAATATTTGAAATAGATAAATTTAAAGAAATGAATAAATATTATAATAAATTAGGTTTTAGTGTAATGATAAAAAAAATAAATAAAGAAGATAAATATTATAATAAAACTATGAATAATTTTTTTAATAAAATAGTATTTAAAAATGACCCTTCTTGGAATTTATATTTTACTATCAATAATAAAGATAATTGTAATTATATGATTATAGGAGGAACTAATAGCCCTTATAATTTAAATAAAAATTGTGATTTTAATAATTTATATTCAATTATTGATATGAATTATAACGATAATTTATATAAAATATCATTTAAATTAAATCAATAATTATTTTTTTTATTTTTTTAATTTTTATATTTCAAAAAATAAATATAAAAATAAATGTTTATAAAAAAAAGATATAATAAAAAAATAAAAATAGAAAAAAATAAAATAGAAAATGAAAAATAAAATATAAATAAAATAATAATATATAAAATAAATTTAAAATTTATATGAATGGTTTAATATCATTATATACAATTGGAGAAGGGATAAGTAATAAAAAAGAAGAAGAAATAGAAAAAGAGAGGAAAAGGAATATAAAAAGAGAAGATAATTATATAACAAATATATATTCAACGAATGATATAATAAAAAATGAGAAAAAATATTGGGATTTAAGAGAAAATAAATTTGATGAGAGTTTTAAAAAAAAATCTTTAATTATAAATGATATATATAATAAAACAAAAAATAAAACTTTTAATAATTATAATATGATTAAAGAAAGAAAAAAAAATAGTGAAGATAGTGATAGTGATTTTAGTGATGAAGAATATGAAAGAGAGATAAAAAAACAAAGATATAGTGATAAAGTAAGAAATACAAAGAATATAGAATATTTTAAAAATACAAATAGAAAAAATTATAAACAATATATAAATCAAAATCAAAATCAAAATCAAAACAAAAATAAAAATATAAATCAAAATATAAATCAAAATAAGAAATTAAATAAGATATTATTAGAGAAGAAGAAATTAAATAAAAAACAAAATGATAGTTTATTAGACTATCAATTTGAGAGTGCGGCTTTTACAAATCCATCAAATCCAGTTGCTTTTGGTAAAGTATCAAAAGATATAGATAATTCATATGAAGGTTTAAATGCTTTAGAAGAATTTAATGCCGGATATTCTAATATAGAAAAAAAAGGTTCTTATGATGTTATACCAGATGAATTATTAACACATAATAATATGACACCACAATTTAAAAGTAAAGGTATGAATGGATACGAAACAAAAGAAAATTTTAATCATTTATCAAATCAATTTAATAGAAAAAATAATTTATTTACAGGTTCTTTAAATAATGTTTCTTATAAACAAAAAACAGAAAGAAGGCCTTTATTTAATCCTATGATTGGATTAAGTAATGTTTATGGTTCTCCAGTAAAAACAGAAGAATATGAAGGACGATATATACCATCAAGAGAAAGAAGAAATGAATTACCATTTCAACCTATAAAAGATACACCAGGATTAAATTTAGGTTATAATACAATAGGAGCGACAGGTTTTCACGATAAATATAGAGCTTTACCAAAAACAACGAACGAATTAAGAACAGCAGATAATCCTAAAGTTTCTTATGCTAATCCTATGAGCCAAGGAAATTTAAAAAATCCAATTAATGCTTTTCAAAGATATGGTGGAGGTTATAGACCAGTTGACCCTAATGTTTTTAAAAGAAGACCAGAAAAATTTAGAGAAATTAATAAAAAAGAATATTTACCTAATTCTTTCCCAGTCCCAGCGCGTAAAGTTGAAGGTTATATTAATCCTTTAAATTTATCTTCAGATATCAGAGGAACTAAAACAGATAATTTACACGGACCTTTAGGAACTTCTAATTATGATAAAAATAAAACTCAATCTTATAATGAAAAAGGCTTAACTCCAGACGCTACTAATAGAAATACTTATAATTATAATCAAGTTTCTAATATTAAAGGTAATTTTAATAAATCTCAAGCTTATAATCAACAATCTTTAACTCCAGATGCTACTAATAGAAATACTTATAATTATAATCAAGTTTCTAATGTTAAAGGTCCTATTAATAAACAACAAGCTTATAATCAAATTAATTTAACTCCAGACGCTACACAAAGAAATACTTATAATTATAATCAAACTTCTAATATAAAGGGTTATGAAAAAGGACAAGCTTATAATCAAATTAATTTAACTCCAAACGCTACTAATAGAAATATTCATAATTATAATCAAGTTTCTAATGTTAAAGGTCCTATTAATAAATCTCAAGCTTATAATCAACAATCTTTAACTCCAGACGCTACTTTAAGAAATATTCATAATTATAATGATACTTCTAATATTAAAGGATATGAAAAGGGACAAACAATAAATAAAGAAGGTTTAACCCCTAACCCAACTCAAAGAAATACATATAATTATAATCAAACATCTAATATTAAAGGTAATGAAAAATCTACAACTTATAATAAAGAAGGATTAACACCTAACCCAACTCAAAGAAATACTTATAATTATAATGATACTTCTAATATTAAAGGATATGAAAAGGGACAAATATTAAATAAAGAAGGATTAACACCTAACCCAACTCAAAGAAATACATATAATTACAATCAAACTTCTAATATAAAAGGTTATGAAAAAGGACAAACATTAAATAAAGAAGGAATGACACCAAACCCAACTCAAAGAAATACATATAATTATAATGATACTTCTAATATAAAAGGATATGAAAAAACAACAACATATAATAAAGAAGGATTAACACCAAACCCAACACAAAGAAATACATATAATTATAAAGATGTTAAACCAGCTTATAATTCATCTAATAATAAAATGTATATATATAATAAGAAATTATTAACACCAGAACCTACAAATAGAAATCAATATAATTATAATGATGTTAAACCAGCAAAGGGTGATAATAAACCGAGAGATAGAACAGATGCATTAAATTCATATGTAAATGTTTCAAAAGATGAATTAACAATAAATAAACATACACCAACATTATCAAATTATGAAAAAATCCCTACAATGGAAAATACTATAATGAGTATGAAAAATAAAATTCAAATTAATAGAGATTTATTACCTGAAATTCAACAAAAATTAACTTTAGATAATAAAGATATTCCTATTATTAGAGGAAAACAACAATTAAAAAAATACGATAATATTATTATTTATGACCATCAATTACAATATCCTTTAGATACTTTACAAAATAATCCTTATATTAATGATGGAAGACTTAAAGCTATTTATCCTGATAATTATTTTAATGATGATATTAGAGGACTTCCTGAAAGTGAATAATCTATTTTATTTTTTTTATTTCTTTATTTTTATTTTTTTTTTATTTTTAAAAATAAAAAATTATAATCAAAAATTTATTTATTATAATTAATATTAAATTTATCTTATAAATTAAAAAATAAATATTTTTTATTATTTATATTGTTTTATTATTTATATTAATAAATATCAATATCAATATCAATATCAATATCAATATCAATATCAATATCAATATCAATATCAATATCAATATCAATATCAATATCAATATCAATATCAATATCAATATCAATATAAATTATAAAATAAAAAAAAATAAAAAAATAATATAAGAATATGTATAAAAAAATAAAAAAAAATTTTTTTAATATAAATTTTTATTTTATTATTTAAAATAAAAAAATTGTAATATAAAAAAAATAAAAAAATATAATAAGAAATAATTTAATAAAAAATAAAAAAATTTTTTTTAATATAAATTTTTATTTTATTATTTAAAATAAAAAAAATTGTAATATAAAAAAAATAAAAATATAATAAGAAATAATTTAATAAAAAAAATAAAAAAAAAATAAAAATATAAAATTAATTAAATATAAATATACATAATGTAATTATATAAAAATTAAGTGCGTTTTATTTTTTGTTTTTTTATAATAGTATAAGTTATATATAATAATTTAATTTAATAATATATTTTAATTATAAAATAAAAAATGGTTAAGGCTACAACAACAAAGACACAAACCCCAAAGACACCTAAGGAAACAAAGGCACCAAAGAATACAACAAAGACAAATAATACACCAAAGACACCTAAGGATACAAAGACACAAACAAAGGCAAAAGGTTCAAAATCAACAACACCAAAGACAACATCAACAAAGCCAAGACATTTTTATGTTTATTATAATGGAGAAAAATTAAATTCAAGACTTTCAGGAAAGAGACCAAAACAAGCAGCACAAAAAGCAGTATCAAGAATTGTAGATTTATATAAGGAGAAGAATATAGATTTAATAGGAAAGGAAATTGAATTTTATATTGTAGAGACAGGAAGAAAGAGATATAAGGAAAAGAAAATTGGAAATAAGATAAAGAGAGTTCCTTTAATAAAGAGACAATTTTATTATAAAGGAATAAGAAAGCACATTCCAGAAGATCCTAATGATGAATATTATAAGCCAAAGGAAATTAAAAAGGGAGAACATAAGGGTGAAATGAGAACAATGGATTTAGAAATTGTTGATGGAAAGGTTAAGGCTATTAAGATTAAAAGAAATGAAAAGACTATAACTAAGAAGGATAAAGATGGAAAAGATATAACAATTCATATTGATGGTGGAGAAGTTAAGCATAGTTACTTTACCGAGGTTAAAGCAGATAGAACACATAAACAAGAAAAACCACCTAAACCAATTAAGGAAACTAAGAAGACAACCCCTAAGAAAAATACTAAGAAAGCACCAACTAAGAAAGCAACATCTAAGAAAGATACTAAGAAAACAATTAAGAAGGCAACCCCTAAAAAGGATACAAAGAAACCAACAAAGAAAACATCAACAAAGAAGGCTAATAAGTAAATAATATATTTTTATTAATTTTTTTATAAAATATTTTTATTAAAAAATAAAAATATTTATCTAATATTTAAAAAAAAATAATATAATAATTTTTAATTTAAAAAAATATTTTTATTAAAAAAATAAAAATAATTAATAAAATAAAAAAATTAGAAATTATTAAATAATTGATCAGCTAAATCATTTAAATCGATTTTAATACGTTTAGAGGATGGAGTTAAATTTTCTTCGATAAAAACTATATTCATATCATTTTTTTCTTTATTTTTATCATCATTAATATCATTTTTATCATTATTACGTTTAATAATATTATTAATTTCTTCATCTAATTTATTAATATCATTTTTTTTACATTTATTATTAATAATTTCAAAATTATTATCTTTATTTTTATTATTTATATTTTTATCATTATCATCATCACATTCTTCAACAACTTCTTCAACTTCATCAATATCATTTTCATCATCATCTTCATCGTCATCGTCAATAAAATCAAAATCATCATCATCATCATTATTATCAATTAATTTAAAATCAATATCACTATCATTATCACTATCACTAATAATATATTCATCATCATTATCATCATTATCATTATCATCATTATCAAAATTACAATGAGTATTATAATGGTTAGAATGATTAAAATGATGAATATTATTATAATTATTTAAATGATTATAAAATAAATCGATAAGTTTATTAATTCTTTTTTCATATTCATTATTATTAATTCTAATGGAACAACTAAGAGAGAGAACAATAATAAACATAATAAGAATAGTTAAATATAATAAGATAGTTCCAATAGATAAAGATAAATCTGGTATTAATTCTTGATAGATATACATATTAATAAAAATAAAAATAAAAATATAAAAATAAAAAAGAAATAAATTTAAGAATAATAAAATATATTATATAAAATAAAGATTATATAATAAATAAATAAAAAATCAATTTTTATAAAACGAATAAAAAAAAAATTAATCAATTTTTATTTTACAATTTTTTTCATTAGTGATATAATTACCGCTAAGATTACGATAAACCCATTTAATTTCTTGTTTTCTATTTTCTGGATTATATCTAAATTTATTATTAATACCTTCTAATAAACGGATATTAGAAGCCAAAATAGTTAAACCGATACAATTAGTAGTAAAACCTTGATAAATAGATTTATCAAAGATAGATAAACTATTTTTAATTAAATATTGATTTTTCATAGTAATCATATTAGATATAATTTTAAAATATTCATTTTCAATATTACGTCGATTATTTCTATCTCTTAAAGTTCTATCATCATTATAAATACGATTATAAAAACTTTCGGTTAAAAACCACGAAATCATATAATAAAAAATTCCATATTGATGTCCATTAATTTCAATAAAAGGGACACAAATATTATTATTTTTATAAATAATACAAATTAATTTTTTATCGACATAAATTTCAGTAGAATAATCTCTATATTGAAAAAAAGGGTATCTTTCACTACAACCGATTTCAGAATTTTTTAAATTTTGTTTTAAGAATTCCATAAATTTAATAACATCATTCTCATAATCTCCAGAAATAAATTCAAAATATTTAATATCTAATGTATCGATATATTCTTTTTGTTCTTTTGTTAAAAAATCTTTAGTTAATTTATAATATTTATTATATGTTTCTAATCCTACAGATATTAAGGATTTATTATTTTTTGTATATTTTCTTATTAAATGATATAAATTATTATCCATTTTTTTTAAATTTAATAATTCATTATTAATTTTTTCAGTATTTTCTTTAAAAGGGTATTCATCAGTCATTAATTTTAATCTTTTTAATTGTTTTTCAGCTCTAAATAAAGAACCTTCAGGATCAGCTAATAATCTAAAATAATCAATATAAGTAAAATATGGATTAACAAATCTTATATTATCATATTCCATAAAAGGAAGATTATTATAAATAATATTTGGTGCATATGTAAAATCTACTAATTTCTCAAAATAATTTCCAAATATATTATCTTTTTTTATTATTATTAATGTATATGTTTCCGGATGTAATGCATCTTGTATTTGTATATCTTTAAATCCTAAATCATATAATTTATTTGATAATTCTACTCCGTGTTGAACCGGGTTCGGTGAATATACATCATAATCGTGAATTTTCATTTCTTCATTTTCATCATATATTCTTTTTGATTTATCCTTTTTTATTAATGCTAAATTATGTGCTTGTCCTCCATATACTACTAATTTCTTATCTATTATAAATTGTTTTATATATTCCATACATTTTATTCCTTCTTCTATTACTTCTTTTATAATATTAGATTTTTCATATAATTTTTCTTTATTTTCATTAATTTCTTTATTATAATCTTCTAATTTATCTTTAAAATTATCAATATCTTGATCACTAAACATTTTATTTTATAAATATTATATATTATATTAATAAATATAAAAAATTAATAAATATAAAAAAAATAATAAATATAAAAAAAATAATAAATATAAAAAAAATAATAAATATAAAAATTGATTAATATTTTTTTAATTATTATTATTTATATATTGATTTATTCAAATTCTCTTATATTATAATTAATATGAAATATCCTAATTTTATTTATAATATAAATATACCTTTTAAATTAATTAATAAATTTGAAATTAATACTGAATATAGAAGTAAAACTTTAATTAAAATAAATTCATATGTTCATAATTCTAATTTATCTATTAAAATAGAAAATAGTATTTTTGAATATTCTATATTTTATATTATGAATGAAGATAATAATATTATTAATAAAAATAAATCTTTTAAATTTTTAAATGATTTCTTTTTAAGAATTTATATAAATAAAGCTGATAGTCTTTTTAGAAATTTAAAAGATAATAATAATTTATTAGATAATCTTAATAATAAAAATATTGATGCTTCTAATTTAGCTTTTATTCCTTTTACTGAATTAAATCCTATTGTTTGGCTTAATGAATTTGAAAAAAAAAAGAAAAGAGAAGAAAATAGTAAACACGAATATTCTACTGTTTATAAATGCCCTAAATGTAAAGAACAAAAATGTGTTACCCAATTCTTTACTAATCGAGCTTCTGATGAACCTTTAGCTTTATCTATCCAATGTGTTGAATGTGGTTATACCTTCTATTGTTAATTTTTTATTTTATCTTTAAATTATTTTTTTTTATTTTTTTATTTTTTTATTTTAATTATTTAAAATAAAAATTTTCTAAAATTATTTTTTTATTTTATTTTTAAATAATAAATCTTTTTTTTAAACTAACATTTAATTTATAAAAATACACTAAATATATAACTTACATCTATTTTTTTTTAAATTTATATATAATTCTTTAAATCCACATATAATTCTTTAAATTTACATATAAATCTATAAATTACATATAAATATAAACTTACATTTAATTTATAAAAACATATCTAATTCTTTAAATATATATCTAAATTTATAAAAATACATTTAACTTTTTAAAATTATATCTAATTCTTTAAATATATATCTAAATTTATAAAAATACATTTAACTTTTTAAAATTATATCTAATTCTTTAAATATATATCTAAATTTATAAACTTACATATAATTTATAAAAATACATCTAAATATATAAATTTACACTTAATTTATAAACTTACATCTAATTTATAAAATTACATCTAATTTTTTAAATATATATCTAAATTTATAAATTTACATATAATTTTTAATTTTATATCTAATTATTTAAATTTACATCTAAATTTATAATCTTACATCTAAATTTATAATCTTATATCTAAATTTATAAAATACATCTAACTTTTTAATTTTATATCTAATTATTTAAACTTACATTTAATTCTTTAAATATACATCTAAATTTATAAACTTACACTTAATTTATAAATTTACACTTAATTTATAAACTTACATATAATTCTTTAAATATATATCTAAATATAAAAATAATATCTAATTTATTAAAATACATCTAACTTTTTAATTTTATGTCTAATTATTTAAACTTACATATAATTTAAAAAATACATCTAAATATAAAAACTAACATCTAATTTATAAACTTACATCTAATTCTTTAAATATACATCTAAATTTATAAACTTACACTTAATTTATAAAATTACATCTAATTTATAAAAATACATCTAAATTTATAAAAATACATTTAATTTATAAACTTATACTTAATTTATAAACTTACATCTAAATTTATAATCTTACATATAATTTAAAAAAAATATATCTAAATATAAAAACTTACATCTAATTTATAAACTTACATTTAATTTATAAAATTACATCTAATTATTTAAATTTATATCTAATTATTTAAACTTACATATAATTTATAAATTTACATCTAAATTTATAATCTTACATTTAATTTATAAAAATACACTAAATATATAAACTTACATCTAATTTATAAAATTACATCTAACTCTTTAATTTTATATCTAATTCTTTAAATATATATCTAAATTTATAAACTTACATTTAATTTATAAAAATATATCTAATTCTTTAAATATACATCTAAATATAAAAACTTACATCTATTTTATAAAATTACATTTAATTCTTTAAATTTATATCTAATTCTTTAAATTTATATATAATTTATAAAATTACATCTAATTCTTTAAATATATATCTAAATATATAAACTTACATTTAATTTATAAAAATATATTTAATTTATAAACTTACATCTAATTTATAAAATTACACTTAATTTATAAACATACATCTAAATTTATAAATTTACATTTAAATTTATAAAATACATCTAACTTTTTAATTTTATATCTAATTATTTAAAATTACATCTAATTCTTTAAATATATATTTAAATTTATAAACTTACATATAATTCTTTAAATTTACAACTAATTCTTTAAATATATATCTAAATTTATAATCTTACTATAATTTAAAAAAATACATCTAAATATATAAACTTACATATAATTTATAAAAATACACTAAATATATAAACTTACATTTAATTTATAAAAATATATTTAATTTATAAACTTACATATAATTCTTTAAATTTACATCTAATTCTTTAAATTTACATCTAAATATAAAAACTTACATTTAATTTATAAAAATATATTTAATTTATAAATTTATATTTAATTTATAAAATAATATATAAAATTAAAAAATAAGAATAATATAAATAAAAAAAAATAAATGAAAAAATAAAATTATTTTTATAAAATAATAATTTATAAAATAAATTATAAATTATTCAAATAAATATATAAATAAAAATGAACCAAAATTTTATACCTATACAAAATCAACAACAAAATATAAATCAACAAAATCCTCAATTAACACAACAACAAATTATTCAACAACAAAATGAACAAGATACAATTGGAGATATATTAAATGAAATTAATACACAAGAACCACCTCAACAATATAATATGCCTCCTAATTATCAAAATCAATATATAAATGAAGGTATGATGATGAATAATATATATGATATGAATGATTTAAAAGAAAAAGGAATAAAATATTTAAAAAAAGTAATAATGATAATAATAATATATTTAATAATCTCATCTCAACAATTTAAAAATATAACATCAAAATATATATCTATATTAAGACCAGATGAAAATGGAAAAATAAAATTAACAGGAAGTATATTTTATGGTTTAATTTTAGCAGCTTTAATTATTTTATCTAATGAATTTATTTTAAATAAAGATTAATTTTATTTTTTTTAATAAATAATTTTATTATTTATTTTAATTTAAAAAATTTTTTTTTACATTTATAATTTTATTTTTATTAAATAAATAAAAATAAAAAAATAAAAAAATAAAAAAAAGAAAAATTAAGATAATAATTTTTTTTTATGTAATATAATAAAGTCTTTAGATTGTTTAGAAGTTAAACCCATACGCATCCTATAACCAGAAGAAATAATAGCAGTTCCATCATAAATAGATTTAATAAGTTGTTCAAAAGTTTCTTTAATAATATTACCTTCTTTATTAGAATAATAAATATTTTTAATTCTAACAAAAGAAGCACTATTTAATTGTTTAATGCAATGATAACAAGGGCGAGCAGTAGAAATATTACCAGTTTTAGAAACTTTAACAACAATTAAATTAAATCTTCGAATTTTTTTAGTTAAACAATAATTTTTTTTCTCTTTTTTTAATACATCAATCTCAGCATGACGAGAAATTGGAATACTTTTATAAGCATATCTTCCAGATGATGAACCGGTTATAATCGTATTATGTTTTGTTTCGTTAATTTTCGAAAAAAACAAGCAAAAATCGTATTATCATTATTAATAATTGTATCCTTATTTTCTTCAATAATTTCATCAATCAAACTATACAAACGCAAACTATCCAACTTATCCATTCCATCAATCGAATTTGTCTTATTAACGCAAAAATTACACATTATATTTTATTAATTATCTATTATATGTAATATATATTAATAATAATTATAAGTTTTAATAAATTAAAAAATTTTAATAAATTTTAATAAATTAAAATATTATATTATATTTAAAAAATAAATGTTTTTATATAAAGTAAATATTATAATTTAATTTTTATAAAAATAATTATTTATAATAATCAATTTTTATATTTTTTATCATTTAATAAAAATAATGTAATAAAAAAAAATAAATAATATAATTAATAATATATATTTAATTAAAATGTCTAATAAACGAAATTTATTATTTTATAAAAGTAATTGTAAATTATCTCAAGTTGTTATTCAATTATTAAATAGTGAAGGATTATTAAATTCTATTGATTGTTTAGATGTTGATAAATTAAAAAAAATACCTTCTCAAATTAAACAAGTCCCAACTTTAATTTTACCTAATTTAAATAAAATTTTAATTGGTAAAGAAATTTTATTATTTATTCAAGATATTAAACAATCTAAAAAACAAGTTAAACAAGAACAATTTAATCAATTAAATAAACCAATTGAAAAAGAAGAAATAAATAATCAAATAAATCAACAAAATAATCAAAAACCTAAAGAAAAAAAAATTTTGGGTTATATTCAAAATGAAATGGATGGTTTTAGTGATAAATACGCTTATAAAGATATAAATGAAGCACCACAACATAATTTTGTAAATTGTAAAAATATTGAACAATCAATTTATACAGGACAAGAAGAAAATATTAAATATGATGATACTAAATTAAATACTTTAAAAGATAAATTAGAAACAGAAAGAAAATTACAAGAAAGAGAAATTGAAAAAACTTTTAAAGAACAATCTAAATTAAGAGACCAAATTATAGCACGTCAAAATGAAATTAATAAAAAAATAGAAGAACAAGTTAATGAACGAAATAAAAAATTATTTAATCAATAATCTTTTTAATCATTAATCTTTTTATTTCATAAATATAAAAAAAATAAAATATTTTTTTAAAATAAAATTAAAATATTCAATTAAAATATTTTAAAAATAAAAAATAAAAAAATAAAAAATAAAAAAATAAAAAATAAAAAAATAAAAAAATAAAAATAAATAAAAAATTAATGTTTATAAAATTTATCATTATTATAATATATTCCATAATAATGCATATCATTTATATGATGATTATAATAATTATAATAATAATAATCACTATAATCATTATGATAACATAATTCATTATTACAAAAATAAATATATTTACATCCTTTTATTGTAAGTTCTTTTAAATTTTTAAATTCATCTTTTAAAGATTTATGTAAATAATAAGAATAATATAATTTATCTAAATATTTTTTTAAATCAATACATTGATGAATATTACCACATTTATTAATATATAAAGTTTCTAAATTATTTAAAGTTTGTAAAGGAATATTTTTTATTAATTGACAGTAAGATAATTTTAAAACAGATAAATTAATTAAATCATTTGGTAAATATTTAATATATGTATTATGTATATCTAAATAAGATAAATTATTTAATTTAGTAGGTAAATATTTAATATTTGTATTATATAATGTTAATTTTTTTAAATTATTATGATCATTAAAAATATTTAACATATCACTAATATAATGATAATTACATATTATTAAATCTTCAATATTATTTATTTCATTAATTCTTACTTTTGAATTATCAATTTCTAATTTTTTAAGATTTTTTAATGGTGGTAAAATAATTTTCTTATTATAACAATTTTTTATTATTAATGTTTCTATATTAAGATTATTTTTTTTTGGTATTATAATATTATGAATATTACTATAATTATCTATTTCTAAATATTTTAAATTAATACATTCTTTTAAATTCATTTTAATTAAATTTATATTATTTATAATTATTTCTTTTAAATTAATTAATTTTATAGGTATTTCTTTTATATCATTACAATCTTTTATATTTATATATTCTAAATTAATTAATTCTTTTGATATTTTATTTAAATTATAACATTTATTAATATTTAATTCTCGTAAATTAATTAAATTTGGTATTTCTTTTATATCACTATAAATTATTTCTAATTTTTTTAAATTAATTAATGTATTTGGTATTTCTTTTATATTTGGACATTCATTTACTTCTAATTCTTGTAAATTAATTAAATTTGGTATTCCTTTTATATTTTTACATTCTTTTATTATTAATTCTTTTAAATTAATTAAATTTGATATTTCTATTATTTCTTTACAATCTACTATTTTTAATTTTTGTAAATTATTTAAATTTAGTATTTCTTTTATATTTTTACATTCTCTTATTATTAATTCTTGTAAATTAATTAAATTTGATATTTCTTTTATATTTTCACAACTATTTAAATATAATTCTTGTAAATTAATTAAATTTGGTATTTCTTTTATATTTTCACAACTATTTAAATATAATTCTTGTAAATTAATTAAATTTGGTATTTCTTTTATATTTTTACAATTTTCTATATATAATTTTTGTAAATTAACTAAATTTAATATTTTTTCTATATTTTTACACCTATCTAAATATAATTCTTGTAAATTAATTAAATTTGGTATTTCTTTTATATTTTCACAATTATTTATTTGTAATATTTGTAAATTAATAAAATTATCTGGTATTTTTTTTATATGAGAAGAAGATATTTTTATTTTTTGTAAATTAATTAATGTATTCGGTATTTCTTTTATATTTTCACAATTATATATTATTAATTCTTGTAAATTAATAAAATTATCATTTAATGTTTGAATATCATAACCTATAACTAATTTTTTTAAATTAATAAATGTATTTGGTATTTTTTTTATATTTTTACAACCAATTAATCCTAATTTTTGTAAATTAATTAAATTATTTGGTATTTCTTTTATTTCATCACAATTTTTTATAAATAATTCTTGTAAATTAATTAATGTATCTGGAAAATATCCATATAATCTATTATCATAAAAATTTATTTTTAATTTTATAATTTCTGTTATATAATTAAATATATAGTCATTTATATCTATATCTACATTAAAAACATTATGTAAATCATAATATATTTCTTTTCCATTTTTTAATTTAATTATTAAACCTTTTTCCATTTAAAAAAATAATTATAATAAATATAAATTTTTAAAAATAAATATTTTTTTTCAATTTTTTAAAATAAAATTAAAATATTTAATTAAAATATTTTAAAAATAAAAAAATAAAATTAATGATTATAAAATCCTTTATCATTTTTATAATATATTCCATAATAATGCATATCATTTATATGATGATTATAATAATCATAATCACTATCATTAGTATAATAACATAATTCATTATTCCAAAAATAAATATATTTACATCCTCTTATTGTAAGTTCTTTTAAATGTTTATATTTATGTTCATATTCATATTCATAATTTTCTAAATTTTTTAAATAATATAAATTACACAAATAATTTTCTAAATTATGACATTGATGAATATTACCACATTTATTAATATATAAAGTTTCTAAATTATAAAAAATATAATAAGGGATATTTTTTATTAATTGACAATAAGATAATTTTAAAACAGATAAATTAATTAAATCATTTGGTATATATTTAATATATGTATTTTGTATATCTAAATAAGTTAAATTATTTAATTTATTAGGTAAATATTTAAAATTTGTATTTTGTAATGTTATTTTTTTTAAATTATTTTTATTATTAAAAACATTTAATATATCATTGTTATAATAATAATTACATATTATTAAATCTTCAATATTATTTATTTCATTAATTTTTACTTTTGAATTATCAATTTCTAATTTTTTAAGATTTTTTAATGGTGGTAAAACAATTTTATAACAACTTTTTATTATTAATGTTTCTATATTGATATTATTTTTTTTCGGTATTATAAAATTATTATGGATATTACTACAATTATCTATTTCTAAATATTTTAAATTAATACATTCTTTTAAATTCATTTTAATTAAATTTATATTATTTATAATTATTTCTTTTAAATTAATTAATT
>Ga0247610_10003962_pt1 | contig 15983 bp, 12 predicted proteins | sample 174DNAGHGhighgp2_FD_193483 | JGI IMG/M metagenome (GOLD analysis project Ga0247610, IMG submission 193483) | Sheep rumen microbial communities from Palmerston North, Manawatu-Wanganui, New Zealand - 1742 DNA GHGhigh gp2 | ecosystem: Host-associated > Mammals > Digestive system > Stomach > Rumen... | reverse complement strand
GCTGATTGATCTTGACTTGATTCGCCAGAGTTCAGAGGGCAAAGGCTACTACTTCAATGTTGATGGCAAGCGCAAGGTGACGAAAGAAATCTTCCTGTATAGCCTACTGAAACTGAAAGAGCAGGAAGGTGACAATACCATTTCTTTCGATACCATTCAGGAGAAAGTCGGGCTGGTGTTCTGTATGCAGGACTTCGAGACCATAGAGATGCTAAAGCTGTTGGCCAGCGATTATAGCCAGTATTTCGCTTATAGCGATGTGGCTGGTATCAAACAGATTCAGTTCACCAAGGACTTGGATGTTAAACAGGTTTTAGACGATTATTATGGCACGGACATTTAGTTTATCCGCAAATATTGAGAATGGTTTTGCTGAGGGAACGCAGTACCTCGTAACACCTAATGCACAGAATGCGATTCATAACATTGTGAACGATTTCCGTACTGGCATTCATTCTTTTACTATCATTGGATCATACGGCACAGGTAAGTCGAGTTTCCTACTAGCTTTGGAGATTGACCTGAAAAACACTGGCAAACAGAAATATCTGCTGGATTCCAAGAATCTTTCTGATGCCAAGTCGTTTGAGATTATGAACATCGTGGGCGATTATGCTGAAATGTCAACGCTGCTAAGCAAGGCACTGAATGTGGAGGGCAATACCACCAGCATTCTTGATAGCCTGAAAAACTATTATACTCAATGCCAGAAGAAAGGTAAATTCCTGCTGATAGTGGTTGATGAGTTTGGTAAGGTGTTGGAACATGCTGCCAAGAACAACCCAGAGAAGGAACTGTATTTCTTGCAAAAGCTGTCAGAGTTGGTAAATGTTCCTACTCGCCAAATCATGTTGCTTACAACGCTTCTTCAAAACTTTGGTGCTTACGCTAAAGGCCTTACAGAAGAGCAAGCAAACGAGTGGACCAAGGTGAAGGGTCGCTTCAAGGAGATTACCTTTGTGGAGCCAGTAGAGCAGTTGCTTTATCTTGCTTCTGCCCAATTGCAGGCAAACAATGAGTTCAAGCCTGTTAATAACATCACGACCCTTTATGAGTTGGCCAAAGAAACACGCTATGTATCAAAGGACTTCCCACTTGATACTGCCGTCCAACTATATCCATTGGATCTCTTTTCTGCCTACACTATCACCACAGCCATTCAGCGATATGGCCAGAATGAGCGTTCACTTTTCACCTTCTTGGCAGCTAAAGGTACTAACTCTATTTCTGAGTTTGAACCAGCAGAGCATCTGACATACAACTTGCAGAAGGTCTATGACTATGTGCTTTACAATTTCTATTCCTATCTAAAAGATGCCAATGCCGACTCAATGAGCTGGAGCACCATTCAGGTGTCTATAGAACGCGTGGAAGGCCAGGACTGGAGTAATGAAGAGGAAATGCTACAGGCTGTACAGTTGGTGAAAGCCATTGGTCTGCTGAACCTCTTTGGTACAGCAGGATTCAAACTCACAGAAAGAAACCTGACGGACTATGCTCGTGAGGCAATGGCGATAGACAATGCCAAAGAAATCATCCAGAAACTAACAGCCAAGAAAATCATACGATATGCGGCTTATAAGGAACGTTTGATGCTGTTTGAGGGAACTGACGTTGACCTCGAAGCAGAAATTCGAGAGGCAGGCATGATGGTATCACGTCCTGTCACCTTCGTTGATGAACTGAACGTATTCTTCAATCGCAGAATTTCTCCAGTCAAGGCCCACTTCTACCAGAAAGGTACACCACGATTCTTTGATTACATGATTCGTGAAGAACCTATAGATGTAGTACCTACTGGCGATACAGACGGCTACATAGAACTGATATTCTCTACGCATAAAAAAGCATTGGAAGAAATCAAGAAGTTCAGCGCAGAAACAGACCACGCTCTGATATTTGCATACTTCACCAACACGGAAGACATCATTGACCACCTCTATAACATTAAGAAGTACATGTATCTGTTGGAACGTGTACTTGATAAGAACGACAGGGTGGCTGTAACTGAAATCCAGAAGTTGAAGGAGTATGAAGAGACCTTGCTCAACAAGGCTATCAGCGACAACCTTTTCTCGTACAAGAATCGGGTCGTTTGGGTATTTGCAGGCAAAGAGCAGAAGGTGGAATCGCATCGAGACTTCAACCAGCTATTATCGAGAGTCTGTAACGAGGTTTACTGCAAGACCCCTGTGATGAACAATGAACTGTTCAACAAGCATAAACTCAGTGGAACGATAACAGCTGCTCGTAAGAGTTATCTGACCTATCTGACAGAACACTATTCTGAGAACGGAATGGGATTCCCAGAAGACAAATTCCCACCCGAGAAGACCATCTATTCATCGTTGCTGTTGAATACTGGCCTGCATCAGAATGGAGATTTCGCAGATGCGCCTACCAACAAGGGCTTCATGCCGTTGTGGAATGCCTGTGAAGAGTTCCTGAATAGTTCGGAGAACAAGGCAAGGAAGATTTCAGAGCTAATAAAGATATTGTCGGCGCAGCCCTATAAGATAAAGCAAGGATTCCTGGAGTTCTGGATTCCTACTTATCTCTTCATCAAGCGTCAGGACTTTGCTCTCTATGATGCATCAAAGGGCGCATTTATGCCTAATGTGAATATGGAGTTCTTCGATTTGCTCCAGAAGCATCCAGGCGATTTTGAAATCAAGAAGTTCGCTGTTGATGGCGTGAAGTTGGGTTTCTTCAACCAGTATCGCCGTTTCATCAATCTGGGCGATGAGTTCACTATCACCAATGCCAGTTTCATTGAGACTATCAAACCATTCCTCAGTTTCTATGTACGGCTGGATGAATACACCAAACATACTCGCAAGTTTGATCACGAGTCAACAATGAGATTCCGCGATGTGCTGGCCAAGGCTAAAGACCCTGAGAAGGCATTCTTCGAGGACTTACCTGAAGCTCTTGGTTTCACACAGGAGAAACTGAAACAGGAAGAGTTTATCAATGAGTATGGTAAGATCATTCAGCGAGCTATCAGGGAATTGAGATCTTGTTACTCTCAGCTGATTGATCGCATCGAGGCGCGTCTGGTAGAAGAGTTTGGCTTGCAGAGCTATGATTACTCAGAATATATCGTTGAAGTGCGTGAGCGACTGGCCCATGTGAAAGACTATCTGCTAACAGGCAAACAGCGTGAGTTCTACCACCATATGATGACAGAATACGATAATCGCACCCAGTGGTACCAATCAATCTGCTACACCATCCTTGAGCAGCGTCTTGATGCATTGAGAGATGAGCAAGAAGATAAGTTGGCTGATGACTTGGTGTACCTGTTCAGAGAATGTGAGAAGTATTCTGATATTTCCCAAAAGGTGGGTGACTCAGATAAGAACGAAGCATATTCCTTCGATATGGTAACCAACAAGGGAACCAACTTAAGGACACAGACATACGTGTTGCCAGAGAAAGATAAGTCCAAAGCTTATGACCTTGAAAAGAAAATCAGCAAACTGCTCTCTGGTGACAACAACATCGACGTTTGCACTCTGCTGTCGATACTCAATAAGAAGATGAATAAATGACAAAGGTAAGACATATATTAGGCATATCAGGCGGTAAGGACAGCGCAGCCCTCGCCATCTATCTGAAGAAGACGTACCCATCGTTGAAGATTGAGTACTACAATTCAGATACAGGTTGCGAGCTGGCAGAAACAGAAACGCTGATCAATCGCTTGGAGGCCTACTTGGGTAAGATAGAACGACTCAGAGCTGCTGAAGGTAGTCCAGAGCCAACTCCTTTCCATCACTTCCTGAAAGCGATGGGTGGTTTCCTGCCTTCGCCACAGGCCCGTTGGTGTACCAAGAAGATGAAGCTCGACAAGTTTGAGGAATATGTGGGCGATGATTATGCTGTGTCATACGTTGGCATTCGTGGCGACGAGAACAGAGACGGCTATATTTCATCGAAGCCCAACATCCAGGCCATCTTCCCATTCCGCAAGAACATTTGGAGTATCGATGTCATCAACAAGTTCCTGCACAATGAGAACTTGGAGCAGATAGCAGAAATCTACGAGCGACTTTGTCCTGAGGGATTCCTTCGCGATGAGATCCTGGAAAAGGTTAGGAAGCCTATCACCAAGCAGTTCTACTACTCGAAAAAGATGAATGCGTTGTTGGATTATGACATCAAACTTTTCAATCATGCTGTGTTCGAGTTCCTGAAAACGACAGACTATCCAGTGGGTAAGCTCGATGACTTCCCACTGCTTGACAATACAGACATTTTGGTGAAAGACGACATTTTCCGTCTGCTGAGGGAAAGTGGTGTGGGTGTGCCAGCCTACTACGAGGAAATTCCTTTCGAAGTGGATGGCGAGAAGGGCACCTATTGCCGCAGTCGTTCTGGTTGCTACTTCTGTTTCTTCCAACAGAAGATAGAATGGATTTGGCTCTATGAGCAGCATCCTGATCTCTTTAAAAAAGCGATGGAGTTTGAAAAAGACGGTTATACGTGGAATCAGAATGAGAGTCTTGCAGACCTCATTAAGCCAGAGCGCATACGCCAGATAAAACTCGACATCATCCGTCGCCAGAAAGAAAGCCGAGCCAACAACAATGGAACTACCCTCGCTGAAATCCTAGGCGATGATATTATGTGTACAAACTGCTTTATATAAACGCTTATGCTGTACGAGGTAGATTGGGCTGAAGATGGAACATATAGACCTGGAGAATACAATTCGCCAGAGAAGTTCTTCAACGACTGTTTGGTGAATAGCAAGGAGTTTGACCTTCAATTAGGTTATTTCAGTTCTGCAACTATCAGCGTGCTTGCTGACGGCTTCGCCACGTTTATCTCGAATGGTGGAAGAATGCGACTGGTTATCAATCATATCGTCTCAGAAGAAGACAAAGAAGCCATTAGCAAAGGCGTACATGGTGGAGTTATCGACTGCTTTGACCTGACTAACTTCGAGACCCTACGCCAGACTTTTGACGAATATCAGCAACAGTTCTTTGAGTGCTTAGCGTTCCTTATCTATAACAAACGTATTGATATACGCATCATCAAGCCAAGAAACAAGAAAGGAATCAGTCACACAAAGTCTGGCCAGTTCAGAGATGGTGATAGCGTTACCTCGTTTACTGGTTCTGCTAATTTCACAATTAGTGGCTTGTTTAATAACCTTGAAGAGATAAAGATAGATCGAAGTGATTCCATTGACATGATGGTCCAGAAACGTATCAAAGGACAACGGGAGGAATTCGATACCATTATGGAGGGAAAGAAAAAGAATGTAGAGTATCTTTCTCCAGAGAATTTGGTGTCTGCAATTATGTCGAATTATGGTGATAAAGATATAGAGGAACTTCTTGATGTGGAAGCAAAACTTCGCAAAATCAAGAAGGAACGAGCTATTCGTGAGAGGCAAGAACGTATAGATATGGTTTGCGAGGATTTCGAAATAGAACCGCGTTTCCCTTATCCTTCAGGCCCTCGTGAATACCAAAAGACTGCATTTGAGAATTGGAAGAATAACAAACAGAGAGGCCTTTTTGCGATGGCCACAGGAACGGGTAAGACTATTACCTCGCTAAATTGCCTTTTCGAGATTTATCAGCGAAAGGGATACTATAAGGCCATCATCCTTGTTCCAACTATCACCCTTGTTAATCAATGGGAGCAGGAATGCAGGAAGTTCCATTTTGCGAATATCACCAAGGTATATTCTAAAAACTTGACTTGGCGTGATGAAGTAGAACGCATTCTCTTCAATGAGAAATACAAGACAGAAAGAGAGCCGGAAGTCTCATACATAATTATATCAACTTACGCATCGTATTCAAGGGAAAAGGTTTTCAATGTCCTTAATGGATTTGACAAAAAGCGCTTGTTGTTGATAGCAGACGAGTGCCACAATATGGGTTCTGGCTCCTTGGTTAAACGATTGAAAGAGATTCCGTATCTTAGGCGTATAGGCTTGTCTGCTACACCTGAACGTCAGTTTGATGACGAAGGAAACAAGAGACTTAATAAGTTCTTTGGCTCTGAGGAACACTATACATACGAGTATAGTATGGAAGACGCTATCAGGAATGGTGTACTATGCAAGTATATGTATTATCCTCATGTTGTTAGGCTAACTCCTGACGAGATGAGCGCTTATGTGGAATTATCCGAGAAGATAGTAAAATATTTCAACTTCAATACAGAGACGTTTGACCATATTGACGAGATCCTGAAGATGATGTTACTCGCTCGAAAGAGAATAGTGCATAAAGCAGTTAACAAATTGGAGGTATTTAAGTCTATTATTGAGAAGAGATTTGAAGAAAAAGGCAATTTAAAATACTCTTTGATATATGTTCCTGAAGGCAATAAACCTGATTATGTGGGCGCCCAAGATGACTTTGACAGGAACGAGAATATTGATGATGACAACGATGCTGAACACCTTATAAATATATATACTCAGGCAGTAACTGAGGTTGATGACCATGTAACAGTAAGGAAATTCGTTTCTGGTCAGAAAGATAGAGATGAGATTCTATATGATTTTGCTGAGGGCAAACTCCAAGTGCTTACATCTATGAAGTGTCTTGATGAAGGCGTGGATGTTCCTCGAAGCGAACTGGCCATTTTCTGTTCTAGTACAGGAAACCCACGTCAGTTCATTCAGCGTCGTGGACGTGTGCTAAGAACGCACCCAGACAAGAAAATGGCAGAGTTACATGACCTAGTTGTCCTTCCTGAGGTTAATCCCTATGGCGATAGTTATCGCATGGAGCAATCGCTCGTTAGAGGTGAACTTTTAAGAGTGCGGAACTTCGCTAATCTATCAGAAAATCCTTCTTATTCTGAATTAGAATTGAGAGAGGTGTTAGATCATTACGCATTAACAATCTAAAACAATTATAGCTTATGACAAACAAAGAAAGAATGCTTCACATGGTTCTTGACGATCCAAAGTTGCAAGAACTGTACGGCTACGACAAATCTGAATACGAGGATTTATACACGGCTATGAATTCTGATAATGTTGTAGTTGCGGCAGTGGCTCGAATAATAAAAAACCTTGATGGTTCACTCGACGAAAGCGTTCAAAAGAAGGTCTATATGACAGTGTTTAACTATATCAATGACAACTTTTTGCTATGATTATTAAGAGAATAGAAATCCAGAATTTTAGGAGCTATTACAAAGACAATACATTTGAGTTATCAAATGGTTTAAACTTAATTATAGGCTCTAACGGTGATGGAAAAACCACTTTTTATGAGGCACTTGAATGGCTTTTCCGCACAGACGGTACAAATAAAATGGATACAAAATATATATCCAAGAAAAGAAGTGAAGAACTAATGCCTAACAATTCTGACGATGTTCGTGTCGCTATGACCTATGAACATAAAGGAAGAACTAAATTATTAGAAAAGATGTTCCACTTCACTAAGTCTTTTGATGGTGAAGTGTCAACATCAAATTATTCTTTCTCTTTGATAGAAGGGAATGGGGTTGAACGAATCATTAAAGATGGTGTTAGTTTTGACAAAGATTTGCCATCTGAGATGCGCAAATTTATCATGTTTAAAGGTGAGCAAGATTTGAATATCCTTGAAAAATCAAATTCCTTGAAACAACTTGTTGATGAATTTAGTGAAGTACAGGATTTTGAGGCATATTTCTCTTTTATGGAATTTGCAACTAAAAATGCGGAACAAGCTCGAGATAATGCTCAAAGGCTTGACAAGAAAAACGCAGTTAAAATTAAATCGTTAAATCAGACTATCGAGCAAGAGAAGGGTTATTTATCAGATATTGAGCGAGAAATAAAATTAAAGGAGGGTGAAGCAGAAAGTTTTGAGGGATTGTTAAAGAATATCGAACAAAGTGAAGAAGCGGCAAAACTCCTCAAGTCCGTCAACCAAAGAATTGAGCGTCTTTCTCAACGCAGAAGCGAAACTGCAGGTCGAATCAAGGAGAATTATACCATAAATTTGCTTGATGACATGTGGATACTTATGGGATTTGCAGCTACCGCAGAAGAGTATTCTTCTAAGATTAATATCCTTATGAATGAGAGAAAAAAAAGGGAAGATCAATATCTTGTGACAGCTGGAGTAGAGAAAGCAATAAAGGCTGCTGAAAGAGGTTTTACCTCACTTCCTGCCCATATTCCTGGGAGAAAGATAATGGAAGATATGCTCAATGAAGAGGTTTGCAAATTCTGTGGCCGTAAAGCCGAGAAAGGAACAGACGCATGGAATTTTATGCACGACCGTTTAGAAGAATACAAAGCATCACTAAGAGGACAAGCAGACGAAGGTATTGAACCATTATACAAGACAAATTATGTAGGTGAACTACAAAAGAGAGACACGACACTTAACGATAATCTTGCAGAGGTTGTAAAAATGCGACGCAAAATACAAGATGCTATTGCTTTCAATAACCGGTTGCATGATGATATAAAGAAGATTGATGCGAATCTCTCCTCTGAGTTTGAACAGAAAAAACGCATTTTAGCCCAGGCGGATGGTTTAACTGAGGAACAACTTCTAGCCAACTATGATAATATTTCAGAATGGATGGACAAAAAGAATCGAGCTGTTAATAGAATTGATATACTGAAACGGCAAAGAGAACAGCATCGAGCAACTCTTGAGGAGGCAGAATTAGCTCTTAGTAAGACTTCTGAAGGTACAGCTGCAGAGATGTATGCAAAAACAGCCCTTATTATTCAACAAATTTCTAATGCATTCAAAAATGCTAAAGAAGAGAATAAAAGAAGATTGCTTGATGCCATTGAAGAAAAATCAAATCTATTCTTAGAAAAATTAAACACGAATGATTTCAAGGGAACAATAAGAATCATAGAAAAGCAAAATGGACAGGGAGAAGCTTTCTTAATGAACAATGATAGTGTTCGCATCTTCAATCCAAATACAGCCTTAAAGACAACATATCTCATGTCAGTTTTGTTCGCTATTGGTAATTTGTCAAGTGAAAGAGATGGAACGGAATTACCATTACTTTTCGATGCACCTACATCGTCATTCACAGATACAAAAGAGAATGAATTCTTTAGAGTTATTAGTTCATTACAAAAACAAGTTATAATTGTTACCAAGAGTTTTCTGCGCGATGGCAACAACGGAGAGACAATACTTGACATTTCAAGAATTAGTGATATTGATGGCTGCATTTTCCGAATAGAGAAGAAACGCCCATTCGATGACAAGAAATTAGGCACTATACAAACGACAATAACTAAAATCAAATAAACTATGGCAGAGACATTTAACGATATAGAAGAACTCGTAAAAAAAGACGAGAAAATAATAGAAAAATGGGGACGGAGAAATCCAAGATTTGAGAAACGTTACGAACAAAGTGTAATGCGTATTATTTCTGACTATGGTATTGGCTCATCTGGCAATATGAATGCTAAAGGCAAGATTCTTGGAGCTGGTTATGAACCTTATATTATGGCTTTCTTTATAGGTCTATATGCTGACAAAAAAATACCTCTTTCTGAAGATTCTGATGAAGTCAAGGGGTTGGGCCAACCTTTACAGTTTTGGGGTAATCTGGATTCAAAGAAAGATCGTAAGGCATATCCCAACTTAAGGTCATATATTTTTATTGCCTTAGTTGCAAAAACTGATATTGATTGGATTGCCCTTGATAGAGGGGACATGGATCCTGGATTTGTTGTAACGGCCCTTGTTAAAACAATGGAAGAATATGCCAACTATGGTTTCTCTGTTATGGAAGAAAAACTAAGTGGGGATAAGGGATATTTCTTTTCAAACAGAGCATTCCTAGACTTGTTTTTGCAATTAACTGACAAATCTGCTGAACAGAATGACGAAGAAGAAATAGAAGAATTGTAATTCAGTAAATTATGGACTACGTTGAAGCTTTCAAAAATCTGAAGACAAACAACAAGTATGGTAGGAAATCACCTCACAAAGCGATATTAATGCTGACGGTCATTGAACTCTACGAACAAATGGCTTTGACAGATAATGAAATCCACTACGACGAGAAACTAAAGTCTATGTTCTTGAAAGTATGGAATAGAGTGCTGCCTGACGAACCTCTTTTCCATCCAGAAGCGTATTTGCCATTTTGGTATCTGCAAAGTGATAGTTTTTGGCATATTGTCCCAAACAGAGGAAAAGAGGATATACTATCCTTAATGCGTGACACTAATATAAAACCATCAGAGGCCAAACTATACGATTGTGTTAAGTATGCAGAACTTGATGAAGATTTGTATTTCCTTATGACATTGCCATCTGGTCGTTCGTCGTTAAAGAGAGTATTACTTGAAACCTACACCAATCTTTCAGAAAGACAGATAGACAGAATGGCGGAAAGTGTTGACAACGCTATTGATTATTCTGCCTCTGCTATATCTGATTACGAGAAGATTATTTCTAAAGAAATAAATGAAACAAAAACTAATGTTATAGATGTGGACGAAGAAACATTACTTTCATTTAATGGGCTTAGTGAAGATTTGCGGATAACTCTTAATTATGAATATTACTCTTTCCTTAAAAAGCATCGGAGTGATAGAGAGATGTTCAAAGAAGTATGTCCAACTATTTTTGATTTGTATCATAATATTGTAAATCATCCGATACATAAAGATGAGATAACTCCGTCTGTTGCTTTTCTTTATGAAAATTTCCTTTTAGACTTAAAGATTGCCCTAATGAGCGAAGATGGGGCAATGGAATTGATAGATAATATTGAAGATGCTATTGATTTATTGCGTGGGAATATCAATAATGTGGAAAAAACGGAACCTATTGCAGAAACTGATGATGTTGCCCCATCAGTAAGTGATATCGAGAAGCCTTTTTGTGATGTTGAAAAAACAACGCTTTCTTTGGAGTATATTATAGAAAACAAAGCGAATCGATGTTACATAATAGATAATCAAGGTGAGCGAGTCTTTTCGTCTGATGGAGAGCTTATAAGGCTCAATAAGATTTTCTACAAAATCAATTATACAGATTCTTTTGTATCGATGATTATCATTCAAGAAGATAGTATGGGGAAGTTCTCATATGGAAGAAGGATACTCTCAATTCATTCTCGTTCTCCACTTTATGGCAGACTTGATAAGCAAAACTATTTGAAACAATTTAAAGCAGTTAAATATGATGAAGATTGTGATGAATATTATATTCAAGTAGATGATAGGTGGTATGGAAGTTCTGGATATTATGCAGATCTCAATGAGAACGAAAAAAATAATAATTTAGATGCCAAATCATTCTTAGAACCTCAGACTTCTTCTTCAGTTGAAGAAAAATCTTCTGATGTTATGCAAGTTGAGCATGTGTTTCTGGATTCACGAGGAAAAGTTATTGAAAAGATAACATCTTCTCAACTTGACATTTCTTCGGAGGACAGAAGAGGGAAAAGTTGGACAAAAGAGGAGGAGGAGCTTATTGCACGCTATTTCCAACAAGGAATGAATACTGCAACTATTGCTCAGAATCTTGGGAGAACGGAAGTGGCTATTAAGTCTCGACTAGCAAAACTTGGCTTGATAGATTATACATACGGTCAAGAAGATAAAGAATCAATTATCAAAGAAGAAACTAAGTTGTCTAATGAAGATGACTTTAGGATTGAGAATGGTTTTACAAAATGTTCAATATTCAACAAAGCTGGTGAAAAAGTATTCTCTGAAGAAGGTAAACTAAAATATATAGGTGGGAAACTTTATCGTTTAAAACTGATGAACGTATGCTTTACACTAAAGAGTATGCGTTTTAATGGTTCAATATGGATGAAAGGAGAAAAGAAAATAGTGGCTTACCCTCAAACAAAACTGTATAGGATATTGGATAGTTCTGTTTATTATATCGAGGATGTAGAAGATATAGTTGACGCTCCTATCTTCGAGAATTGCAAATTGAAAGTAAAAGGCATATGGTATAAGTATAACGGCGACTTAGTCTCAGACGAAAACGAGAAAGTTAGTAAAGTGCAAATACGGAATAGTGACAAACTTAGAATACAAAAAAGTCCACTATATGCAGTAAGAAAACAAGCCGTATTAAGAGCAATGAGTTTCTTTAGGTTGCCTGCAAAAATAAAAGATATTGTTAGAACGATAAGCAGAACAGCTTGGGGATCTACTATCAAAGAAGCTGATGTGGAGGATATTCTCAATACCTTATCGGAGGTGGACTCTGTTGAGGATAAGTATATCTTACGTAAGAAATTGTGAAGTGCTTTTTAATAAGTATACTTTGAATTATCGCTTTTTATTTGTATCTTTGCCATCGGAAACCAATAACGAAGGGCTATGAACAGAGTGATTCAATTCTTCAGCTACGAGCAGTGCTACCAGCACTACACCAAACGAATAATGAACATTAGGCAGGCAAGGATTCATGGTGAAACCATCGTGGCAAAGCCTGTGCTCATGGTGGCAATCATAGATGGGATAGAGGCGAATGTGTTTAGAAACAATCAGTTTTATATCAATGATTGGCTCGTAGGTCGATATAACATGTTGATGTCGCTATATGCCAAGGATTCGCAGTTTGATGATGTGGCAGGTATAGAGAAACCATTTTGGCATTTGGAAACAGATGGTTTTTGGCATCTAAATTATCCTGGAGAACGACTCGGTAAAGGTCGTACTCCATCGAAAGCATGGCTAAAAGAGAATGTGGAGTTCGCATACTTTGATGAACCTCTATGGATATTGTTACAAAACAAAGAATGGAGGATGAAACTGCGTGACTACATCATTGAGCATAAACTCTCTGATGATAGCTGGTTAGGAAAATTTGCAGCAGAGGGTCTCGGAGCTATTGCAGCTTTGATTATTGCTGCTTAATTCAGACAAATCAGTATCGCAATGTGGCTAGTATATCTTAAAATAATGTATGACAGCTTCGGATGGGCATGAACCAGGGGGACTGGTACCTGTCTTAACAGAGCCACCATCGTGTGGCTCTTTTTTATAATAAGGTGGAAGAAGGAAGAGGGAAGAAGGAAGAGGGAAGAGGGAAAATTGTGTTGGAAAGCGTAACATTTTCAGATTTTGCATACTATAATAGTAGAGAAATGTGTAACTTTGCAGAAGAAATTGAAGATATGGCAAACGAAATTAATAATTCGAAACGAGATTTGACGATGTTGTCAAACGGACTGGCAACAAGTGATTCTGAATATGTGAGACTTGTCTCACTAATTTCAGATACTTGGGAGAATGCTAAGGGAAGGGCTGCTCTTGCAGTAAACACAGAATTACTCGAAGCCAATTGGCAGACGGGTAGATACATCGTGGAGTTTGAGCAACAAGGAAATGCAAAGGCTCGCTATGGGGAACAACTGATTACAAATCTTGCTAAGGACTTAACACGCTTAAGAGGCAGGGGCTTCAGTCGCTCTAACCTTATCTATATGCGCAAGTTTTACCTAACCTTCCCAAAAAGTGAGACGCTGTCTCACCAATTGACATGGAGTCATTATTTTGAGTTGCTGAAGTGTGATGACCCGTTGGAGATGCAGTTCTACATGAAGGAGTGTATCAACCAGGGGTGGAGGGTAAGAGAATTGAAGCGGCAGATAAACTCTTCGCTATTCCAGCGACTTGCGCTCAGTACGGACAAGGAGGGAGTTCTGGCTCTCGCGAGTGAAGGTCATCAGGTACAGACGGCTAATGACATCATACGAGATCCATTCGTGTTGGAGTTTACGGGCCTCCCCAAACAGAAGCGCTACAAGGAGAAGGACTTGGAAGATGCACTGAAAGCCAACATGGAGAAGTTCCTATTGGAGCTTGGAAGGGGATTCGCTTTCATTGGACGCCAGTATATCGTACCCATTGGTGCAAGACGATTCAAAGTTGACTTGGTGTTCTACCATGCCATTTTGAAATGTTACGTTCTAATTGACTTGAAGCGGAATGAGATAAAACATAGCGACATTGGTCAGATGAATCTCTATCTGAACTATTTCAAGAACGAGGTGTGTCAGCCAGACGATAATCCACCTGTTGGTATTGTACTGGGAGCACGAAAGGATGAGCTCCTGATGGAGTATGCCCTTCAAGGGATAGACAACCAGCTGTTTGCAGCCCGATATCAGCTCTACCTGCCTAATCGCGAGGAACTGCAATCAGAGTTAGATAGGCTATTGGATAATACAAAGTAGTTGAGTCAAGTGAATCAAGGGACTGACACCTGATCTTGTTCTAATCTATCTGAGCCACCATCGAGCGGCTCTTTTCATATAAATTGATTATGGGCTCGTTTCTACCAGTCACCAATTAAAATGGGTATTCGAATCCGTGAGACTCGTAATAGTCTTTGAAGTAATTATCGAACCCTCTCTCTTCGTAGTACTCGTAATTCCTTATCTTTGAATTTGTGGGAGCAGTATGCTTGCTGAAGTCAAACTTGATCTTACGGCAAAGAACATCACTTCCTGTCTGCAAGTCTGCACCCCAGGCTATCATAATCTCCCAGAGAACAGCTTCTGTCTGACTATCGGTATAATCCCAATCAAAATGTACAAACTCTCCTGTTTCATAAAAATGCTTCAAGATAGCTAGGAAAACCCAGCTGTAATGCTTATTCCATAGATGGTTAAACCAAAGTGCAGCTGATCCCTTCCCAAGGTCACGCTCAAAACATGCAAAAAATTCGTCATCGCTCATCGTGACAGTCTTAAGCCACGGAAACTTTTTGCTTTCTTCATCGTAATAGGCCTGCTCTTCAGCAGTCATATCTCTAAAAATCTTTCCCATATCACACTATTTCATCGTCTCATCTGCTCTTTCCAAACGATATGAGACAAGTGCCTTTCGACTCTGTTCGTCTAATGTTTCTTTCATAGCGTTATCCCTTCATTTATTACGTTAATTCTATTTCACTTTGCAAAGATAAAGACTTTCCTTGAACAAAACAAACTTTTGAGAGAAAAAGTGGTGATAATAGTGTGGTTGAACGATGTATTAGAAAAGCCTTGGCGGGCTTCACAGCGGACCAAGGCGGTTGGCAAAGATTATGAAAGAAACAAGATTGAAGTTAGAACGAATAACGAAGATCTAAAAAAGGATTGGCGGAAAACGGATTTTATTCATAGCAATTTAGTTTCATGTTATTTAACTTAGCATACTCAGTTTGAGCATCAAAAAGAGGGCAGAGCTTGGCTACGTTGGGGAAGTCACGGTGACCTACAATCTTGGCCTTGGGATAAGCGGTTTTAAGATTGCTTAGAAGGAACCAGAGAGCAGCCTTTTGCTCAGGAGTACGAGTATCGGCATAGCGACCTTTCTCGTCCATGCCGCCGATGTAGCAAACACCAATGGCATGTTGGTTGTAGTGGCGTACATGGGAGCCTGCAACACTCTCAGGACGACCAGGCTGAATAGTGCCATCTTGCTGGATGATCCAGTGGTAGCCACAGCCTCCAGCCCAGCCACGGGCTCTGTGCCAACGGTCAATGTCTTCGACAGTGACCTTCTGGTTGACTTTCGTTGAGCTGCAATGGACTACGATGTACAGCACCTCTTTCATAGGTAGAAGTTTGTTCATATCACACAGAAAGTTTTTTCTCGAACACGAATTTCACAAATTACACGAATCAGAACCAATGAGGAGCACAACTCTGGACGGCTATTGTTCCTGCAATGGTAGTGATGACTGTGGCAAGGAACTTGAGTACCTTGGCCACGTTGTTCCAGTTTACTTTGATCATAACGAACACGAATTTTACGAATTAAACGAATAAGATAACGAACACGGATGTAACGGATAAGTCTAAGGACAGACTAACAGGCAGCGTACAGGAGAGATGTCAGATGGATGATGTAAGAGGGAAGACGTAATTGTTGAACCTCTTCAGGAGTCTCCTCGCAACACCCCGGACTAGTCAGGCCTCAGACTTTACCCAATGAACTGACGAGTGAAACTTGTTAGTTCATTGACCCGCTTGAACCAGGGCCGTCACCGCCA
>Ga0247610_10003961_pt1 | contig 15985 bp, 15 predicted proteins | sample 174DNAGHGhighgp2_FD_193483 | JGI IMG/M metagenome (GOLD analysis project Ga0247610, IMG submission 193483) | Sheep rumen microbial communities from Palmerston North, Manawatu-Wanganui, New Zealand - 1742 DNA GHGhigh gp2 | ecosystem: Host-associated > Mammals > Digestive system > Stomach > Rumen... | reverse complement strand
GCGGCCGTCTAAAGCGGTCGTTTTTTAGTAGCTATACATATAGATTTACGCTGCCTTTTGCAATTGTTGAATTCTCTTGTTGTGGTACTTATATAGATTAAAACCACAAGATATTAGCGTAAACTCGAAAATTATGCTTTTTAAACTTCGCCTATATGCTCTTTTATATTGTCGATTCCATTTTATGTTACCGAAGACTCCTTCTGCCTGTATGCTTCTGTTCATACATAGAAGATAACCATTTGCCGACTGCATATTGTCATACACTTCCTTGTGTATCTTGCTTAATTCTCGGTTCAAACTGATCTTTCTGTTTCCTTTTCCATTGAAACATTTCTCTCTGTATTTGCAGCCTTCGCAATTCTCACATTCGTATATCTCTTCTGTTCTTCCGTATTCATTTCCTCTTATGTGCTTTGTATGACTAAAGTTGAATGTCTTTCCTCCGGGACATTTTATCTTGCCTTGTGAATCTGTTTCAAAATTGACACTTCTGAATGCATTATCTCTGTATTTGGGATCTGTTGATTCTTTATTGTACATCGTATATTTCATGTACTTCTCCATGCCTTTTTCTTCGCAGTACAGATAGTTGTTGTATGATCCGTATCCTGCATCTGCTACAGGATATTTCGGATATTTTCCATATGTCTCTTTGAATTTCTCTATTAATGGAACAAAACACTCCATATCTGATGCATACTGCTTCGCATCTACCACAGCTACATATTCATCACATACACCTATCTGCATATTATATGCAGGCAGCAACTGATCATTTCCCATGTAATCGCTTTTCACTCTCATGAACGTTGCATCTTTGTCTGTTTTTGAATAGCTATTTCTGCTCTCGCCACATATCTCTATGCTTTCTGAATATCTCTTTAATTTGCTTATGTACTCTAGCAGTTTCAGATAATATCTTTCCTCTATTGTTCTGTGATGTCCCTTGCCTCTTACTATGTTTTGCTCTTCTATTCCGGTTGCTTTTACATAGTTCTCAACTATCTCTTCCAAATATTCAATTGTGTATATTTCTCTTGTCTCTATCTGCAGTCCTTGTTGGTTTAGTATATTTAGGTTTATCTCCTTAATGAGTTCTTCTACATATCTGAATACTTTGTCTCTGCTTCTTGTACATGATCTTTTCCATACCCATGTGTATTTATTTGCATTCGCCTCTATTTTGGTCCCATCTATGTACAAATGACTTGTATCTACTTTCTCTTTCTTGAATATGTACCCATTTATTTCATTCAATATTCCTGTTATTCCTTCTTTTATTTCATTCATACAGTTTTCGATCGTCATAAATGTCGGACCCTTTTGTCCATCCAACATCCATATGTATCGTATATCTGTTTGACACTTCTTTTCTATTTCTCTTACTGATGCATACCCATCTTCCATATATGCAAATATTATTACCTTCAACAATTTCTCTCGATCATACTGTGGTCGACCTTTTATGTTCTCCTCTTTAACACAATATTTTCTTAAGTCGATATGATCAATTACCTCGTTGAATGTATACACCTCATCAGTTATGTTTACCATTTTTTCAATTTCTACTGGAATTCTCAACTGAATTGGTGTAAAATCCTTTTCGATGGATTTTGTGTTTTTGTTCATACTTACATTATACCATCATTGGCTGATTGGCGCTCGCTTTTCAGCCTTTTTTTTTGCTTTTTTTAAGGAGAAGCTCGCGCTTCTCCTTATCTTGGACTTTTTTTACAGCCCCTTTTTCTTTATATTACAAGCGTTTTCCCGCTTTTTGCAAATCCCCTGCAGAGTCAATATCAAGGTGTGTTTTTTGCACCGTTTTGCCTCTGAAAAAGGGGTGGTGCAAAATTTGGTGCAAACGAAACCAAAAATGGTACGCAGGGAGAGTAGAGGCCACAAGTTTGAAGCACTGAAAATGGTACTGTGAGAGCATTGCTGAATGTCAAAAAATATCTATTCTTAAGGAGAACTAGAAAAATGGCAAGCATCACTAAGAAACCCAACGGCAGCTACGTTATCCGCATTCAGACCGGCAAAAAAATCACAGGTGGATATTCATCCATATCGAAAGTTTTCTGGCCGTCTAAACCCAATCTCAGCTACGCATCTTTACAACGTGAGTTGAATATGTTTGTTGATTCGCTCGAATTGCAAATACTGAATGGAGACATTTCCTCTCCAAATTCTGTACCGATAGACCAGAAGAAGACATTGTTTGAAGATTTCTGCAAACTGTTTCTGGAAATCAAAAAAGCAGAATTGTCTCCTGGGACAATCGAGTTTTACAAAAAGATCATTAATCAGCATCTCATCCCGACATATGGAAAGATGCACATGAACGAATTCGCAATCAGGCATGTCCAGGATTACATCCAGTTCATCATCAACAAAGGCAGACAGGATTTTCATGGATACGGCAAACCTATGTCTGCAGCCACAGTAAAGCGTTACGCTACGGTTTTCCGTTCCATTCTTTCCCTGGCATACAAATTGGAATATATGGACGTTGATATCAGCAATTCAAGACGTCTTGTTTTTCCTCCTCAATATCGTCCGGAAGTTGAAGTTTACAACGAGGAAGAGGTTAAGCACATTCTTTCTGCCCTTCTGGAAGAACCGATTTATATTCGCGCTATCATTGAGGTTGCATTCTTTACCGGATGTCGAAGAGGTGAAATCGTTGGACTCAAGTGGAGCGATATAGATTTTGAAAATCATCGTCTCTATGTCCGCCGGAGCATATACAAGCCTCATGGAGAAAAAGCGATTGAAAAGCCTCCGAAAACAAAAAACAGTCACAGAAACATGGTGATACCGCAAAGACTGGTTGACACTCTCATGGAATACAAAGAATACCAACAGGGATATATTAGACTGATGGGTGACAGATGGAACAATCTGAATTATGTATTTACCGAAATCGATGGTCACGTAATGAATCCTCAAACGCCGACCAAGCAGTTTGATCATTTTTTGAAACGTCATGGAATAAGGCACCTGAAGTTTCATGGTCTGAGACACACGAGTGCAACTATGCTGCTTGCAAATGGATGCGACATCAAAACCGTATCAATGAGACTCGGCCACAGCAATCTTGATACTACCAACATATATGTTCATTCGATTACCGAGTCGGATAAAGGGGCAGCCGATACATTTGACAAAATCTTCACAAACTTTACTGAAAAACCAAATAAAGAGGTGAACTGATATGAAAATGCAAGTAAATAAATATCGCCTCAAACTCAGTGAGAGCCAATTAGGTCTCTTAATCAACATACTCTATTATTTCCGAAAAACGCACATGTCAATTGATTTGGACAAGTTAATATTGAAACTTCTAAGAGATCTGGATAACTCCGTGTAGTAATGATGGCTCCGTTTTTTTCGGAGCCACCATTTCATTCATCGTTATTCAATTCCTGTTGTAGTTGATTATAAACGTTATGAACTGCTTCCAGAAACAAAACGAAAGAGTGCTTATCCGGATCTTTGTTTGAATTCTTTACAGTCAAGTATTCTGCCCTGACCCAATTCCATTCATCGCAGTCGAGTATTTCATTGAGCTTTTCCTCAAAATTACGAGACTGTTTTCTCTTTTCAAAAACATATGCACCATTCTTTTGATTCTTCAGATACATGTAGCCATCGTTCCGATCGCCCGGATAATAAATAATGGCAAAGTCTGCTCCATATTTAATCCTAGAGTTCTTTTTATCAACGACCTTAATTGTTATTACTGAAGTCGAATCATTTGGAAACTTGTAAGCAGTGCCTTGTATAGCATGATTAAAAGCTTCCATAAACTTGTCTTTAATAGTTTTCGGGGACAACTCTTTAATCAGTTTCTGAGTGATTTCAAGATTGTAATCCAAATCGAAACCTGTATTTCCACCTTTAATTCTGGTAATCAGATGTCTTTTTCCGCTACCTATCAAATGGTTTTGAAAAGTAAAACCATATTTGCGCTTCAAAAAATCTCTTGCTCGCTGGATAATGATTTCAATCTCCTCTTTTACCGGCTGGTATTCAGTTTTTTCAACGAATTCGTATTCCATATCGTTTTTCCTTTCTTATCCCCAACCGACCATCTGACTATCCGACAGATCATTTCATTATAATCAAACAACGGTAAAAGTCAATAATAATTTCAATGAACATGCTTATATCCGGCAAATTACCGTTTTCTTGGCTGATCGCTTAATCAATTCTGAAAACTGTTCTTCGGAATATTTAAGGCGTCTGCTTTGGCAAGGTTCCCTGTCTTGAAACGTATATCCGTATGTACAAAACATCCTGTCGTGCGGTGGATCAAACATTTCCATCGCCAGATAGTTTCTGTTTCCAATCTGAATTGTTGGCACCATGCCAGCAGAAATGAGTTTGCGCAATTTATCTTCTCCGATGCCCATTTCTTGCTTATGTTATTTTGATGCCAATATAGTCCCATCTATTGATCGCACATGGACAAATTTCAAAAATGGACCAAGTCCGAGCATAATGTTTAGCTTCATCAGCAAAGAGTCATAGTCGCAGACCATTCTGTTGCCGTGTTTTTCGTACGGCACTTTTCCATCATCAATCAATCGCTGAATAAATGATCGGTTTATGGCTGTTTCTGGATCCGTTTGACGAAAAAATTCTACCATCTCATTAATCGTTTTGAACCGCAATTTGACCTCCCAGTAATGCTTCCATCATACATGCTGCGTTCCTTTTGTTTCTTTCATATGGATGAAGATAGATATCCGTTGTTCTGACACTGTCGTGACCAAGAATGTCGCGCACAGTTTCCGCATCTGTTCCCATGGACATCAAAAGTGATCCGCATGTATGTCTGAGCCCATGTAGCTTCAAGTGTCTGAGTCCATGCTTTTTCTGAACAGTAGCACAGATGTCCGATGGAGTATACACACTTACCATGTCGCCATATGAATTCGTAAAGATGAATCCTGCATCATTCCACTGTATCCCGGCATTCTCTTTCATTACCGCCTGCTCGTTTTTCCAATCAGTTAAAGCTTTGCACACACTATCGGAAAAACAAATTTTCCGGAATCCATGTCTGGATTTTGGATCTTTCAGATCTTGGGGTTGTCCCTTGACTTTATATGCACTTTTGTTGATATCAACTGTCTTCTTCACAAAATCAACATCTTCCCATTTCAAGGCCACAATTTCAGCTCTTCTGAGTCCAAGCACCAGTGCAAGCATCAGCATGGCACGAATCATGGGCGCTTCTGTTTCGAGAGCCTTCATAAACTCCGCCGCTTCTTCCGCTGTATAGGCTTCCAATGTAGAAGGTTGTTGTTTCGGATATGTAATGGATTCATGGCGCAGAGAGTTGTTTTCCAAATACCCATAGCGACACGCTTCAGTAATAATGGATCGGAACACAGTCGCATATCTTTTGGCCGAGCCCGGAGATAAGCCTTTTGCTTCTGAACCATCTTTTCTGGGGGCAGAATAGGCCAGATAATCGATGAACTGCTGCAATTCATGATAGGTAATGTCGCAGAGTCTCATTCGTCCGAATGAAGGAATCAGGAATGACTGACAAACTGATTTGTAAAAACGCACTGTGTTGGAAGAGAGTTTTTGTTCAATCTTAGGATAGTATTTCTCCTCAATGAAATCACACAAAAGCATTTCTCCTTCACGAGACGTAACTCCATGAAGATTGATCCCCGGTACATAACCACCGCTTTTAACGCATCTTTCAAATCTGTTTCCAAATTCATGAAGACTGCTTTCAATTTCTGGTTTTGTGGCACCAGGCTCCGGATGGTATATAGTTGAATACTGGACTTGCTTACCATTAACAAATCCGTTTGAAACCCTGACTAAATAAGATCCATTTTTTCTTTTTTGATAATATGCCATTGCTATTTTCCTCTTATACTTCTTTTAGACTATGACGGGCATGACGGCGATGACGCTGTTTCTGATACCAATACGAAATGAGCATAAGCGTCATGACGTTACCTCCTTACTCCCCAAAATGCTGTCATCCTCGTCATTTGCGTCATCAGTGTCATGTCTTTCAATAGGCGGAATCCAAGTCAGACGAATAGCTCTTGCCTGGCTTGTTCTGCCCTTCTCATATCTGATTCTGTAATCACTGAAGAGTTTTCTGGATCTGATATTCAAATAGTAAGACAGTGCGCTTGGCTTCATTTCAATTCCCGTGTCAGAAAGCAGTTGCGTAGCTGTACCGACCCAGCTTGGGATATTGGAAGAAACAAGTGCTGCCACTTTTTCAAGTGTCCCGTCTTTTGGCTCAACAATTGTGTCGGCATCATCAGTGCGATTGAAAGTCAGCTTAATGGGGTCGCGAACAATATGGATGATCTGATGAGGAAGATCTCTGCATTCTGTTTCTATGACTAGTTCATCAGGTGACACTCCTTTGCGGTACATTAGAAACGCTCCGTCAGATGCCCCATAAAGACCATTTGTGCCGCTAATCATATCAGCCTTGTTATCTGAATCCTGTTTTCTCATATGATGAACCAGAATCATGCTGATTTTTCTTTCGTCTGCAAATGCCTTCAGTTTTCCGATTGCCTCATAATCCGCTGAATAATTGCAGGGATTCGCAGTCTCTTTTCTGGTCTTTTGCAGGGTATCGATGATGATAAGGCGCATTTGAGGATTCTCTCCCATAAAAGTGTTTAGTTGCTCAAGAAGATCCTCATCCAGTTTATTTGCCTTGTTTGCAAAATGAAGATTGTCCGTAACCTGGGTTCCGAACATTTTGAACAATCTATCCTGCAAACGTTCATCTGTATCCTCAAGGGCAAGGTACAGAACCGGGCTGGGACATGGAACTTCGAATCCTAGAAATGGTTCACCCCTGCTGACATTGTATGCCATCTGGAGCATACAAAAACTCTTTCCGATTTTGGGATCACCTACAAACAGATACAGTCCGGGGCACAGAAACCCGTTTATTGTCATAACTCTTGGTTCATACAATTGATCATACAATTCTCTCATTGTTTTGGTTTCAATGTAACCCTTTGTCATAGACAATTGGATTTGTTTTGGATCACATTTTTTCTTGACATCCGGAATGAAATCGGCAATGCCATTTTCGTTCACATGCAGCGATTGCGCTAAATCTGTTCCTGCAGAAGAATATGCGCCGGTCAATTTTTCGTTTTCGTTTTCTTGCAATTACTTAATCTCCTTTGGATTTGTTTTTATATATTTACTCTCCGCATTACTGTTTGACCAATAGAAAATCGTCCGTTGGGAATTGAACCTGCCTCCTTTCTATTCCTGATTGACGGCGGACTTACCATTTTCAAATGCTGGTGCCTTGAGAAAATATCTTTGACTAAAGAGGGTCTTAGGGATGCTCCCTCAATGGCATGTACGGGGCCAAATTGCTGATATAAAGCAATGTGGAGGCACCAGTACCTTGCTTGCTAAGATAAATGTGTGTTTTGCTTTTTCTCTTTTTTGTTAACACGTTTTTGTTCATCGGATGACCGATATGCTCCTTCATTTTTCATAGATTCACACCGTTCAGGTGAGGTCTATACTTTCAGGCAAAACAAATACCCCCTCACTAATAAGGCAAAAAACAGGCAAAATACAGGGTGTGTTAACAAAAAATTTACAATTATTTTTTGCGAAGATAAAATCAATAAGGACATTTTGAAGGCAAATTATAGGGATTTCTAAACTAAAAACTTGCTGATAATTCTTTTGGCCATGAAACAATTGCCCTCACTAATAAGAACTTTTGAGCCAACTATAACGTTTTTTCAAAAATCGTTTTCAAATTTCTCATTCCGGCGGGAGCATAATTTCATTACTCACAAATTGGGCTTCATGTCAGATTGTTCTGGCTTGATTGACCCGACAAATCAAATAGCCCCTCACTTACAAGGACATTTTTGTCTGTCAAAAATTGCGGTTCCTCAGCAAGTTATCATCATTTTTTGATTAAAGAAACAAAAAGACGGTAGACGACTTGATCAATCGTTTACCATCTTTCTGGCTGTCTATTAGTCTTAGCAAGACACTCTCCCGTACGAATAATCCGAAATTTCGAATCTAATACAGTTTGTGAGGAAGCCCCTAAAACCCCGCATCATTATTTTTGCAAACAAAAAGCACCGCCTAAGCGATGCCAAAATGTGAACCTCTTATTCGTAACCTAGATTTTTTAATTTGCTTACCAAGGCTGATGCCGTACCATAATCTACATGTAAATGTCTTTGCAAAAGCGATGTAGATATATAACCATCCTCCTTTGCAACATCAATGGCAGACAATAGCAATTAGCTGCTTATAGTTCCATCACTCATATTATTTTCGTCAAAGCAATTAATCATAGTGCTTTTCTTCTCTACCATAGAAATTGCATTCCATATTACCACATGGTTCTTGTCAGCAAAATCCATGATATCCGGATGATCAAGAAATGGATGAACCATGTCGGCAACTATTCCGACATGTACATTGTTTTGCTCTCGGATTTCAATTGCTTTTTCAACAACATCCTTTTCTGAATGAGTCCAATCCGAATTGCAATGAAATGGTTGACATACTTGGAATCAAGTGATAACATAAGTATATATCTTATTGGAGGACGTTTTATGGAAAAATATATTACCCCTGATATGTCTGTATATGAAGGGGATTTGATAAGACAATATGAGGCGTACGCCTCATCAATTATTTGTACTACTGGGGCTATTACATGTTCATCAAATGCGGTTTCTTGTCAAACACAAGCAACAGGTGGTAACACTTGTACCGCCAACGTAACAGGTGGTAACACTTGTACCGCCAACGTTTCTGGCTGTGCAGCCGCAAGTTATTGTACAACCAAATCTTCTTAATTTTATCTATGAACAACACTATTAAAGTAGAAGAAGGTGTATATTTCAATTTAAAGCATCTTTGTCTTTTTAAATGTGAAAATATTGAGGAACTAGATGTAATTGATCGACTTCTTTTTACAAAAAACAATGAAAATTTTAGTCCTGTGACAACCCCAATTGATTATATTTCAAATCATTTCAATCCAGAAAAAATGAAATTGAATTATATCTATCCAAATGCTGTAGGAATATGCTTAACAGATTCATGCCAATTTAGATGCAATTATTGTTCTTTTTCATCAACAAATGAGGGCGCTACCATTGATTTTGCAAAATTTAGAGTTTTTGTTGATTATTTCTTTAAAAATGAAATAGTAAAACAAATTTTTACAAATAGGAAAGGTAGAACATTATCTTTTTATTTTGCCGGAGGTGGAGAGCCAACATTTGATTGGAATTTGTTTGAAGAATGTGTTTTGTACATAAGAAAAAAGGAACATTCGACAAATATAAAAACTTTTATTAATATGACAACTAACGGCTATATTGATAATTATCAAAGAAATTTTGTCATTAAAAATATTGATTATGTGTTATTGTCATTCGATGGTACTAAGGAAATACAAAATAGAAATAGAATTAACGCAAATGGCCAAAAAACATTTGAAAAAGTTAACGAAACAATTTTGGAATTATCAAATAGTGGAATAATTGTAGATTTGAGAAGTACTATTTGGCCACAAGATTTTAATCATTTGATAGAAATATATGATTTTATTTCAAACAATTATCCGAATATTAATGCATGGGATTTAGAGCCAGTTGCTCCATATGGTAGAGCAAATGATGAAAATTATAAAATATACTTATCCAAATATGATTTGGCTAAAGAATATATTAGGCTTAAAGAATATGTATATTTAACAAAAAGGAAAGACTTTATTACATGTGGGAAATTTAGAGATTCTAAAGTTGGTTTTCTGTGTGGGACGTTATACGGATTTCATCCTTGGCTATTACCTAGCGGTGATGTTGTTACATGTCTAGATGAGAAAGAAAATGCGACTAAGATAGCCAAAATTGAAAACAATCAAATGATTTTTTACGAATATGATGATATATACGCAAAAATATTTACAAACAACTTAGAAAAATGCAAAGATTGTTATGCATTTCCATTTTGCGGATCATGTTGTCCAATAAAACAGAAAACGCCCGGATATGAAATTGTGGCAAAATGGGAATGTGATATGACTAAGGAATACTGGAGGATTGTATTTAAAAACTTACTTTCACAAGGCGAGTATTTGAATTGGCGATTACTTGAAACAAAATCGTTTGGCAAAAAAATATATTACTTACAATCACAGTTAAAATCTTTTTGATTTTTAAAAATTCTTTGTTAATATTTTAACAATACAAATTAATCAATTGGTAATGATAACTTAAAAGTCAATGGTTAAATACAGAATAACAATTCTTAAATATCTACTTGATGTTCATTATAAAAAATCATGTTTAGATGGTTATAGAATAGTTGTGAAAGAAATGAAAAGGGAAAAAATATGAAAAATGTTTGCGAAGATGATGTAATTAAATTAAGACCCAATCCCAAGATAGTATGCAATCAAATAGATGAAGAAGGCTACTTTTTTGATGAAAAAAATGATAGGGTGATTGTGATGAATAAAACATGTATGTTGATATGGAATTTAATTAATGAACATATTTTATCAAAACAAGAGATCTTGAATAAAATTCTTGAAAATTATGATTGTTCTAGTGTGGAAAACGAGATAATATGTATTGATATAACAAAAACAATAAATGACATGGTTGAATTGGAAATATTATTAAATGAATAAGTTTTTTAGTAAACCTTTTTTTAATAAAGATATAACCGTAGAAATTGATAATGAACTATATTATAACAAAAAAGATTTTTTTGATATTTTATTTTATCATTGGCATAGTATAGATTGTTACAATCATCACGTTTTTTTTATTTTTGGCGAAATAATAAGTGGTATAAAGATAACAGATTCCGAGTGGGAGTTTTTATTAATCAATGAATTGGAAAATTACATAATGGAAACTGTAGGTTCCCTTGTTTTACATGCTTCATGCATTATACATAATCAAATTGCTTTGATTATTTGTGGAAAGAGAAAAAGCGGTAAGTCTTTATTGACCAATCACTTATGCAACGAAAAAGGAGATTTGTTTGTTGATGATGATTGTGTGTTGATTAGTCAAAAGTCGATAGATGGGACCAACTTTCCCCAAAGATTAAGAGATTATGTAAAGGATTCTATAATAATTAAAGATGATGAGGGAAATAATAGATATTTAAAAAATTTGCCTAAAGTTCCCTTCGATTCGCAGACTACACAAATTATTATATTTATTGAATACAATAAAGATGAAAACGAATTTAAACACTTAAACAAAAGAGAATTATTTGATATGTTACTTATAAATTGTAGGTATTCCAGAAACAATAGCCAAAAATATTCAAATGTGATGGAGTTGGTTAACAATGTCGATTCTTTTTTAGTTAAATATACTAGCTTTGAATATTTTGACGAGGTTGTCAAAAATATATATGGGGAATAATGAAAGATAATAAAGTAAAAAAGACAAAAAATTTCGCGAATTTTTTATTTTTGTTGAAATTTTTTATTAAATATGGTAAAAGTTTCTTTATTTTTATAACGATAACTTGTTTATTCACACCTTTAATTACTGTTCTTGATATTTATGTAACTAAATATGTAATCGAACAATTAGATTTAAAATCTCCGTTTCTAACAATTGTTATTGGAGTTTTGATAATATTGGGTTCAATGTTGATTATTAATATTATCAGCAATATTATTGAGGTTTATCTTGGAGAAAAATTAATTGTCATAATAAGGTCAAATATTAATAAAGAGCTTTTTAACAAAATAAATAAAACTGACATTAAACATTTTGATGATAAAGATTTCTATGAGAATTATGCATGGTCGATAGACCAATTGGTTAACAAATCACATGAAGCGGCAAGATTTTTGTGGGGCGTTATTTCTGCAATTGTTGGAATTGGATCTTTGATTGCTTTAATTGCAACGATGGATTGGATCATCATAATAATTGCAATTATATCTGTTGTGATAGGAACATTTTTATCTAGCAAAAGTACAAAATTATATTATAAGAAAAATGAAGAATCTGCAACTTTCAGGAGAGATCAGAACTATATAAACAGACTTTTTTATTTAAAAAATTACCAATTCTATTTAAAAACATCCAACGTGAATGACATATTAAGAGAAAAATATGATAATGATAGAGATAAAATAGTCAATGTTGCAAATAAATATAGAATGAAACTTAATTTAATATGTGATTTGGAATTTTTGATTAATTATTTGTTTTTAGCTTTGGTTATTTTCTATTTATGTTTTAAAATGACAAATTCAAGTATTGAAGCAATAACTGTCTCCTCATTTGTTGCATTAATTGCCGCATTCTCTAGTTTGAAAAATCAGTTATTATCTTTTTTTAAATTGATTCCAAACTATCAAAATATTGCTTTTTACGGCAAAAAGATAAAACAATTTTTTGATTCAAAATCATGTATAGAAAATAGTGATAATAACATCAATTTAGAAAATGTTCCGTTTAAGATTGATATAGATGATGTTTCTTTTAGTTATACTGATAAAATGGTTTTAAATAACATAAATATGCATATTAAGCCAAAAGAAAAAATAGCTATAGTGGGTGAAAACGGAGTAGGTAAATCAACCTTAGTAAACCTAATATTAAGATTGTACGACCCCAATGATGGAGTTATTAAAGTAAACGATGTTAATTTGAAAGATGTTTCTATTAATTCATACAGAAATAATATTGGTATGGCATTTCAACAAAGTTTATCTTTTTCAATTAGCTTAAGAGATAATATGAAATTTTATAATCAATCAATTACTGATGAAGAAATAATGAATATATTTAAATTGTTTGGCTTTGATAAAGTTCTGAAAAAAGGAAATTATAGTCTTGATTCATATTTGACAAAAGAATTTGATTCAAACGGAATGGAATTGTCATTTGGAGAAATGCAATTATTATCAATCTGCAGAACATATACAAAAAAATTCCCATTAATTATTTTAGATGAACCATCTGCTTCACTTGATCCGTATACTGAAAAGAATATTATGGATATAATCTTGAATAACACAAATGATAGCACCATTGTTTTGATTTCACATAGATTATCTAATGTTAGATATTTTGACAGAATATTTTTGATTTCAGAAGGAAAAATATTAGAATCTGGAACGCATGATGAACTCATGAAAAATAACGGAGTTTATGCAGACATGTTTAACAAACAAGCTGAAAATTACAAATGAATGACCTGAATATTAAAGTATTAAGATTTTATCTCAAGAACAATATGCAAACCAAAATAAAAGTGTCAGGTGATTGCATGGGAGAATGGATAACGGATGAGACTGTGATTGTGAAACCATATACTTCAATTCCACACGTGGGGGATGTTGTGTTGCTGGAAACTGAGAATCATATTAAAATTCATAGAATTTTGAACATATATCATGATAATAATATCAAAACTAAAGGAGATTATGGGGTGGTTTATGACCAAAATACTCTTTTGGAGAATGTTCTAGGTTATGTATATTTGTATTTAGATTTTGATACAAAAAGAAGAAAACAAATTGATAAGGTAATAATGCTTTCTAACAAAATAGCAATTGTATATAAAAATAAAAGAATATTGTATAAAACAAGGATATCTTTGATTAAATCTAGAATAAGAAAATTATCAAATGACATTTTCAAAACATAAATATGGACTACGCATTATATATAAAAGTTTTTTTTTATTACGTTGAAAATTTGTTGTTTTGTTTAAAACAACCAGTTGTTACAAATGAAATTTTCCCATTAGAATTTGCAAATAAATATCGAATCAATTTTTTGTTTCAAAAATTGTTATCTAAAGAAAACATTGATAATTATCAATTGAATCAGATAATAGTTTTAAAAATGATTAATAGAAAATATAAACAATTGGAAATAATTTCCGAGATTCAAACGATACTAAGAAAAAACAATATTAATAGTTTGGTTGTTAAAGGCATACCACAAGAATATATTGTATATGGAGATATTCAAAGTAGAAATATTGGCGACATAGACGTATTTGTTTCTCAAAAAGACTTTCAAAAATCTTATAGAGTGTTACGTGAAAATGGATATAAACAGCCATTTAATGATTCATTTATACCTCAATTGGCTTCTCCTTTTGATTGGGAAATTTTTATTGAAAAAGAAAAAAACGAAAGCATTGAATTAAAATTTGGACTATCTGAGCTACGAACGAAAGTTGATTTTTTGTGGGATTACACACAAGAAATAACAGTTAACAATACACGTATTATCACATTGAATAACTCTGCCACTCTTGCATTGTTATATGCGAATTTACATAAACATTTACTTGGTAGAGATTCTATGTATTCTGATTATGTTAGATTATTAATGGATTATTTATTTTCGTTAAATGAGCAGATAAATTTTTACGAATTGTTTGAAATTTCCCAGAAATTAGAGATTGTACACAAAATATATGAGTTGTATTTAAATTTGAAAAAACATATTCATTTTTCCCAATCACAGAAAGAAGGGTTTGAATTATTTAATCCTTTAAATGCCAAATACATTATGGAACTTGATGGTTATAAGTCGGATAAACCGATGAATGGGGGACTTTTATTTAGTAGCGAGGACTCTGATAATATTTTTAATAGTAATGATAACTATAAAAGATATCGTAAATGCTTAAAAAACGCTATACTGAATGGATTGAATGAAAAGGATTTTTTTTATATAAAAAAACAAGGCGAAATTATTATTAAAAACATTGGAGTTATTATTGGCGTAAACGTGATAGATCGTTATCTATATTTGAAGGTGACACATTTGAATCATAATGGAAATAAATATAAAATTTTTTGGGAAGAACAAGAAACAGGAATTGTTCCTGGAAATTATATATATATTTACGACAATATAGTTTATGATAATAAAATAATAGAGGTTAGTGGGGACAATATGACTACAGATGAACAAACTATTTGTTTATATGAAACCTTAAGAAACGATTATAAATGTATTGTTGATTCTCTTGAACAAGATTCAAATTTAATTAAAATGTACATAATAGATAGAATGGTTATTAAAAGTGAAAATGCGAAATTTTTGTTATTTAAAATCACTAAATTCAATGAGGAATATAAAGATGGAATCAGTTCTATTTATATCAAAATAGAAATATAATTGATAATGTTAAGCAAAGAAATATTGAATAAAGCTGGCAAGACAAGCATTGCAATATCTATGCAGCAGGCGATAATTTCAGGTGATGTTCAAAAATTACAAAATTTCTAGAAGAGTTTATGCTTTCATCAATTTCTTCTTTTGATGGCACAAGTAAATATTTTTATCATGGGATGATGTTAGGATTATGTGCTGTTTTAAGCAATCGGTATAGGCTCAAATCCAATGTGGAATCTGGTTACGGACATTTTGATATTGCATGTAAATGCTAATATATATTTGAACCACTAAACCAAGTAGGGGGATGCGGACACTTTTTTGCTGTAATGGTTCAAGTGTTCATTATCACAAGTGGATCATATTTGTTATCACATGGATCAAATTCATTGACATTTACAATTGAACTTATTCCCATTACAAATCTGATTCGGGATTCATATTTGAATTCAATTATGCAGACAAAAAAATTAATGATCTTGAAATGTAAGGACAAAGGCGATAGAATAAATCAATCCCGAGTTTAGGACATAATCGATTAAAAACGGTTCAATAAATTTACGGATCGCTCCGTATGTAATCCCGGACAAACGGGATATGGTTTCAGGCGGCAGAAGTGCTTCTTCTGCCGTTGATTTTTTTTGCGGACAATGAGGTGAATATTCCGCCTTCTGATGAGCCACGAGTGTAAGCGGTAAAAAGTATGTGTATTCCCAAAAGATTTCAAAAATGAGATAATATAAACACACTGAGGACTGAGGTTAATCCAAGGTCCTCAAATTATT
>Ga0247610_10003960_pt1 | contig 15985 bp, 9 predicted proteins | sample 174DNAGHGhighgp2_FD_193483 | JGI IMG/M metagenome (GOLD analysis project Ga0247610, IMG submission 193483) | Sheep rumen microbial communities from Palmerston North, Manawatu-Wanganui, New Zealand - 1742 DNA GHGhigh gp2 | ecosystem: Host-associated > Mammals > Digestive system > Stomach > Rumen ... | reverse complement strand
ATGGCCATTACAGGCACCATCACGGCGCTGACATGGGCAATGCGCTGTATGCCGCCGAAGACTATGATAAGTGCCGTGGCTGCCAGCGCCATGCCCACCCAGAGCGCAGGCCATCCGAAGGCTTCGTGCAGGGCGCCGCAGATGGTGTTGGCTTGTATGGAGTTGTTCGACAGACCGAACTGCAGCGTTATGAGCACGGCGAAGAGCACTGCCATCCACCGTTTGTGCAGGCCGCGCTCAATGTAGTATGCCGGGCCGCCGATGTACGAGTCGCGGTGCTTCTTCTTGAAGAGCTGTGCCAGGGTGGACTCCACAAAGGCGGTGGCCGAGCCGACAAGGGCGATGACCCACATCCAGAACACGGAGCCAGGGCCGCCAATGGCAATGGCGGTAGCCACACCGGCCAGGTTGCCGGTGCCTACGCGCGTGGCAACAGACACGGCGAAAGCCTGAAACGACGAAATGTGCTTGCCCTTCTTCACGTTGCTCTTGGCAACTCCATTGACGGTGTCCACGGCAGAGTCGGTGAGCAGACGAAACATTTCGCCTATCATGCGGAACTGCACAAAGCGTGTACGCCAAGTGAACCACAGACCGCAGCCCACAAGGGCGCCGATGAGGAGGTAAGTCCACAGAACATCGTTGAGTTGGGTAATCATTTCGTTCATAATCAGTGCAAAGGTACGAAATAGTTTGGATATACAAAAAAAAAATGCTAACTTTGCACGGTCAAAACGAAAAAAAGATATGAAACTCTGGGAAAAAGATTTCGAGATTAACAGTGAGATAGAGCGTTTCACTGTAGGCCGTGACCGTGAGATGGATCTCTTCCTTGCCCCTTACGATGTGCTTGGCTCCATGGCACACATCACCATGCTCGAGAGCATAGGGCTGCTGGGAAGCGACGAGCTGCCGGTGCTGCTACGCGAGCTGAAGGCCATTTATGAACAGGCGCTGAAAGGCGATTTCGTGATAGAAGACGGCATCGAGGACGTCCACTCGCAGGTGGAGCTGATGCTCACACGCCGCCTGGGCGACATGGGTAAGAAGATACACTCAGGGCGTTCGCGCAATGACCAGGTGCTGGTGGACTTGAAACTCTTCACCCGCCACAGGTTGCAGCTGGTGGCCGAGGCTGTGAAGGACCTGTTCGACCAGTTGCTGGTGAAAAGCAATGAGTACAAGGATGTGCTCATGCCCGGCTACACTCACCTGCAGGTGGCCATGCCAAGCAGTTTCGGACTCTGGTTCGGAGCATACGCCGAGAGCCTGGCCGACGACATGCTGCTGCTGCAGGCCGCTTACCGCATGACAAACCGAAACCCGCTCGGATCGGCCGCAGGCTACGGATCCAGCTTCCCGCTGAACAGGCAGATGACGACAGACCTGCTGGGATTTGACTCCATGGACTACAATGTGGTCTACGCACAGATGGGGCGTGGCAAGATGGAGCGCAACGTGGCCTTTGCCATGGCTACCATAGCTGGGACGATGGCAAAAATCGCCTTCGACGCTTGTTTGTTCAACTCGCAGAACTTCGGATTCGTCAAGCTGCCAAAGGAGTGCACCACAGGGTCGAGCATCATGCCGCACAAGAAAAACCCAGACGTCTTTGAGCTCATACGTTCGAAGTCGAACAAGCTGCAGTCGCTGCCATACCAGATAACACTGATGATGAACAATCTGCCGGTGGGCTATTTCCGTGACCTCCAGATTATAAAAGAGGTGTTCCTGCCTGCCTTCGACGAGCTGCTCGACTGCCTCCGCATGACGGCATACATCATCAACCGCATTGAAGTGAACGACCATATTCTCGACGACCCCCGCTATGACCCAATGTTCTCGGTCGAGGAGGTGAACCGCCTGGCGGCAGAGGGCATGCCTTTCCGTGATGCCTACAAGAAGGTGGGACTCGACATCGAGGCTGGACGTTTCACACCAAACAAGTCCATACACCACACTCATGAGGGGTCGATAGGCAATCTGTGCAACGACCGCATAGCCCAGCTCATGGACGACACTCTCGCACAGTTCGGCTTCGACAGGGTCACCAAGGCAGAGAGCAAACTCCTCTCAGCGATAGACAGTTAAATAGTTGACTCCACTTTAATAAGTATCCACATGACGAAAAGACGTAAATACGATGCGCAGCCGCTCCACTCCCTTCAAAGGAAGAGGCTGCATATTTCCTTATTTATCGCCGTTCTCGCTTGCTTCTGCCTGTCGGCATGTGGGGGCGACAACATGTACTCGTCGTCTTACTGCAATTTCGTGTTTCTCTCAAACCTTTATCCATCCAGTGCCTTGACAATGGCGGTGGGAAGCACCAGTGGACAGTTCTGCATGGTGAAGGCCGTGACAGAGCGCGGGGTGGTACACCTGAAGCTGACTCCAAACAGTGGCTCCTACGCCGACACCGACCTTGACCTCACTATGAACACCGCCATCACAAGCGAGCGCATCAGCTATGCCTCGATGGGGAAGAGGCAGGGGCTCATCATAGGCCGCTCCGTCTTCGGACAGCTGAAGGCATACGACATGCAGTGTCCCAACTGCGATTTCAACCACGAGCTGAAGTGGGGAACGCAGTCGCTCGAGGTGGTGTGCGACAAGTGTCACCGCACATACAACATCGACGGCGACTATGGCTATGTGAAAAGCGGCGAGAAGGGTAGGGCTCTGGAGCAGTACAAGAACGTCAGTTACTCGCCACTCGACGGAAGGCTGGTTGTAAGAAACTGAGACGGCCTCGCTCGCCATTGCGCGGTGGACGGCCTACGGAAACTGACAGACTTGCTCGCCATTGCGCGGTGGACGGCCTACGGAAACTGACAGACTTGCTCGCCATTGCGCGATGGCTGCCTACGGAAACTGACAGACTTGCTCGCCATTACACGGTGGACGGCTGACGGAAACTGACTGCAGGCCGACGTGTCAGCTGTTTTTAAGTTTTTTTTGATTTTCAATTTTGGCTATTACGGGAATTAGCAGTATCTTTGCACCCGCAAAATGATGCCGCGATGGTGGAATGGTAGACACGAGGGACTTAAAATCCCTTGACCAGGAATGGTTGTGCGGGTTCGAGTCCCGCTCGCGGCACGGAGCAGAAAAGGATTATGGCACCAGACATAATCCTTTTCTGCGTTTCTGGAGGCAGCCTTGTGACAGTTAAATACTTTTCAACTCCGAGTTAGAAACTATATAACTCCCAGTTGGAAACTATCTAACTCGGAGTTGGAAACTATCTAACTCGGAGTTGGAAACTATCTAACTCCCAGTTGGAAACTATCTAACTCGGAGTTGGAAACTATCTAACTCCGCTTCTCATGACTCCAAAGACTGCCGAAAGTAAGGGCGGGACCCGTGCCAGCCCGATGACCCGCAAGGGCCAGTGCGTTGCGCAGTCCTATGGTGGCAGAAAATTTGCCATGATGGGCAATCGGGCTTGATAAAAATCACTCCAATTCCTTTCCACAAAAACAAGCCGTTTGCTGGGTTTTTATTGTTTTTTGTGGTTTTAATCGGTTTTTGAAAGACTGCTTCGCGGTTACTATGAAAAATGCAGATTAGAGGCTCTCTACGAACTTTCGCGTTACGGCGAAGGAATGGCTGGCCACCGTGTCCCAGAAGTCGTGATACTGCGAAGCGTCAGTGTCGCGCAGTGGTATGTCGCTGATGACTCGGAAGGAGATGAACGGCACATGGTTGATGTAGCACGTCTGTGCAATGGCAGCCGACTCCATGTCCACAGCCTTGGCGTCGGGGAAATGGCCCACTATCTCGCGCATCTTCTCCTTGCTGTCTACAAACCAGTCGCCTGTGACTATCAGGCCTTCGTGTATGTGGAAACCACCACCAGTGGCACCACTCAGCTCCAGCTCTCGCGCCCGTTGCAGCAGGTAGGGGTCGGCAGGATAGCGCAAAGGAAGCCCCTGCACCTGACCGTACTGGGTGGTGTCGTCAATAGCTCTGCCACAGTAGACATCGTGGTAGCTCAGCTCGCTGCTGGCTATGACATCCTGAACCTGAATGTCGTCGCCGTTGCCACCCGCACACCCACTGGAGATGATGAAGTCGGGGCGGTGAGACTGTATCATCTCTAAAGCGCCCAAAGCGGCGTTTACCTTGCCTATGCCACACTTGCGGACTACTAAGTCGGAACTGTCGAATACCTGTTTGAGCTGTTCAAGCTCTTTGTCCATTGCTACTATAATGCCTATCTTCATAACTTATGGTTTGGTGATAAAAATACATATTCTTGCAATTACGATTCAAAGTTAATATTATTTTTTATCGCCGCCAACTATTTTTGCTTTTTTTCTTATATTTTAGATAAAAATGTTTGTGTGTTTTGCGGAAAAACGTTACTTTTGCTCAGTTTTTTTATGTAAAATAGTAAAAGTGAGATGAACACCCTTTTTGACAAGATATGGGACAGCCATGTCGTGCAGCAGATAGACGACGGACCCACTCAGCTATACATTGACAGGCTTTATTGCCACGAGGTCACGTCGCCGCAGGCTTTTGACGGAATGAGACGTCGCGGATTGAAGTGCTTCCGTCCTGAGAAGATAGTGTGTATGCCCGACCACAACACACCCACACACGACCAGGACAAGCCCATTGCCGACCCAGTGTCGCGCAAGCAGGTCGACGCCCTTGAGCGCAATGCCCGTGAGTTCGGACTGAAGCACTACGGCATGATGTCACCCGACAACGGCATCATTCATGTGGTGGGACCGGAGAAAGGACTCTCGCTGCCAGGCATGACCATAGTATGCGGCGACAGCCACACCTCCACACACGGGGCTATGGGAGCTGTGGCTTTCGGCATAGGCACCAGCGAGGTGGAGATGGTATTGGCATCGCAGTGCATACTGCAACAGAAACCGAAGTCCATGCGCATCAACATCAACGGGCAGTTGGGTAGGGGAGTGACAGCAAAGGATGTGGCACTATACCTCATGGCACAGCTGACGACAAGCGGAGCCACGGGCTATTTCGTGGAGTATGCCGGCTCAACGGTCAGGAGCATGTCGATGGAGGGCAGGCTCACACTGTGCAACCTGTCAATAGAGATGGGAGCAAGGGGCGGCTTCATAGCCCCCGACGACACCACATTTAATTATATACGCGGGCGCGAATATGCCCCGAAGGGCGAGGAGTGGGACAAGGCTGTAGCCTACTGGCGCACACTGCGCAGCGATGACGACGCCGTCTTCGACCGTGAACTGACCTTCGACGCATCGGACATAGAACCGCGGATAACCTACGGAACAAATCCCGGCATGGGCATAGGCATCAGCGAGTGCATACCCACAGAGGCCAACCAGCAGAAAGCTCTGGAATACATGGGCTTCCTGCAGGGCGAACGACTGCTGGGCAAGACTGTCGACTATGTGTTCCTGGGCGCTTGCACCAATGGCCGCATAGAGGACTTCCGCGCTTTTGCCTCTGTGGTGAGAAGCCACAAGAAGGCCGACGGAGTGACCGCCTGGCTCGTGCCCGGTTCATGGGCCGTGATGGAGCAGATACGCAAGGAGGGGCTGGACAGGGAACTGCTGCTTGCCGGTTTCGAGATACGGCAGCCCGGATGCTCTGCCTGTCTGGCGATGAACGACGACAAGGTGCCTGCTGGAAAGCTGTGCCTCTCGACCTCGAACCGCAACTTCGAGGGACGACAGGGACCGGGCGCGCGCACTGTGCTGTGCTCACCGCTGGTGGCTGCTGCTGCTGCCATCACAGGTGTCATAACAGACCCAAGAGACATCATGCCATAACGCCGCTCCAGACACAAAACCCACAAAAGACAAGAAACAATGAAACAGAAATTCAACGTCATATCTTCAACCTGCGTGCCACTACCCATAGAGAACGTAGACACGGACCAGATAATACCTGCACGCTTTCTAAAAGCCACCGACAAAGAGGGTTTCGGCAACAACCTCTTCCGCGACTGGCGCTACGACAAGCAGGGAAACCCCATTGCCGGATTTGTGCTCAACGACGACCGTTACAAGGACGCAGTGGTCCTCGTGGCAGGACGCAATTTCGGATCGGGCAGCAGTCGCGAGCACGCTGCATGGGCCATAGCAGGATATGGATTCCGGGTGGTGGTGAGCAGCTTCTTTGCCGACATACACAAGCAGAACGAACTGAACAACTTTGTGCTGCCGGTACAAGTGAGCGAGCAATTCCTGAAAGAGCTCTTCTACAGCATCTCGGCCGACCCGCAGACAAAGGTGAGAGTGGACCTGCCCGGGCAGACCATTACAAACCTTGCCACGGGCAGAAGTGAGCACTTCGACATCAACGCCTACAAGAAACACTGTCTCATGGAGGGCCTTGACGACATAGACTTTCTCGTGGCAAACATCGACAAGACCCAAGCGTGGGAGGAGAAGAGCAGAGGGAACAATAATGTCTGAATACATGTACTTATGCCAAACAAACACAAAAACAGATATGTAGAGATAATGGACTCCACTCTCCGTGATGGCGAACAGACCAATGGCGTCTCGTTTCTGCCTCACGAGAAACTGGTGATAGCCCGAAAACTGCTCGGCGACGTCAATGTTGACCGTATAGAGGTGGCCTCGGCCGGTGTCAGCGACGGAGAGAAAGAGGCAGTGACAATGATATGCCGCTATGCACAGAACATAGGAAAACTTGACAGGGTGGAGGTGCTCGGGTTCGTAGACGGCGGACGGTCGGTCGACTGGATCGCAGACTGTGGGGGAAAGGTCATCAACTTGCTGGCCAAAGGCTCGCTGAAACACTGCACACAACAGCTGCACAAGACACCAGAGAGGCACATCGCTGACATAAAGGACACCGTGGCTTATGCCGCAAAAAAAGGCGTCAGCGTAAACGTCTATCTTGAAGACTGGAGCAACGGCATGAACGACTCGCCCGACTATGTATATCAGTTGATGGACGCACTGACCAATGACCGTGACGGGGGACAAGGGGATGACGTAGAAAATGACTTCAATGTACAGTGTGTCAGGCGTTTCATGCTCCCCGACACTCTGGGAGTGATGAACCCGCTTCAGGTCATAGAATATTTCCGGAAGATGATGAAGCGATACCCGCAGGTGCACTTTGACTTCCACGCACACAACGACTACGACCTGGCCGTGAGCAACTCGCTCGCCGCAGTGCTCAGTGGTGCCCGCGGGCTGCATGTCACCGTCAACGGGCTGGGAGAACGCTGCGGCAACGCCCCGATGGCCTCGGTGCAGGCTATACTGAAAGACCAGTTCCATGCGCTGACAAACATTGACGAGAGCCAGCTGAACGACATAAGCAGGATGGTGGAAAGCTACAGCGGCATAGCCGTGGCACCAAACCAACCCATAGTGGGAGAGAATGTGTTCACACAAGTGGCGGGAATACACGCCGACGGCGACTCGAAAGACAAGCTCTATTACAACGACCTGATGCCAGAGCGCTTCGGACGAAAACGGGAGTATGCGCTGGGAAAAAACAGCGGGAAAGCCAATATTGCCAAGAATCTGGAGGAGCTCGGCCTGGCGTTGACGCCCGAGCAGACACGACGCGTGACACAGCGCATCACTGAACTGGGCGACAAGAAAGAAAGGGTGACACAGGAAGACCTGCCATATATCGTCAGCGATGTGCTGAAACACGATGCACCGAAAGACAAAGTGAAACTCATCAGCTACGTCGTCTCTACTGCCTACGGACTGAAGCCAGGAGCCAATGTGCGTGTGGAGATCAACGGACAGCAGTATGAGGCTGCGGCTACTGGCGACGGACAGTACGACGCCTTCGTAAAGGCACTGAGATACATATATAAGAAGTACCTGAACCGCACATTCCCCATATTGGCCAACTATCAGGTGTCGATACCACCAGGAGGAAGAACCGATGCACTGGTGCAGGCGGTCATCTCGTGGCACTACAACAATGGCATACTGAGGACCAGAGGACTTGATGCAGACCAGACAGAGGCGGCAATAAAGGCTACATTTAAAATGCTCAACATCGTTGAGAGCAATATTGCAAAAGCATAGTTACAGTATATAATAAACCACGAATTTTTATCAATTTCTCGAATAGCTGCGTGCTGAATTTAGTGCAATTTGTAATATCCGTTGTTTAAAAAGATGATGTGTTTATAAAGACTAAATAATGATTTGTTACTTAATGTCAATTGTTATAATATGAAGTTGAAAATAGCAGTGCTTTCCGGCGATGGAATAGGTCCGGAGATTATGAAGCAGGGCGTGGCCGTAATGGAGGCCATTGCACGTAAGTTCAACCATGAATTTGTCTACGAGGAGGCCATCTGTGGGGCACATGCCATAGAGGCCGTGGGCGACCCGTACCCTGAGGCAACACACCAGACCTGCATGCAGGCCGACGCGGTGCTCTTTGCTGCTGTCGGAGACCTGAAGTATGACAACGACCCCACTGCAAAGGTCAGGCCCGAGACAGGACTGCTGGCCATGCGGAAGAAGCTCGGACTATTCGCCAACGTAAGGCCGGTGGCCACCTTCGACTGCCTGCTGCACAAGTCACCGCTGAAAGAGGACTTGCTCAGAGGGGCAGACTTCGTGGTCATACGCGAGTTGACGGGAGGAATGTATTTCGGAGAAAAATATCAGGACAACGACAAAGCCTTCGACACCAACATCTATACCCGTCCCGAGGTGGAGCGAATACTGAGGGTGGCCTTCGGCATGGCCATGGCAAGAAAGAAGCACTTGACGGTAGTAGACAAGGCCAATGTGCTGGCGTCGAGCAGGCTATGGAGGCAGATAGCAAAAGAGATGGAACAACAGTATCCTGAGGTGACGACCGACTATATGTTCATCGACAACGCATCGATGAGGGTGCTCACAGAACCAAGGTTCTTCGACGTCATTGTAACAGAGAACACGTTTGGCGACATACTTACTGACGAGACGTCGTGCATCACGGGAAGCATGGGACTGCAGCCGTCGGCATCGCTCGGACTGCACACACCACTATTCGAACCGGTGCACGGCTCGTGGCCCCAGGCAGCAGGACAGAACCTGGCCAACCCGCTGGCCCAGATACTCTCGGCCGCCATGTTGCTCGAACATTTCGGACTAAAAGACGAAGGCGCACTGGTGCGAAAGGCAGTAGACGCCAGTCTGAGCAAAAATGTGCGCACACCAGAGATACAGGTCGAGGGAGCACCACACTACGGGACACGTGAAGTGGGTGAGTGGATTGTCGACTATATAGGAAAAGCGTGACTGACGCTAAACGCTGAGGCTTGAGAGGGCTTCAGCGTTTTTAATATGAATGTCGCGCTGAGGGAACGGTATCTCGATGTTGTGCTCGTAAAGCGTGTCGTAGATACATTTCATCACGTCGCTTACAACGTACACTTTCTTCACAGCGTCGCTCCAGATGAACAGCTTGAAGTCTACGCTCGAGTCGTTCATGCCGGTCATCACGGTCTTAACCTTCTTTTTCGGGTCGGCCCAGGGGTGGTGCAGGCCGTTGACGGCATCTTCCACAACCTTTGTCACCTCTTTCAGATTAGTGCCGTAGGCCACACCGAATGGAATGGCGGCAAGGATGTAGCCGTGGTTGCGCGTCAGGTTCTTGTAGTTCTTGGCAAACAGCTGGCTGTTCTGGAAGGTGATGACCTCGCCATAGAGTGACTCGATTATGGTGGAAGTGTAGTTTATCGACTTCACCTTGCCCATCGTGCCGTCTATCTCTATCCAGTCGCCCACCTTGATGCGGCCTGCCATAAGCGAAGCACCGTAGTAGATGTTCTCGATGATGTCTTTCGAGGCAAAACCGATACCTGTGGAAAGACCGCCGGAGATGGCCATGAGCCAGGTGACACTGATGTGAAGCAAGGACAGCGAGACAAGGAACCATATACCCCATACCAGAACCTGGATGACATTCTTGCCCATAACCTCGCGGCTAGAAGCCGTGGAGGGATCCTGAGTCTGGAAGTGAAGGCGCATGAACGACAGGATGGTGCTGGAGATGTAGGAGAACAGAAACCACAGACTAACTACCATGGCAAGCTTGATGATGCTGATGCGAAGGTTCTCCATGTCTACGAAGTTCTTGTTGAAGATACGCCAGCACAAATCGCTCAGGTTAAACACGTCGGACGCCCAGTAGATGCTCAGCATCACAGAGAAAACACCCATCACTGGAAGCAAAACCTTATAGATGAGAAGGAAGAACCACGACTGTGTGATTGGCTTCTTGTCGTAGCCATGACGCTCGCCGTACAGCTTCAGATACTGGCGAAGACAGGTTATGGTTAGGATGCAGGTCAGCTGCATTATCCACCATATCAGTATCTGGACTGCCATGAGAGTGTAGCCTATCCATGAACAGACAAGGGCCAGAAGGAATATGGACTGAGAAAGATAGGTGTAGAACATGTCGGAACGGGGCACGTTCTTAGTGTGACGGCCTATGACGTTCCACTGCCATAAAGCACACAACAACAGTATAGGGGGAAACATCAGATTGACCATCTCTTTCGGGATGAGCACTATGCGGAAAGCTATGACAAGGAAACCGATGACCAGCAATGGCGTGTATATGTGGAAAGCGCTCTTTATCTGGTCGCCGTTCACACGGAGAAGTAGAGAGATGAGGATGACGCTCAGAAGCCAGGAGTATTCTATAAGAAGACTGCTCGCCATCATGTAGAAATTCTGGTTTAGCGTGGCTTTGAGAACGGCCAGGATGGCAGCAAAGGTTATTGTCGTTGTGGCCATGATGATGCACGAACGCTTCTTCAGAAACGCTGGAGTGTGGAAACGCTTGGGCATCAGACGGAATACAATCTGGTTCAGAAGCACGGCAATGATGATGTAGAACGATATCATTGCAAACAGACGTATGATAACCGTGCTGTCCCAGTCGGACTGCTGCTGGCTGGGCTTGTACTTGTCTGACAAGGTGACGCGTGCCTCCTCCCATTTGGAGTTCAGGTTCTTGATAGTGGTGAAGTAGTTGTCGCCACCGTTCATGAAAATGCTAGTCTGGATGTCGTTGTAACGCTTGTTCGCATACTCGTTAAGAGACTTCAGACGCTGCTCTGTCAGTTCGTAGATGTTGACATAAGTGTTCACCTGCTCGCGGTTGTTGGAAAGGGTGTTCTTGATGCTCGCGGCAAGAGCCATGCACACTGCACGGTCGGTATTGCCACGCGAACTTAACAGGTCGGGTTGCATAGAGCGAAGACTGGTCAGAAGACTGTCGTATTTGGAAATCTCAGTGTCGGCCTCTTCAAGAAACGACTTGAAGGGGAGCTGCTGACGCTGGAAATCCTGATACTGCTCAGTAGCCTCATGGCAAGCGTAGGTCAGGTCAAAGACATAGTTCGTCTTCTGAGAGTAGAGCATTAGAGAGTTCTGGTTGCTCCGCCTGTTGGTCTCCTTAAGACTGTTTATAATGTTGCGCGAAAGCTCCTTCCGCTCGTCGGCCTTGCTCGTCAGTTCCTGGTAGTACTCAGTAAGCTCAGAACGAAGCACATTAAGCGTCTTGTCCAAGTCGCGTTCTTTTAACACTGCAGAGGCATCCAAGATACCTAAAAACAGAAAAATAAAAAATATTAGAGGTCTCTTCATATTAGTCATTTTGTAATTCGGATGCAAAGGTATTATTTTTTTTTGAAATAACAAATAGTTTTGCCCAACTATTTCTTCCTATCCATATATTATAATATGGTGTAAAATGTGGCCGTTGTAAAGTATTTGGAAAAAAATAACAATAAAGAAGAAAAAAACAAGGAAAAAGTTTGGGCGTTCAGAAAAAAGTCGTACCTTTGCATCCGCTTTCGCTCAAAAACCTGATTGGTAAGAGCGGAGCCAAAAGACAGAGTTCTTTGAAAGATTTACATAGACAGAGAAGTAGTACAAGAAGCGACATATATGTTAAATGTATGTCGGGTAATGAACGAACCGTCAAGACTTTTCCCCGTTTGCAGTTGTATGACTGCCAAACGGTGGAACTGTCAAATGAGAGGTGCTTTTTAACTTGATACTTTTTGGATTTGTCCTGGCCATTCAGACAGAGCGCATCCTGCTTTTTTTTGCAGGCGTGCTTGAAGATATTTTTACAATGAAGAGTTTGATCCTGGCTCAGGATGAACGCTAGCTACAGGCTTAACACATGCAAGTCGAGGGGCAGCGGGTCGGTGGCTTGCCACCGATGCCGGCGACCGGCGCACGGGTGAGTAACGCGTATCCAACCTGGCCCTTAGTAGGGGATAGCCCGGCGAAAGTCGGATTAATACCCTATGTTGTCCGATGAGAGCATTTGACTTGGACCAAAGGTTTTTCCGCTAAGGGATGGGGATGCGTCTGATTAGGTAGTAGGCGGGGTAACGGCCCACCTAGCCATCGATCAGTAGGGGTTCTGAGAGGAAGGTCCCCCACATTGGTACTGAGACACGGACCAAACTCCTACGGGAGGCAGCAGTGAGGAATATTGGTCAATGGGCGCGAGCCTGAACCAGCCAAGTAGCGTGCGGGATGACTGCCCTATGGGTTGTAAACCGCTTTTGCCGGGGAATAAAGTGGCGCACGTGTGCGTTTTTGCATGTACCCGGAGAATAAGGACCGGCTAATTCCGTGCCAGCAGCCGCGGTAATACGGAAGGTCCGGGCGTTATCCGGATTTATTGGGTTTAAAGGGAGCGCAGGCCGTTGATTAAGCGTGACGTGAAATGCCGCGGCTCAACCGTGGAAGTGCGTCGCGAACTGGTTGACTTGAGTGCGAACGACGTGGGCGGAATTCGTGGTGTAGCGGTGAAATGCTTAGATATCACGAAGAACCCCGATTGCGAAGGCAGCCCACGAGGCCGCAACTGACGCTAAAGCTCGAAGGTGCGGGTATCGAACAGGATTAGATACCCTGGTAGTCCGCACGGTAAACGATGGATGCCCGCTGTATGCGATACACTGTATGCGGCCAAGCGAAAGCGTTAAGCATCCCACCTGGGGAGTACGCCGGCAACGGTGAAACTCAAAGGAATTGACGGGGGCCCGCACAAGCGGAGGAACATGTGGTTTAATTCGATGATACGCGAGGAACCTTACCCGGGCTTGAACTGCAGGTGAACGATCCAGAGATGGTGAGGTCCTTCGGGACACCTGTGGAGGTGCTGCATGGTTGTCGTCAGCTCGTGCCGTGAGGTGTCGGCTTAAGTGCCATAACGAGCGCAACCCCTCTTTTCAGTTGCCATCGGGTAATGCCGGGCACTCTGGAGACACTGCCACCGTAAGGTGTGAGGAAGGTGGGGATGACGTCAAATCAGCACGGCCCTTACGTCCGGGGCTACACACGTGTTACAATGGGTGGTACAGAGAGCCGGGTTTGCGCAAGCACGCTCCAATCTTCAAAGCCATCCTCAGTTCGGATTGGGGTCTGCAACCCGACCCCATGAAGCTGGATTCGCTAGTAATCGCGCATCAGCCATGGCGCGGTGAATACGTTCCCGGGCCTTGTACACACCGCCCGTCAAGCCATGAAAGCCTGGGGCGCCTGAAGTCCGTGACCGCAAGGGTCGGCCTAGGGTGAAACAGGTGATTGGGGCTAAGTCGTAACAAGGTAGCCGTACCGGAAGGTGCGGCTGGAACACCTCCTTTCTGGAGAATCCTGAAAGGGGTTCCTGAAGCAGCTCGGCGTTAGCCAAGTAAATTCAAGGAACACCTCCTTTCTGGAGAGGACAAACGACGGTGCTTCGCCTGCCGCAATACGGTACGGCGTGGCCACTGTAAGACAAAGGAAGTTCAAGAGCACTTAGGCTCGTTCGGAGGCCCTCCGGCTTCTTGTCTACTGCATCTGTTTATATTCCAAGGAGTCCGGAGGCTGGGCGCTCGGCCCCGTCCCGCACGGGGGATTAGCTCAGCTGGCTAGAGCACCTGCTTTGCAAGCAGGGGGTCAACGGTTCGAATCCGTTATTCTCCACTTGTTCCGTACGCTGCCGTATTACGGCGGCTCTGGACATCGATCTTTGACATGTTGACACACAAGACTGTAAGTAAAGACTTATATTGATAGTCAGAACTGAGTAGATTAAATGATCTCAATATTACAGCTGAAAGTATGAGCTATGCCAGTTACCAATTGTTAATTGTTGATTATTGATTGTGTGACTGGCTTGTAGGCGAAAGCAAGTTAGGGCGTCCGGTGGATGCCTTGGCTCTCGGAGGCGATGAAGGACGTGATAAGCTGCGATAAGCCGCGGTTAGGCGCAAATGGCCCTTGACCCGCGGATTTCCGAATGGGACAACCCAGCCACCTGAAGGGTGGCTATCCGCGCAGTGTGTGCGGAGGCGAACGCAGGGAACTGAAACATCTTAGTACCTGCAGGAGGAGAAAATAAACAATGATTCCCCCAGTAGTGGCGAGCGAACGGGGAGGAGCCCAAACCGTCTGTGTGGCGACGCACAGTCGGGGTAGTAGGACCACGTCGTGGTACGCTGGTGCCGAGTAGAAGCATCTGGAAAGTTGCATCAGAGAAGGTGACAATCCTGTATACGAAGGCAGAGGCGGCCTAGTGTCATCCTGAGTAACGCGGAGCACGAGTAATTCTGCGCGAATCCGCCGGGACCATCCGGCAAGGCTAAATACTCCCGGGAGACCGATAGCGAACGAGTACCGTGAGGGAAAGGTGAAAAGCACCCCTATTAGGGGAGTGAAATAGTACCTGAAACCAGTCGCCTACAAGCGGTCGGAGCATATTTTTATGTGACGGCGTGCCTTTTGCATAATGAACCTACGAGTCACCATGTCCGGCGAGGTTAAGCGTCTCTGACGCGCAACCGCAGTGAAAGCGAGCCTGAAGAGGGCGTCAAGTCGGATGGGGTGGACGCGAAACCGAGTGATCTACGCATGTCCAGGGTGAAGTGGCGGTAAAGCGTCATGGAGGCCCGCACCAATAAGCGTTGAAAAGCTTCTGGATGAGGTGTGCGTAGGAGTGAAAGGCCAATCAAACTCGGAGATAGCTCGTACTCCCCGAAAGGCATTTAGGTGCCGCGTGCAGTTTTCAGCGTGAGAGGTAGAGCGACCGATTGGTCAAGAGGGCTTCGCCGCCTATCGAGACCAGACGAACTCCGAATGCTCACGCTCCGCAGCTGTGCAGTAAGGGTGCGGGTGCTAAGGTCCGTGCCCGAGAGGAGAAGAATCCAGACCGCCGTCTAAGGCCCCGGAATCCTGTCTGAGTTAGTCTAACGAAGTCTGGCCTCGGTGACAGCTAGGATGTTGGCTTGGAAGCAGCCATTCATTCAAAGAGTGCGTAACAGCTCACTAGTCGAGAGGCCGGGCGTGGATAATAATCGGGTATAAGGCAGGTGCCGAAGGCGCGGGATAGCGCAAGCATGTATCGGTAGGGGAGCATTCATTGCGCCTTGAAGCAGTGTGGCGACGCGCTGTGGAGCGCAATGAAAAGCAAATGTAGGTATAAGTAACGACTAGGAGGGTGAGATCCCCTCCCGCCATAAGACTAAGGTTTCCCGGGCTATGTTGTTCATCCCGGGGTCAGTCGGGTCCTAAGGCTCAGCCGAATGGCGAGGCCGATGGCTGACACGGTTGATATTCCGTGACTTCCCATTTGGGCGACGTGGTGACGGAGCAGTGACACTGCCGCGCGCTGACGGAATAGCGCGCTGACGGGCGTAGGCGCAGACGGGGGCAGGCAAACCCACCCCCTGAGCTGACCCCCCAGAGTACGGCGTCCCCCTCGGGGGATGCTGACAGTGCAGGTAACCATACTCCCGAGAAAAACCGCTAAGCTTAACCATTTGGGAACCCGTACCGCAGACCGACACAGGTAGTCGGGTAGAGCATACTGAGGCGTTGAGAGATTCGTGGCTAAGGAACTAGGCAAACTGACCCCGTAACTTCGGGAGAAGGGGTCCTCCCCCCGGGGAGGCGCAGAGAATAGGTCCAGGCAACTGTTTAACAAAAACACAGGGCTGTGCAAACTCGCAAGATGA
>Ga0247610_10003959_pt1 | contig 15990 bp, 7 predicted proteins | sample 174DNAGHGhighgp2_FD_193483 | JGI IMG/M metagenome (GOLD analysis project Ga0247610, IMG submission 193483) | Sheep rumen microbial communities from Palmerston North, Manawatu-Wanganui, New Zealand - 1742 DNA GHGhigh gp2 | ecosystem: Host-associated > Mammals > Digestive system > Stomach > Rumen ... | reverse complement strand
CGGTCTTCGCTCAATAACCGAGGGTACGAGCGTAGCGAGCACCCCCGGATAACAAGCTCTATAGAGGCAAGCACTCTGAAAGAGTGCCCGAACAGCGTAATGGGCGACCCCTTCAGGGTCGATGTTCACCTTTTTGTCCCTATCCGGGGGTACTGCGCACCCCCGGTTATTGAGAGGAGACGCTTCCAGCGTCTTGGTGGTACGATTGCGGATAATCATAATACTTTTTGTCAGCGCATCTCACGCCGACACTGCCAATATGGCATGAGGAGTGACAAATTGCCGCCGAAGCCCAACATTCGTCAATAAGTGAGTTAAGGGCGCTGTTTCTTGACAGCAGTCAACAAAAGCGGCCAAAAACATGCTTTTCAACATATATTTGACCACTTTTCCGCATAATGGCCGTACCTTTGCACCGTCGAAAGCGAACGACAGCCGCAAGGCAAGCGCTCTAAACAAGGATAACATTATTAGGATAACACCCCACCCACGAGCTGGGTCAAGGTCAACGAAAAAGAACAAACAAAAGCGAGTATTAACTAAAGTAAGAAAGGAAAAAGATTATGACACTCACTTATTCTATTGCATTCGCAATTGTAGCAATTGCAGCAATCGTCAGTAACGCATCGGTTTTCACCACACGTCTGGACTGACAATCGGTGTTCACCACTACAGAGACAACAAACATCGTTTAGGTTGGTTCTATAAATTAGAAGAGGCAAGAGCAAACAAAGATAATTCTTCGAGAATTTATTAATTAATAGAACACACCTTAATAATCTGGCCTGCAAGGAAGCTATTCCGCGCAGGCCTTTTCTTGTCTCAGCCTCTTGTCTCAGCCTCTTGTCTCGGTCCCTTGCCTGCCATCTCACGATGAGGATGCCAAGACGTCATGATATATGACACGCTGTTGGCTCGTCCCGACATTCATCAAGAAGTGAATAAAGGGCGCTGTTTCTTGACAGCAGTCAACAAAAGCGGTCAAAAACATGTTTTTCAACATATATTTGACCACTTTTCCGCATGATGGTCGTACCTTTGCACTGTCGGAAGCAAACGACAAGCGTTCTTTCACAAGGATAGCCCCCCATTGATAAAGGATAACACATAACAACTAAACACACATAAAAATATAAGGATAACAATAAGGAGAGCCGCCAAGCCCACGCTCTGGGCCGCGGTCTGAGAAAAAGAGATTATCACGAGTGAGTATTAACTAAAAGAAAGGTAAAAAGACTATGACAGCTATCTATTTCATTGCATTCGCAATTGTAGCAATTGCAGCAATCGTCAGCAACGCATCTGTTTTCACCACCCGTCTGGACTAAACATGCGCTGACAACCATCAGAGTTTTCACAACATTATTTTATAACCGAGCCTGTGAGGAAGTCATTCCTTGCAGGCTCATAATTGTTATAGACACGTACCAAGGCACGTGCGCCATACTTGAACGCCGCTCAAATCCTAAAGAAAACTTAAATGATTCGGCGCGTCGATACGTTTTATGAGATTTCTGCATATCTTTGCTGCGGCGCTTAGCCCACTCTGGCGTCCTTCCAGCATCTCATGCCATCATCACCCACAACCACACACATGAACAGTAAAACCATGCAGCCGCCCCGCACCCTTTTCGACAAGATATGGGATGCCCATGTCATCCAGCGCATCGATGACGGCCCCACCCAACTCTACATCGACCGTCTCTACCTCCATGAGGTGACATCTCCCCAGGCCTTCGACACCCTGCGCGAGAAAGGCATCGACGTACTCAGGCCGCAGCAGGCCTTTGCCATGCCCGACCACAACACTCCCAGCAAACTCGCCGCACCAGACAGCTATGATGCCACTCCCGCCTTCGAGCGCGGCGTGGGTCCCGGCTCTGTAGCCCAGATAGACACCCTGCGCCGCAACTGTGCAGAAACAGGCATAACACTCTTCGACATGGGCCTCGAGGACAACGGCATAGTGCATGTCGTAGGACCCGAGAAGGGGCTGTCGCTGCCCGGAATGACCATCGTCTGCGGCGATTCGCACACCTCGACCCATGGCGCCGTGGGAGCAATCGCCCTTGGCATAGGCACGAGTGAGGTGGCTCAGGTGCTGGCCTCGCAGTGCATTCTCCAGCAGAAGCCCAAGACCATGCGCATCAACATCGAGGGACGACTCGCTCCGTGCGTGACGGCCAAGGACGTAGCTCTCTACATCATTGCGCAGCTGACGACCTCCGGCGCCACGGGCTACGCCGTGGAGTATGCCGGCAGCACCATACGCGCCATGAGCATGGAAGGGCGCCTGACTCTCTCCAACCTCACTATAGAGATGGGCAGCCGCACAGGTCTCATTGCCCCCGACGACATAACCTTTGCCTACCTCCGCGACCGTCAGTATGCCCCCAAGGGCGAGGCGTGGACGAGAGCCGTGGCGTCGTGGCGACAACTGTATAGCGATGCCGAAGCCCACTTCGACCGCGAGGTGACATTCCGTGCCGAGGACATCGCTCCACGCATCACCTTCGGCACCAATCCCGGGGCCGGAATCGCCATCGACGGCACCATACCCACTACAGACGAGCTGCCAGAGTCCGACCGTCGGCAGTTGCTCGCACAACTCGACTACATGCAGTTCCACCCCGGACAGCGGCTGCTCGGTACGCCGGTAGATTACGTGTTCCTCGGAGCATGTACCAACGGCCGCATCGAGGACTTCAGAGCCTTCGCCTCCTTGGTGCGCGGTCGCCGCAAGGCCGAGGGCGTCACGGCATGGCTCGTGCCCGGTTCGTGGGCTGTGCGTCGGCAGATTATCGCAGAAGGCATCGACAGCGTGCTCGCCGATGCCGGCTTCGAGCTACGCCTGCCGTCGTGCTCGGCCTGCCTGGCCATGAATGCCGACAAGGTGCCTGCCGGTAAGCTGTGTGTCAGCACCTCCAACCGCAACTTCGTGGGTCGCCAAGGCCCGGGTTCACGCACCATCCTCGCCTCGCCCCTCACCGCTGCAGCGGCTGCCGTGACGGGGGTCGTCAGTGACCCGCGAGAGCTGCTGGCGCAACGACCAAGTCAAGATGAGAGCCTGGCCACGGGCGTAGTCCATGGCAATAAGGCATTAAGGCAGATACTGTCAACCTGCATACCTATCGCCATTGACAACTGCAACACCGACCTCATCATTCCCGCACGCTATCTGGCGAGCACGACGCGCGACCCCCACTTCTTCGGCGACGCCTTCATGCACGACCTACGCTACGACGGTGACGGACGTCCGTTACCGGACTTCGTGCTCAACAAGAGCCCATTCTGCGAGCCCCCCTCCGAGGGTCGCAACCAGATCATCGTCGCTGGCCAGAACTGGGGCAGCGGCTCCAGCCGCGAACATGCCGCCTGGGCTATCGCCGGCTATGGCATACGCGCCGTGGTGAGCAGCAGCATCGCCGACATACATCGCGGCAACCTGCTCAACTGCTTCGTGCTGCCCGTCATCGTCAGCGAGGCGTTCCGCCAGGAACTCACCGACACCATCATGGCAGACCCGCAGACGCAGGTACTCATAGACCTCGACACGCAGACCGTGACGAACATCGCCAACGGTCATTCCGAGTCCTTCGACATCAACGGCTACAAGAAGTACTGCCTCCAGCACGGACTCGACGACATCGACTTCCTGCTCGAGAGCCTGAAAACGCACACGTTACACCAAGAAGCATGACAATGGCAGAGACATCGACGATAGAGATAATGGACACGACCCTGCGCGACGGCGAGCAGACGTCGGGCGTGAGCTTCATGCCGCATGAGAAGCTGCTCATCTGCCGTGCCCTGCTCGAAGACCTCCGTGTCGATCGTGTGGAGGTGGCCTCGGCACGTGTCAGCGACGGTGAGCTCGAGGCCGTGCAACGCATCACACGTTGGGCAGCCGGCAAGGACATGTTGGAACGCGTGGAGGTGCTGGGATTCGTCGATGACGGGCTGAGTCTCAGCTGGATAGCCGAGTCCGGCGCACGCGTCATCAATCTGCTGTGCAAGGGCTCTCGCCGCCACTGCGAGTGCCAGCTTGGCAAGACCCTCGCACAGCACGCCGCCGACATACGCCGCAATGTGCTCATGGCTGCCGAGCGGGGCATAAAGGTCAACATATACCTTGAGGACTGGAGCAGCGGGATGCGTATGCGTTCGGCGTCCGACGACACTTACGTCTTCGAGCTCATGGATGCCTTCATCGACCTTGTGGCCACGTCCCGACATGCCGACGCACCCATCTCACGCGTCATGCTGCCCGACACGCTCGGCATTCTCAATCCCCTGGAAGTGACAGACTTCGTGCGCGACATGGTGGCTCACTACCCCGGCGCACATTTCGACTTCCATGCACACAACGACTACGACCTCGCCGTCTCCAACGCCCTGGCGGCGGTGCTCAGCGGCGCGCGCGGTCTGCACACAGCCATCAACGGTCTGGGCGAACGCGCCGGCAATGCTCCGTTGGCCAGCGTGCAGGCCATACTGAAAGACCACCTCAACGCCCGCACCTCCATCTGCGAGGTGGAGCTCAACAAGGTGGCACACATGGTGGAGAGCTACAGCGGCATCGCCATTCCTCCCAACAAGCCCATCACGGGGTCGGCGGTGTTCACGCAGGTTGCCGGTGTTCATGCCGACGGCGACAAGAAAAGCGGTCTGTACCAGAACGCCCTTCGCCCCGAACGCTTCGGCCGGAGACGCGAGTACGCCCTCGGCAAGGCCAGCGGCAAGGCCAACGTGCGCATGAACATAGAGGAGCTGGGACTGGACCTTAGCGACGAGGACATGAAGAAGGTCACCAACCGCATCATCGAGCTCGGCGACAAGAAAGAACTCGTCACTCAGGAAGACCTGCCCTTCATCATCCGCGACGTGCTCAAGCACAGCGATGACATAGAACGTGTGCGTCTGTTGTCCTACATGGTGTCAACAGCCTATGGCCTGCGACCTATGGCACAGGTGCGTCTGCAGATTGACGATGCCGTCTATGAGGAGAGTGCTCAGGGCGACGGCCAGTATGATGCCTTCGTGCGCGCCGTGCGCCACATCTATCGCGACCGTTTGGGGCGCAAATTCCCATGGCTCTCCAACTACGCCGTCACCATCCCTCCCGGAGGCCGCACAGACGCTCTCGTACAGACCACGATAGAGTGGGTGTTCGAGGAGAAGACCTACCGCACACATGCCCTCGATGCCGACCAGACCGAGGCCGCCATCAAGGCCACCATCAAGCTGCTGAACATCATAGAACCCCTCTACCGACAGGCCGCAGGTCAGGAGACATAGACCGCCGTCAGCCCTTCACGGCTTCGAGTATGTCAACGGCCTGGCGCACGCTGGCCACATCGCGCACCAGCATCGAGCGGCGTCCGTTGACCTCATTGAGCTGGCAGTCTGCAGCGTGGGTGGAGAAGTAGTCTATAATCTGCCCGAAGGCCTGCGACTGGAAGAAGGGCGATGCCTCATCCTTAACGAAATACATACGCATGCGTCCCTGCTTGAGCATGATGCGCTCCGTGCCGAAGTACTTGCCGAGCTGCCGCAGCCTCACCACACGAATCAGCTCCTCGGCCTCCTCGGGGATGTTGCCGAAGCGGTCGTGCAGACGGTTGCGGAACGCCTCCACGGCCTCGGCACTCTGCAGCCCGTCGAGCTCGCGATAGAGAAGCATGCGCTCCGATGACCCGGGCACGAAGCTCTCAGGGAACGACATCGGCAGGTCGCTCTCGAGCGTGCACTCATCCACGAAGGCATCGCCGCTGGACACCTCGCCAGACTCCACCTGTGCGGCATAGAGCTCGCGGAACTCGTCGTTCTTCAACTCCTTGACGGCCTCGGAGAGCACCTTCTGATAGGTCTCATAGCCCAGGTCGGCAATGAACCCGCTCTGCTCTGAGCCCAGCAGATTGCCGGCGCCGCGTATGTCGAGATCCTGCATGGCGATGTGTATGCCGGCACCCAGCGACGAGAAGTTCTCTATGGCCTGCAGGCGGCGGCGTGCATCCTGCGGCAGCACCGACAGCGGCGGGGCGAGCAGGTAGCAGAATGCCTTCTTGTTGGAACGTCCCACGCGTCCGCGCATCTGGTGCAGGTCGGAGAGACCGAAGTTCTGTGCCGAGCAGATGATGATGGTGTTGGCATTGGGGATGTCGAGGCCGCTCTCGATGATAGTGGTTGAGATGAGCACGTCGTAGTCGTAGGCGGCAAAGGCCGTCATCGTCTGTTCGAGTTCCTCGGGCGGCATGCGGCCATGACCCAAAGCCACGCGTGCGTCAGGCACGCTCTTGCGGACGATGTCCTCCAACTCGGCAAGTGCCGAGATGCGGTTGGTGACGATGAATGTCTGGCCGTTGCGGCTCATCTCGAAGCCCACGGCCTCTGCTATCACCTCTGGCGAGAACGTATGCACCTCTGTCTGAATGGGATAGCGGTTGGGCGGCGGGGTCTGTATGACGCTGAGGTCACGGGCTCCCATGAGCGAGAACTGCAGTGTGCGCGGTATGGGTGTTGCCGTCAGCGTGAGGGTATCGACGTTGGTCTTCAGCTGGCGCAGACGTTCCTTGGTGGCAACGCCGAACTTCTGCTCCTCGTCTATGATGAGCAACCCCAAGTCCTTGAACTTCACGTTCTTGCCTATGAGCTTGTGGGTGCCTATGATAATTTCTATCTTGCCATCGGCCAAGTCTGTGAGTATTTCGCGTGTCTGCTTGGCCGTGCGAGCACGCGTCAGGTAGTCAACACGTACGGGGAAGTCCTTCAGACGCTCGGCGAAAGTGTTGTAGTGTTGGAATGCCAGCACCGTCGTCGGCACCATGACGGCCACCTGCTTGCCGTCGGCGGCAGCCTTGAAGGCGGCACGCACGGCCACCTCCGTCTTGCCGAACCCCACGTCGCCGCACACGAGACGGTCCATGGGTCTGCTTTTCTCCATGTCCGCCTTCACGTCATTGGTGGCACGCAACTGGTCGGGCGTGTCCTCGTAGAGGAAGCTGGCCTCGAGCTCGTGCTGCATGTAGCTGTCGGGGCTGAAGCTGAAGCCCCGCTCCTCGCGACGGCGGGCATATAGGCGTATGAGGTCGCGGGCGATGTCCTTGATCTTGGCCTTCGTGCGCTCCTTCATGCGCTCCCATGCGCCGGTGCCCAGACGGCTCATGCGCGGCGGCTCACCCTCCTTGCCCTTGTATTTCGACACCTTGTGCAGGGCGTGGATGGAGACATATACCACATCGTCGTGCTCATAGGTGATCTTTATCATCTCCTGCATCGTGCCGTCCTGCTGCGGCACGCGCACCAGACCGCCGAAACGACCTATGCCGTGGTCGATGTGCACCACGTAGTCGCCTATCTCGAACTCCTGAAGCTCCTTGAGCGAGAGCGCCACCTTCCCATAGCGTGCGCGGTCGGAACGGAGGTTGTACTTATGATATCGGTCGAATATCTGATGGTCGGTGAAGAGGCACAGCTTCAACGTTGCATCGGTGAAGCCGGCATGCAATGTGCGTCCTACGGGGGTGAAGGTGACAGGGTTCGCCTCCTCATGTTCGGTGAAGATGGCCTTCAGACGGTCGGTCTGCTTCTGCGAGTCGGCAAGAATGAATATTCGGTAGCCATTGGCGATGTTGTCGCGCAAGGTCTGGCTCACGAGGTCGAAGTTCTTGTGGAACAAAGGCTGCGGCGTGGTGTCGAAAGCTATAGCGGTGTGACCCTTTGATGCCTTCGTCCTCACCGCCGTGCCATGCAGCTCAACCTGTCTGAAGGCGGCAAAGCCACGCTCGAAGGCCGCCATGTCGATGAGCAGGTCCTCACGTCGCAGCAGAGGTGTCCCGTCGTCCGTGCGCGAGCGGGTTGCCTCTTCGATCTTGGCCTGCTGGCTGAAGCCCTCGTCCCACACCTGACCTATGCGTTCGGCTGCAAACGTCAGGTCACGCGCGACGACGACGGTCGATTCCGGCAACAGCTCAGCGATGGCCACACGGCCATTGTCGGTGTCGCCGGCCGAAAGCTCCGGCACCAGCGTCACCATCTCCTGACGGTCGCGGCTGAGCTGGCTGTCCACCTCGAAGGTGCGTATGCTGTCCACCTCGTCGCCGAAGAAGTCTATGCGGTATGGGAACTCATTAGAGAATGAGAATACATCGACAAGCGAGCCGCGCACGGCGAACTGTCCGGGTTCATAGACGTAGTCGGTGCGCTGGAAGCCGAACTCCAACAGCGTCTGTTCCACAAAGGCTATGTCAACACTCTCGCCTTGCCGCAGTTGGAGTGTGCGTTGTACGAGAGTCTTCGGCGACACCACTTTCTCGGCCAGGGCCTCGGGGCATGTCACGACGAAAAGCGGCCTGCTGCCGTCGCCGCCTGCCAGTTCCCTAAGTCTGGCCATGACCTGTGTGCGCAGGATCTCGTTGGCAGCATCGCGCTGCCCGAAGCGCACGGCACGCCGGAATGAGGAGGGGAAGAACAGCACGTCCTGCTCGCCGCGCAGCTGCACCATGTCGTGGTAGAAGTAGCCCGCCTCCTCAGGGTCGTCGAGCACGAAGAGCAGCGGTGCCGTGCCACAAGCCTCCTGCCCTGCCATCAGCTCTGCGGCAGCGGCAAAAGCCAGCGGGGCAGCAGAAGCCGTGAGGCCCGACAGCGTGATATGCCGTAGGCTGCCGTCACAGAGTACACGCCCCAGTGCCTTCACCCCGGGGTGTCTGCTGTAGAGTTTGCATAGTTCGTCTATCTGCATTAAGTCAATATGCATCAGTGTGGTTGCAAAGGTACGGAAAAACACCGATGTGAGAAACGCATTTATTGAAAAATGTCAGCGTTTCGTGTTAAAATGCCAACTTTTCACCCTTTTGTTTGGCAGTTTGGCAAAAGGTCACTACTTTTGCAGCCACAAAAAAAGACGCAGCCGTGCCAATCAAGTATATTACAGAAAGCGAGCGCGACCTACAATGGGGACTTTCCGTGTGCTCGGCAGGTTTCCAGAGTGTGCAGGCTGGTGAGAGCTATCCACCCCGTCGGCACAGCGACAGCTATCTGTTCAATCCCGCACGCGGACGCATCTTGCGCGAATATCAGCTGCTGTATGTCGTACGTGGCCGCGGAACGCTCCGCACAGAGCATGGCGGCAGCCACGACATCGAGGCCGGGACGATGTTCCTGCTCTTCCCCGGCGAATGGCACAGCTACCACCCCGACGCCTCCACGGGGTGGGATGAGTACTGGATAGGCTTCAAGGGTCAGAATATCGACGTCCGTGTGCAGAAAGGCTTCCTCTCGCCCGAGCATCCTGTTTTCAGGGTGGGCATACTGCAGGGAGCCGTTGCCCTCTACGACGAGGCCATCTCTGCGGCATCGCGTCAGGAGGCATATTTCCAGCTCCTGCTCTGCGGCATCGTCAACCACCTCCTGGGGCTGATGTTCGTCACGAGCGTCAATCTCGGCTATGACCGCGAGAGCGATGTTCCCGACCTCATACAGCGGTCGCGCGAGTTCATGCAGAACAACATCGAGCAACCCATCTCCATGCCCGACGTGGCGACAGCCATGGGCGTGAGCTACTCCACCTTCCGACGCCGCTTCAAGCGCTACACGGGGGTGGCTCCATCGCAATACTTCACCAGCCTGCGCCTGCATCGCGCCAAGCAGTTGCTGATGACGACCCACGACAGCATAAAGGAGATATCCTACCGTCTGCGATTCGAGAACCCCGAGTACTTCGCCACACTCTTCAAACGGCATACGGGATATAAGCCAAGCGAATTCCGGACGTCAGAATAATTCACACGACACACAAAGCACCGTGATAAAAAGCTATAGAGACTACATAGAACACACCGACCCGAAGGCCATGGACTGGAAGGTGCTCAGCTCCGAGTACCTCTTCCGCCGCCCTTGGCTCACGGCACGCCGCGACCGCTGCGAGCTGCCCGACGGGCGCACGATGGACGAATATTACGTTCTGGAATATCCCACATTCATCAACGTCATAGCCACCACCAAGGACGGGATGATGGTGCTCATCCGCCAATATCGCCACGGCCTGGGACGGACGTGCTTCGAGATCGTGGCAGGCTGTGTCGAAGAGGGCGAAGAGCCACTTCATGCCGCGCAGCGCGAGCTTGCCGAGGAGACGGGCTTCACCGGGGGCGTGTGGCACGAGGCGATGTGCTACTCGGGCAATGCCAGCGCCACCAACAACCTCACCCACAGCTTCGTGGCCGAGGGCGTGGAGCTCACCGAGGGTCAACACCTTGATGCCAGCGAGGACATCGAGGTCTATCTCGTCAGCAAGGACGAGGCCAGGCAGATGCTCGACAAGGGCGAATTTATGCAGGCATCGATGATAGCACCCCTCTATAAGTTCTTCTATGCAGGGTGACACCTATACATTATTTTATTTAACGACAAACGACAATGGAAGCAACAACATCACGACTCGGCACACTGCTCATCACAGGTCTGCTGACCATGGCGGCCTGCAACAGCACAGCACGAAGCAATGACACGGCAGCCTCGGAGCCGGAGGTCATAGAAGCAACAAACATGGTGTCCAAGAGGCCATACACAGATTTCGCGATGCCCGGTGCCGATGGCAAGAACATGCGCATCAGCGACTTCGTGGGCAAGACGAAATACGTGCTCATCGACTTCTGGGCAAGCTGGTGCGGCCCCTGCCGCGCTGAGATGCCTGCCGTGGTGATGGCCTACGAGCTTTTCCACGACAAGGGACTTGAGGTCGTGGGAGTGTCGCTCGACCAGGACAAGGCCGACTGGCTTGCTGCCGTGAAACGTCTTAACATGACGTGGCCGCAGATGTCCGACCTCAAAGGATGGGAGTGCCAGGGCGCCAAGCTCTATGGCGTGCGCGGCATCCCCGCCAATTTCCTTATCGACCAGGATGGCAACATCGTCGCAGAGAACCTTCGCGGCGAGGGGCTCATCAACACCTTGACAGCATTACTGCCGTGACATTTATCAACAGACAGGGTTTAGGGCTACGGCCTTAAGCCCTGTTTGCTTATACAAACGCAAATAAACCAACAACAACATCGACAAAGATGAAAAGAACACTGAAAAAAGTATTGGTGCTCGGCAGCGGAGCACTGAAGATCGGACAGGCCGGCGAGTTCGACTACTCGGGGTCGCAGGCACTCAAGGCTCTGCGCGAAGAAGGCATACAGAGTGTCCTCGTCAATCCCAACATCGCCACCATACAGACCTCAGAGGGTATCGCCGACAAGGTCTATTTCCAACCCGTGACAACATACTTCGTCACAGAAATCATCAAGAAGGAACGCCCCGACGGCATCCTGCTCGCCTTCGGCGGACAGACGGCGCTGAACTGCGGCACCGAGCTGTATCTCAACGGCACGCTGAAGGAGTACGGCGTCGAGGTCCTTGGCACCAGCGTGGAGGCCATCATGAACACCGAAGACCGCGACCTCTTCGTCAAGAAGCTTGCCGAGGTTGACCTGAAGGTACCCGTGAGCCATGCCGTAGAGTCCATGGACGATGCCCTCAAGGCAGCCCGACAGATAGGATTCCCCATCATGATACGCTCGGCATACGCCCTCGGAGGCCTCGGCAGCGGCATCTGCAAGGACGAGGAGGCCTTCACCGAGCTGGCAGAGAGCGCCTTCACCTTCGCCCCGCAGATCCTCGTCGAGGAGAGCCTCAAAGGATGGAAGGAGATTGAGTTCGAGTGCATACGCGATGCCAACGACCGCTGCTTCACCGTGGCATCGATGGAGAACTTCGACCCCCTCGGCATTCACACCGGCGAGAGCATCGTGGTGGCACCCACATGCTCGCTCAGCGACGAGCAGGTGAAGATGCTGCAGGACATCACCATCAAGTGCGTGAAGCACCTCGGCATCGTCGGCGAGTGCAACATTCAGTTTGCCTTCAACGCCGTGACCAACGACTACCGCATCATAGAGATCAACGCACGCCTGTCACGCTCCAGCGCTCTCGCCTCAAAGGCCACAGGCTACCCCCTGGCCTTCGTGGCTGCCAAGATAGCCCTCGGCTACACCCTCGACCAGATTGGCGAGATGGGCACCACCAACTCGGCCTATGTGGCTCCGAGCCTCGACTACATGATATGCAAGATCCCACGCTGGGACCTCACGAAATTCGCCGGCGTGTCACGCAAGATAGGATCGTCGATGAAGAGCGTCGGCGAGATAATGAGCATAGGTCGCTCCTTCGAGGAGATGCTGCAGAAGGGTCTGCGCATGATAGGTCAGGGCATGCATGGCTTCGTGGGCAACGAGCACACACACTTCGACGACCTCGACGACGCTCTGGAGAACCCCACAGACCTGCGCATCTTTGCCATCGCACAAGCCCTCGAAGAGGGCTACACCGTGGAGCGCATCGAGCAGCTCACGAAGATAGACCCCTGGTTCATCACACGCATGAAGCACATCGTGGACCTCAAGCATAAACTTGAAACCTACAACAGCCTCGAAGAGTTGCCCGACGAGGTGCTGCTCGAAGTGAAGCAGGCCGGCTTCAGCGACTTCCAGATAGCGCGCTTTGTGCTCAAGCCCGGAGCCGGCAGCCTCGAGAAGGAGAACCTCGAGGTGCGCCGCCACCGCAAGCAGCGCGGCATACTGCCCAGCGTGAAGCGCATACCCACCGTGGCCAGCGAGCACCCCGAGCTCACCAACTACCTCTACTTCACATACACGCACACACCCGCCTTCCAGGATGCCTTCACACTGGCTGCCACCGCCGCCACTACCGCAGGCACCACACCCTGTCCCGTGCCCGCCGGAACCTCCCCTGCCTACACCCCCGCTCACGACATCACCTACTACCACAACGACAAGTCCGTCATCGTGCTCGGCTCGGGGGCATACCGCATCGGCAGCAGCGTGGAGTTCGACTGGTGTTCCGTCAACGCCATCAACACGGCGCGCCGTCTGGGCTACAAGAGCATCATGATAAACTACAACCCCGAGACCGTATCCACCGACTACGATATGTGCGACCGCCTCTACTTCGACGAGCTGACCCTCGAGCGCGTGCTCGATGTCATCGAGTTGGAACAGCCGCGCGGCGTCATCGTCAGCGTGGGCGGACAGATCCCCAACAACCTCGCCATGAAGCTTCATCGCCAGGGCGTACCCGTGCTCGGCACATCGCCCGTCGATATCGACCGCGCCGAGAACCGCGACAAGTTCTCGGCCATGCTCGACAAGCTCGGCATCGACCAGCCCGCTTGGCGCGCACTCACAAGCCTCGACGACATCAAGGAGTTCGTCGCCGAGGTAGGCTATCCCGTGCTCGTGCGCCCGAGCTACGTCCTCTCCGGCGCTGCCATGAACGTCTGCTACGACGACGAGGAGCTGGAGCGCTTCCTCAACATGGCCACGGAGGTGTCCAAGGAGTTCCCCGTCGTCGTCTCGAAGTTCATGACCGAGACCAAGGAGATAGAGTTCGATGCCGTGGCCGACAAGGGCGACATCGTAGAATATGCTATCTCCGAACACATCGAGTATGCCGGCGTACACTCGGGCGATGCTACGATGGTCTTCCCCGCACAGAACGTCTATTTCTCCACCATACGTCAGATGAAGAAGATTGCCCGCAAGATTGCTGCCGAGCTCAACATCAGCGGACCCTTCAACATACAGTTCCTGGCCAAAAACCGCGAGGTGAAGGTCATCGAGTGCAACCTGCGCGCATCGCGCTCGTTCCCCTTCGTGTCGAAGATCCTCAAGCGCAACTTCATTGAGACAGCCACCAAGATCATGCTCGACGCACCATACCAGCGCGCCGAGAAGAGCGAGTTCGACATCGACCGCATCGGCGTCAAGGCCAGCCAGTTCAGTTTCGCACGCCTGCAGAACGCCGACCCCGTGCTTGGCGTTGACATGTCATCGACGGGCGAGGTGGGATGCCTCGGCGACGACCTCAACGAGGCGCTACTCAACGCCCTCATCGCCACAGGCTACCGCATACCCTCCAAGGCCGTGCTCATCAGCTCGGGCGGCGCCAAGGGCAAGCTCGACCTGCTGGAGCCCGCTCGCCAGCTGGTGAAGAAAGGTCTCGACGTGTATGCCACCGCAGGCACGGCAGCCTTCCTCAACGAGAACGGCGTATTCGCACGTGCCGTGAGCTGGCCCGACGAGGACGACACCGACAACGTGCTCACACTCATCGCGCAGCACCGCTTCGACCTCATCATCAACGTGCCGAAGAACCGCACCAAGCGTGAACTCACCAACGGCTACCGCATACGACGTGCCGCCATCGACCACAACATCCCCCTCATGACCAACACTCGTCTTGCCAAGGTGTTCATCGAGGCATTCACCACGCTCGACCTCAAGGATGTGAAGATTAAGTCGTGGCAGGAATACAACAATTGATTCATCTACACCATTTTCGAGTAAGAGGAGGGCGTCTGCCCTCCTCTTACTTTTTTTGAGCGAATGGGTTCAAGCAATGTGAAAGAATCAACCTTCGCTAGCCTCTGTAACCCCGAAGGGGTTAGTGACGCCATGCAATATAGCTGCAAACGGAGCGTTTTTCAAGCGGACTCATTTCTTGAACTTGTTGATACAGTCGATATACGCCTCGACAGAAGCCGTGACGATGTCCGTGTTTGCACCGAAGCCATAATAGACACGTCCGTCATACTCCACCTGCATGTGCACCTTTCCCACATCGTCAGACCCCTTGGAGATAGCCTGGATGGTGAATTCCCTGAGCGTCATCTTGCGGCGGATGATCATCTTCAGAGCCTTGATGGCAGCATCCACAGGCCCGTTGCCCGATGCCGAGGCCTCAAAGCTCTCGCCGCTGATATTCAGCCCTATGGCAGCAACACTCTTGACCCCCATGCCGGTAGTGACCTGCAGATAGTCGAGCTTGATAGCATGAGAGGCTGTGCGGTCGGCCCCGGCGAGCATGAGGATGTCATCGTCGGTGAGCTCCTTCTTCTTGTCGGCCAGACGCAGGAAGGCCTCATAGGTGCTATCGAGAGCCGCATCGCCGAGGTCGATGCCGAGCACCTGCAGACGATGCTTCAGGGCGGCACGTCCGGAGCGGGCCGTCAGCAGGATGGAGTTCTCGTCGATGCCCACGTCCTTGGGACTCATTATCTCGTAGGTCTGTGCGTTCTTGAGCACACCGTCCTGGTGGATGCCGCTGCTGTGTGCGAAGGCATTGCGCCCCACGATGGCCTTGTTGGGCTGTACGGGCATGTTCATCAGCGATGACACGAGTCGCGACGTCGGGCAGATGCGCTGCGTGTTGATGTTAGTGTCGATGCCGAGGCCCTTGTGGCATTTCAGTATCATGACCACCTCTTCCAGACTTGTGTTGCCGGCCCGCTCGCCGATGCCGTTGACGGTCACTTCGGCCTGCCGGGCACCGGCCATGATGCCGGCCATGGTGTTTGCCGTGGCCATGCCGAGGTCGTCATGGCAATGCGTGGAGAGGATGGCCTTGCCGCTGCTCAGGCCATCGACATGCTCCAAGAGGTAGCGTATCTTTGCGCCAAACTCCGCGGGCAGACAGTAGCCTGTGGTGTCGGGGATGTTACACACCGTGGCTCCGGCCTTCACCACGGCATCGACCACACGAGCCAGATACTCATTGTCGGTGCGGCCGGCATCCTCGGCATAGAATTCCACGTCCTCACAGTAACGCTTGGCATACTTCACCGCCGCCACGGCACGCTCTATGATTTCCTCGCGCGTGGAGTTGAACTTGTAGCGTATGTGCTGGTCGCTGGTTCCTATGCCGGTGTGTATGCGCCGCCGCTTGGCGAAACGCAATGCCTCCATGGCGATGTCGATGTCGCGCTCCACGGCACGCGTCAGGGCGCAGATGACGGGCCAGGTGACGGCCTTCGAGATCTCAATGACGCTGTTGAAGTCGCCAGGCGAAGAGATGGGGAAGCCGGCCTCGATGACATCCACGCCAAGAGCTTCCAGCTGCTTGGCAACCTGTATCTTCTCGATGGTGGCG
>Ga0247610_10003958_pt1 | contig 15990 bp, 17 predicted proteins | sample 174DNAGHGhighgp2_FD_193483 | JGI IMG/M metagenome (GOLD analysis project Ga0247610, IMG submission 193483) | Sheep rumen microbial communities from Palmerston North, Manawatu-Wanganui, New Zealand - 1742 DNA GHGhigh gp2 | ecosystem: Host-associated > Mammals > Digestive system > Stomach > Rumen... | reverse complement strand
GATTTTTTTCATAATCTTTATATTGTTTTTCCCCTCCTTTTTCCCCATCAGGAGGGGTTTTTTGTTATATCCATTTCCAACACCACTCGGCCAAAGGCGAAGGACAACTAAGCAGGTTACCATTACGCTGTAGGTTGAGAAAAGAGAAACGGATGCGGCTTTTTGGATGGTATTCTTGGTCGTACACAGTGATGCTTCTTCCACTGACACAATTCTCGGCCTTCACCTCGACAGGAATGATTTCATCTTGCCATTGAATGACAAACTCTACCTCTGCCTTGCTTTCTGGCGACCAATAATTGGGTGTTTGTCCTTCCATCATCGGCATGAGCGACTGTAGGACTGCGTTTTCTGCCAGTGCCCCCTTGAATTCTGTATAATTGGCAACGGAATCCATTATGATGTTGCCTGGAAGGTTAGCCAACCGTCGGAGCAGGCCGCAGTCACAGGCATACACCTTGAAAGCGTCAGGTTCCTCGTATGCCTTGAGGGGCATACTTGGCTTGGTGATGTTGTTGATGCGGTAAATCATGCCAGCATCCTCGAGCCACAGTAGCGCGTCCTCATAATCCTTGGAACGAGCACCCGTTTTCACCACTTTATAGATAAATTTGCGGTTCTGTTTCCCTAATTGCGAGGGCAACGAATGCCAGATGGCATGGATGCGTGGAATCTCGCGCGGCTCGGCGTATTTGGCAAAGTCTAATTCATACAAGTCCAGTATGCCTTGTAAGATATGGTCTAATGCCTGCATGCCTTGGTTTTCCAATAAGGCAACCACGGCATCGGGCATCCCACCACTAATCATGTAGCGACGGTATTCGGTCTTCAACTTGTTCAGGACAATTTCAGGCAGACGTGTAGGTGCAATGAGGCTTTCCACATACCCAAAAGTCTTTTCGTCGCTGACCCGCAGAAATTCCTTGAACGACACAGGGAACATCCTGACCACCTCTACCTTGCCTACAGGCACCGTCATCCTGCGCTTCTTTACGGCCACGCCGAGCAATGAACCCGCTGCAATAATATGATATTCAGGAGCTTCTTCGCAAAAATATTTCAGGCTGTTGAACGCTTCCTCACATTCTTGTATTTCGTCGAAAATCAGCAAGGTCTTGCCCGCAATTAAAGGCACATCGCTATAAAAAGCCAATTCCTTAAGGATGCGCTGCGGGTCTTTCGTTACCTGAAAAGCCGACTTCACATCGGGCTGGCGGTCGAAATCGAATTTGGCGCAATACTCGAAGCACTCTTTCCCAAAGGTTTCCATCGCCCATGTCTTTCCTATCTGTCTAGCACCTTTCAAAAGGATGGGCTTGCGTTTCGGCTTGTCCTTCCATTGTTTGAAAACGTCGATAATGTCTCTTTTGATAACCATAACTTTTACACTAATAACTGCCGATTTATGTATAGTTGATACACTTTTCGGCACTTGTCGATGCAAAAATACTACTTTTCTTTAAAATGGCAATATTGTTACTTCGTTTTTTATGAACCGAAAAGTAAAACAATCATTTCAGCCCTTTTGGATGATTTTTGCGTGATGATGACATTTCTAGAATGTGAATGATAAAATCACTATTTTTGCCAAAAATTCGATAAATAGCATAATCAAATGAAAAAATTATTCTCATTAATCGCAGCATTAATGCTGACCCTGATGGTCGTCCGCGCCGACGAAGGCATGTGGCTGCCTTATTCACTGAATGGCCAGAACTTGGCTGAGATGCAAGCCATGGGCTGCAAACTCACGGCCGAGCAGATTTTCAGCTTCAACCAACCCAGCATCAAGGATGCTATCGTGCAGTTCGGTGGCGGCTGCACGGGTGAGATCATCTCTCCCGAAGGCCTGCTGCTCACCAACCACCACTGCGGCCTGAGCTATGTGCAGAAGCACTCGTCCATCGAGCACGACTACCTCACCGACGGCTTTTGGGCCAAGAGCAAGGGCGAGGAACTGCCTAACGCAGGTTTGTCTGTGTTATTTTTAAATAAGGTGGAAGACGTGACCGAGGAAGTGCTGAAAGGTGTCACGGCACAGACCAGCGAGGCTGAGCGCGATGAAATCGTCGCCAAGAACAGCCGTTCAATTGCCAAGGAGCGCAAGGGCGACCGCAACGTGCGCGTCGAGATTGTGCCTTTCTATAGCGGCAACCAATACATCCTCTTCGAGTACGATGAGTACAAGGACGTGCGCCTCGTGTGCTGTCCGCCTTGGGGCATCGGCAAGTTTGGTGCCGACACCGACAACTGGACCTGGCCGCGCCACAAGGGCGACTTCAACATCTTCCGCGTCTACACCGCTCCCGATGGCAGCCCTGCCGAATATAGCGCCGACAACATTCCGATGAAGAGCAAGTGGTTTCTGCCTATTAATTTAGGTGGCGTGAAGCCTGGCGACTATGCCATGATCCTCGGCTATCCAGGCTCGACTGACCGTTATTCTACCTCTTACACCGTGAAGAACGTCATCAACGATGAAGGCCCAGCCATCATCGACTGCCGCACCACCAAGCTCGAGAACTACCGCAAGCACATGGACGCCGACCAAGAGGTGTTCATCAAATATGCCTCCAAGCAGGCCAGCGTATCGAACTATTGGAAATACTACATCGGTCAGGTGAAGCAGCTCAAGCGCAATCATGTGTATGAGCGCCGCCTCGCCCAAGAAGAAGACTTTATGAACTGGGTCAATGCCGACGCGAAACGCAAGGCTGAATATGGCGACATATTCACAGGTATCAAAGCAAAGTGGGACATTCTTGATGAGATCGAGAAGTCGTTTGTCTACCACCGCGAGGCTGGCTGGAACGGTGGCGAAGCCATCGCCTTCAGCCGTAGGTTCATGCGGATCAACCAGATGTTTGAGGACAAGGCTGACAAAGCCGACATCAAAGCCGCTGCCGAGAAAATGCAACCTGCCGTGGAGACCTTCTTCAAGGACTACAGCATGCCTCTCGACCAAGATGTGACTGCCGCTTTACTGGCTTTGTTCTATAAAAACATCCCCGCCGAGCTTCGTCCGAGCGAAGTCACACGCATCGGCGACGAAAACAACGGCGATTTCAGTGCTTATGTTGCCAAGGCTTTCGAGAAGTCCATCTTCACTGACAAAGCACGTCTGGAGAAGTGGATAGAGAAGCCCAAAGCCCTTGACAAAGATCCCATTTATGCCCTTTCTATGAATATCATTGAGTCGTATCAAGAGCTTTATGCCCGTTATGAGGAAGCCCAGAACCTCGGCAACCAAGGCGAGCGCCTTTACATGAAGGGCCTGATGGAGATGCAGAGCGACCGCAATTTCTATCCTGATGCCAACTTCACCATGCGTCTGACCTATGGCACCGTGGAACCTTACAAGGCCGCCGATGCCGTCAACTACAACTACTACACCACCATGGACGGCGTGATGGCCAAGTATGTGCCGGGCAACTGGGAGTTCGACATCCCGCAGGATGTGCGCGACCTCGTGGCCAAGAAGGACTATGGCCGTTATGCCAACGAAAACGGTGAGTTGGTCGTCAATTTCATCACCACCAACGACATCACGGGTGGTAACTCGGGCAGTCCTGTCATCGACGGTGAGGGCAACCTCATCGGCCTGGCCTTCGACGGCAACTGGGAAGCCATGAGCGGCGACCTCAGCTTCGAGAATAAGGTGCAGCGCACCATCTGCATGGACGCCCGCTACTTGCTTTGGTGCATCGAGAAGGTAGGTAAGTGCGACAACATCATCAAGGAGCTGGTGATTAAATGATTCGATAAGTTATCAGCTTTCAGCAGTCAGCCTTCAGCTTTGTTGCAACCGAGCTGATAGCTGACTGCTGATAGCTTACAGCCACGATATTGTACAATTTATAGAGATACTACTCCATGAGCCGAGGCTTCATAAAAGAAGGCGATCAAGAAGAGATTCCGAGGGTGCCGATGCGGGCATATCTGCCCGAAGGCGTGCCCAACTATGTCACAAAAGAAGGGCTTGAGGCACTCAAAGAGGAGTTGAAGGACCTTGAGGCAGAGCGCGTCAAGGCGGGTGACAACTACATCATGGTCAACTTCATCGATGCTTCGATTAAACTGCTCGTTGACCGTATCAACAGTGCTGTGGAGGTCGACCTTTCCAAATCCAACAAGGAGGCGGTGAGCTTCGGGGCGTGGGTGCGTTATAACGGTCGAGTGGTGCGGGTTGTGGGCGTGGATGAATCCGATGTGAACAAAGGCCTCATTTCCTTCATCTCTCCCATAGCCAAGATGTTGATAGGTAAGAAGGCGGGAGAAGTCATCGAATTGAAAGGCTCGGAAAAGATAACTGTCGAAGAGGTGTCGTTTGAGCCGATGGATCTTACTCAGATTATTAATGACAAGCCCGTCAAGACCTCGACAACTATAGAAAGACGCCCCCGAAGAATCATCGAAGAGCAAACCGAGCCGACAACACAGGCACAGCCGATTGTAGAGGATAAAACCGTTGCCGAGCCAGTCAAATCGGATGAGTCACGCAAGTTTGAGCCTGAAGTGAATGCCACCGAATTCCTGCCCATTGTCAACGAGCGGGGCAATATTTTGGGACGGGCCATGTATGTGGAGCTGCACAAAGGGAACAAGATGCTGCACCCTGTCGTGCACCTGCATGTCATGAATGGCAAGGGCGAGACCACGAGGCGTTATTGGTGGCATGTGGCGTTTGGCGACACACCAGAGAAAACGCTCAAACGGAAGATGGCGGAAACGCTGAGCCTAACAGGAGTGAACCCGAAGTTGAAGCGGCAATACATCAGAGACGCCAAGACCGAGAGGGAGTTAGTTTATGTTTTTACGGTTGTTTCTGAAGAGGATTTGCCCATTACTCCAGAAGGGAAAGAGTATTTTGAGGTTTTTGAAAGAGATTAAACGATAGAATTACAGGCCCGACATTCCATATCGGGGTGTATTCGGGTCGCCCTTTCAGGGCTTTGTGTCACTGCGAGGTAGAGCCTGCCACGAGTGAAGCGTGGTGGAAGCAGTCCAGATGGACAAACAAAAAAGTCGGGAAAGCGTTTGGCTCTCCCGACTTTTTGTTGAAAATGATTTGTCCTTTTACCACTCGATGCCGATTCTCAACGATACACTCGACGGATTGACGGTCTTGTCCACGTAGTGGCCGACCCACTCGTCATTTTCGTTTTGGTAGTCTTCCCAAATACTGTAGCGCATCTTGTCGTAATAGGTGGCGGCCACCATCATACTGATGGCGAAGTCGCGCTTGGAGGCAAAACGCACGCCGAAGGCGAAGTCGCCGTAGGCACCAACCTGTTCCGAGATGTAGGAACCCAGGCGCAGGCTCATGAACGGGCTTACTGCCGACTTGTTGGTGAAGACATAACGAACATTGGCGTAAATCGGGAAGAGACCGAAGTCGCTGCAAGCATCAAAACCGATGCCGATACCGGCAAACATGTGGCCGTTGAAATAAAAACCGTGAGTGGTCGTCAGTCCGATGGTATTAGGCATTTCCTTGTCGAACACGGTCCAATTGTTGCCGTATTCAAGGAATCCTTGGTAACCGCTGGGGATGCGGACTCTGTTTTCTTCGTTCTGTGCAAACATGGTGATGGCGAAGAGTGCCATGACGAGGGTTAAAATGGTCTTTTTCATTTTATTATGTTTTAAATGGTGTTTGATTTTGTTCTTTTTTCGGTGCAAAAGTAACGATTTTATTTGTTATTTATTATGGTATCAGTGTCAGCGAATAGTTATCATGTTTTGCTGCAATTAGTCCTTGTTGTTCGCTGTAGTACCAAGCATAGGAAACCATGGTGGTGTCTGCCATATAGGACCCTTGGTCGACATGCACATCCTCGTAGGTGGTTTCCCCAATCGTGACGGTGGTGGTGGCCAGGTCGTTCAAGGAAAGGGTGCGGCCTAGAAGGGTATGCCAATAATAGAAATCTCGGCCCTGGTAAAGGCGGAGCTTTTCGTAAGTGACGGTGACCACCTTCTCGGGTGCCACGATGCAACGCAGCAGGCAGCTGTCTTCATGCGGACTTTGAAGCACCACCTCACGAGCATAGAAATAGGGACGAGGTCCAATCTCTTTTTCGGAAGGGTGATAACGGGAGTCGTCGTAGTTATAGGCTACATAAGTGGTGTCGTGTACAACGGTGAAGCAGAGCGTGTCGTTGTCTTGGTTGAGCATTCGGATGGTTTGCCCCATCTGATAGGGGACGATGGCCGCTTCTTCATCGGTGAGGCGACGGTAGATTTGAGGCTCTTTCACGCAAGAGGCCATCACGGCCACGAGGGCAATGCATAATATCAAGTGTCTTTTCATGGCGTTTACTCCTTATCTTTTAGTCCGTAACGAAAACCAATGCTGATGATGCCTTCCATACCCAAGCCACATTGGATGAAGCCCGCGTATTGCTTTGTGCCAATCTCAACGCCGATGGGAACAAACTGGTAGGCGTAGTCAATCCTGTCTATGAATTTGTTGGACGGCATGTTGATCTGATACAAGTCGGGTCGGTATTCCTTGAGGTTGTAGCCCCAAGCCATGATGCCTTGCCCGACTTTGCTGTAGAGGTTTACATACTTGGTGTTGAGCCAGTTGATTTTGAGGTGGAGCATAAGCGTGTGGCTCGTCTCGCCAAGGCGGCAGACAAGGCCTTCTTTGCTGCTGGGTTTTTCATAATAGGTGTAGACGCGTGGGTCGAGGCAATAGGTGGCTCCGATGCCGATGACCTTGGTGAGGCGGCGTGTGTAGGTAGCATAAATGGCACCAATGTGTTCCTCCAATGGATAATAGTGATGGCCTGGGTTATAACGGAAACTGCTTGAAGGTTTCACGCCGTAGCCGAAGCTGAACTCGTTCTTGTTGCTCCGGATGGTATCGCGCTGCGCGAAGGCAGGCACCGCCAAGGCGATGAGCAAACCGAGGATGATAAATTTGGTTTTCATAACTATTTGGATTTGAATTATTTACTTTCCGAAGTGAAAATTGTACGCATAGCTGACGAAAACAGCAGGTTTAATGTTTTGGCTCTCGTAACTGAAAGGCTCTCCTGCAATGTTCCAGCCCATTTCGTAGGTGTGGATATTGACAAACTGCACACCAAGGCCGACATCGGAATGCCCGAACGAACAACCGCCAGCCACGGTGGTATAAAAGCTCTCGCATAAGGCCGACGACACATAACTACTTCCTTTGCTACTACCTTTATAGCCCAAGCCCAACAAGCAAAAGGCGTAGCCGCAACGGGCCTCCACAAAGGGCTTGACATTGCTGCCATTGAAGCGATACTTGGCCGAGGCGAACACCGGCAACCAAGTGACCACATCGGAAGTTTGACGGACATTGGCGCCAACACCCAAACTCAAGTGGTTGTTGACTTGATAGCCGAAAACCGCTCCAAGGGCAACTTCGGGATGAACTTTCCGATTGTCTTTCAACAAATCGTGGAAAAGCACGCCGGCATTGGCTTCGGCTTGAAGCACAAATTGACCTTTATCTTGGGCGTGGAGGCTACCTAATGTAAGTAGCAATCCAAATAACAATGTTAGTTCTCTCATAAAATCAATCTTTGAATTTCAAGTTTTTAGGTTTTAAATGAAATGCTCTCTTGGTTTCCTTATTCTGCTTGGGCATAATCCTCTTCGGTAATAGTATAAGTGAGATACCCATAATAACTATAAGGCAATATGAATCTATGGTCTCTTTTTGCTGTCCAGATGTAATGGTCTCCCTCAAAATCAAAAGGTCCATTACCTTCTTCTCGAGAATAAACTAAACGCTTGCCATTATCAAAAGTATAGACTATGGTATCACCGTAAACCCCAAATTGGGTTAGACCACCTTTTGCGGAGGATAGATTAGCCGAACCATAATCGGTAAGAATGTAGAATAACGAATCTTGTCCTGATTCAACCGTGATACCATCAGGGTGATTCACCCAGAAACAATCAATACAATCTGGATTGGATGTGAATGTCACAGTATGTCCACTATTGTTGACAAGTTTGTAATCAACACCATATTCTGGGTCACAGGATGATAGGGCTATGACTAACAAGCAAAGAAAGAAAAATGATTTTTTCATAAGGCTCTGAATTCTAAATCTTTAAATCTTGAATCTTGAATTTTGAATCTACTGCTTTGGCCTAACGGCCGCAAACCTGAAGTTGAAGAACCAGCCTTCGGCTTCATCTGTGCCGTTGTTGATGATGAGATGATAGCGGTTTAGCGGCTCGTCGCCCATAAAGTATCTCCACGATGCATCTTCATAAGTGCCGATGGTTTCGCAAGTAACCAAGGAACTGTCTCTGCTTGTAATGCTTATTGTGCAGTCACCGAAATCTTCATAGAAATAAACCCAAACCGTATTTCCTTCCATATATGCCTCAATGTTCGGGCTGCGCATGTCGCCGTTGGACATTGAGCTTTTGATGTCGATTTTGTTTTTGTCGTCGGTTTCGTTCACCTTCTTGCAAGAACCGACCAGGATCGACAGCGTTAGTAGACCGATGATTATTGTTATATATCTGATTTTCATCATTTTGTGTTTTTATGGTACTCTCGTTAAGGAGAAATCGCCTTTTTGGAAATACAGTAGACCAAGATCCTCATTGTAATACCAATCGTAAATCAACTCCCCAGTGTATTGGCTGTAAAGAATCTGATGGTGAACAGACTCATAGTTATTGCCATTGATGGTACAAGGGCCGTTGGTGTATAAACTGCCTTCCAAATCGAATTCTTGGTCACCGAAACGGAAAGAAAAAGTGAAATCCTTTTCAGGTCGTATGGTGAAACAAAATCGGTTATTGTACGGTTGTCCATCGGTGGTGAGTATCACGGTGCGGGCGTAGCAACTGTAGTCATATCTTTCGGAGTGCATTATGTCACCGCCATGGATGGCGTTGATGTATTGGTCGTAATTATATGGATAAGTTACATCTCGAGTGACTTCATAGGTCACTGTATCACCGTTTTGGTTGAGGAATTTAACGGTCTGCCCCATTTGGTAAGGGATGGCTGCAGCTTCTTCCTCGGAAAGCAGCATATAGACTTGTGCGTGCTTGACGCATGAACTCATCATAAGGAGCGTCATGCCTAATATCAATAACTTTTTCATTGTGCCTTATTGTTAAATTTGTATCTGATTCCTAAGCTGAAATTACCTTCCATGCCGACGCCACATTGGGCGAAACCGGCAATGCGGTCGTTGCCCACTTCGATGCCGGCAGCGGTTTGCCACGCGAAGCAGCAGTGTTGATCGGGCAAGTTGACGCCGAACAATTCGGGTTGGTATTCCTTGAGCCGATAGCCCCAAAAGCAAACACCTGCGTCGGCCTTGATGTAGAGGACAAAGTGCTTCTTGTTGATGCAGTTGAATTTGACATGCCCCATTATGCTATGGCACGATTCGTAAAGATTGGCCACCATAGGGTTGTTGGTGAGCGGGCCGTTATACCTGTAGTCGATTTCCCTCGGGTCGAAAGAATAGGTGCCGCCCACACCGATGTGGGGGTTGAAAAAGTAGGTGTAGGCGCCGCTAATAGCCCCTACTTTGTCAATCCAATAGCGGAAATACACTTTTGGAAGGAAGCTTTCGCTGCTCACGGGAAGAAATCCGTAGCCGAGGCTGATTTCGTGGCGACAGAAGTCTTGAGTTTGTTCCTCTTTTTGTGCCAAGGTTGGCAGACATAGTGCTAATGCCAAACTTAAGATGATTAATTTCTTGTTCATAGTTTATGGATTTAATTGTTGATTTTCAAATAGAAACGTGCCTTCTGCTTCATCAATGCCATCGGTGATATAGACACGGTAGGTGCCCGTAGGCTCATTGCCCATATAGATTCTTACGGGTGCAGGATATTGTTTCTCCATCCTCCGTGAAAACAACACATCGCCGTTTTCATTGGTAAGGAGCGTCATACAGTTCTCAATGGTTTCGTAAAAACACACATAGAGCGTGTTGCCGACGAGATAAGCCTCAAAATTAGGGTGCCGCATGTCTCCATTGCTGAGTGAGCCTTTCACGTCAATCTTTTTTTCATCGTTGCCAGCAAGGTAGTTTTGGTAAAACAACTCTTGGTACGATAGCTCTTGATAGGAAGGTTCTGGCTCCTTGTTGCATGAAGATATGCATAAAAAACTGAAAGTTAATGGGATGATGATTAATAATATTTTTTTCATATTGCAGTACTTTTCATTTTTGTGTTCAGGCTTGCGCGGATTTTGTCGACATTGTAAATGCTGCAACCGAGCACGTCAGCATATTCTTGCCGCGAGAGCTTGAAATGCGAGAGCAGGCAGTAGCGGAATTCCATATCGCTGAGGTCGGGATATTGCTTATGCACAAAAGCGATGAAGCCCGGATGTACCCCTTCGAAAGCGGCTTCGAAACCAGCCCAATGGTCTTCGCCATCAAAGAGCGACTTCTCCAAGTCCTTGAAAGCGATCGGGTTGCTTCTGTCGCGCGATAGCACTTCAAAGCAGCGGATAATGTTGCATTTCTGTAGGTATTCATCTTTCAACTTGTCGCCAAATTCAGCCTGTAGTTCACTTTGTTGCGCGTTCTGTTTCTGTAGTTCATCGTATTGTGCTTGCATTGCAGTCTGCTCTTGCTGTTGTTGCGCATTGCGTTTCTTCAGTTCCAGCAAGCTTGCGTTGATTTCTGCTTCAATACGCTTCTTTTTCAAAGCGTTGAGAATCAATATGGTGACTAAAACCAATGCCGCAATCAGGATGATGGTGAGCACGATGATCAGCCTTTGCCGTGAAAGCATTTGGCGATTGTGTTGGTTGGCCTGTGCCTCAAAGTCGTATTTCTTTTGGATTTCAAGGACGGAGCTTTGGGTTTGGTCGCCAAGAATGTCCAAAGCCACCTGTTCGTGCTGTTTTTCAAACCGGTAGGCACTTTCATAGTCGCCCATGGCAAGCGCATCCTTAATCAAAAATCCATATACGGCAGCTTGTGTCTCTGGTTTGATGTCTGTTTCCTCTATTGCGTTGAGCATCTGTGTCTTATAGTATTCCAACGAGTCGCGTTCATCTAAGGCCAGATGCACCTTGGCGAGGTTGAGCAAGGCGATGGGGCGGCGTTTTTGGTCGGTTAGGGGTAAGGCTTTCCGCAAGCATTCTTTGGCGTTGTCGTATTTGTCAAGAAGTTGATAGGCAACGGAATAGTTGTTCCAAACCGAGGCTTCGGTAACTTTGTCTTTGGAAGTTTGGGCTAAATTCAGGGCTTGGTTGAGGTAGACAAAGGCGCTGTCATACTCATCGATGACGATGTTCATCATGGCCACGGCGTTGAGGCATTTGGCCTTGCGCGAAAGACTGTCGCCCCACAACTCGGCCGCGACCTTATAGTTGTCGATGGCTTCTGCTTCGTTGCCATTGTTGTTGAGCAGGTCACCTATATAATATTGAGCGAAGGCCGCGCTGACTGAGTCGCCAACCATCCGCCCGTACTTGTCGGCTTCCTTGTAGCAGTTCATCGCCGACTCGTATTCCTTTTTGGCTTGGCGTACGCAACCGCTATAGAGGGCAGCGGGCGCGGCATTTCCATAGTCTTTTTGCTTCACGAAGAAGTCGTAAGCCTCAAAGATTTGGTCGTCCTGGCTGATGTCCTCGTAGGCCTTGTATTTGGTGCGTACCTCGTTGACCACAGCTTGCATCCTTTCCGACTTGCTTTTGGTGTTGCAAGCGGGGAGGAGCAAGACCACTCCAAGTAAGAGCAAAAAGCGTTTTTTTATCATGACCGAAAGGCAGTTCATATTGCGTTCGTTTTTCAAACGCAAAAGTATAACTAAAATTGGGCTTTTTTACACGCAAAGGGGCGATTACAAACTTTTACAATAAATTGATGCTGATAATCAGGATGTTAGTGTTTTGGATTACAAGTTTTTTGGGGCTTGTTTTGTGATGGTAGCGTGTCTTCGACACGCGGTTGGAGTGGTGTGTGGTGTCTTTTTGGGCCCCACACTGCATTTCGTTTAGTGTGGGGTAAATAGGAGGTCGTGTCTTCGACACGAGAGGTGTCATGGTATGCAGTGTAGTGTCCTCTCTTTAGCTAAGTCTTATGTTGGGAATAATAGGTCATGCTTCAGCACGCGTTGCGTGTCGGAGACACACTATCCTATTATCCTCATACTCGCAGTGTGGGGGCGTGCGTCCTACACCGCCCTGCTCTTCACACTGCCCGTCTCTCTACACCGCGTGTCGGAGACACGCTACTAGTCATCTCGTAGGAAGTATCGCTCGTCGATACTGACCCCGTTCTCCGTCAGGAAAGCTCGATGCTCCTCGGCAAAAGTCTTCTTACGATGATGCTCTTTCTGCTTCTTGATGTAGCCTACAATCATGTCTTTGTCGCGCAAGCTATAACTGAATCCGGCATACTCTCGTCCCCAGCCACAAAAGCGCGGGAAGTGCGGATTTGCTTTCAGCCATTTGCTGCTGTCGGTCTTAACTCGTTGCACGAACGAGGCCAGTGATAAGTATGACGGCAATGATACGAACATGTGTATATGGTCGGCAATGCCGCCTATGCGATAGGTTTGGCATTTCAGATTCTTTGCTATGCCGTAGATGTAGGCGTATAGTTCCCGCTCGTGTTCCTCGTTGATGGTGGGTTCGCTACGATAGGTGCGGATGACAATGTGGTAGTATGATGTTGTGTAGCTCATGGTGATGTGTTTTGTGGGTCCCACACAGTGTGGGGTGGATGGTCTGTGTCGCCCCACACTGCATGTGGGGTAAGTGGGATGGCGTGTCTTCGACACGCAGGGGTATCCGTGTGGTCTGTGTCGCCCCACACTGCATGTGGGGTAAATAGGATGGCGTGTCTTCGCCACGCTTTGGATTAGTCCTCCTCACTAGGTTGGTTGTCAAAGAAATGCTCTTGTTGTAGTTCTACCAATACGGCCTTGATTTCTCCATATTGGTATTCTGGGCCAAGCACTTCACGCGCAATGCTGATTTGAGGGTCAAAAGTGGACTCAAAGTACTCTAAAATCTCGTTGTATTTTTCTTTTTCAAGGATCTGTGAGGCTTTGAGAGTGCCTTCTTCAACATAATGGACCAAATGACCGAGAATCGTGCTGATGGCTAGACCTCTTTCCTTTGCAATGGCCTCGACCGACAATCCATTGTCAAACAATTCTTTGGTGATACGATAGGTGTCGCCTATTTGTCTCTTTTTGGTCACTTGAGAAAGATCTCCGATGTCGGTGGCTTGAGGGTCTTTGCCAATGAATCGTAGAACAATGTCCAATATTTCGGCTCCATAATTCCTGACGCGCTTGGTGCCCATGCCTTCGGTTGCCCTCAGTTCTGAAAGGGTGACGGGTTTATCGGTCGCAATGGTTTTGAGGGTTTTGATAGGTGCGATGTTGGAAGGGGGCACATCATCGGCTTCGGCTCGTGCTGCACGCCAAGACAGCAAAATGGAATAAAGACTGCCATTCTTGCTCGGCTCAAATTTGATCTCTACCTTCTTCTTCCCGCTTTTCTCTGCCTCGATGGCTTTCACCGACTTGGTTTTTTGGTATTCCTTGACGGTGAAACCCTCTTTGCAAGCTTCCAAGCAGCATCCTTTCAGATAGATGTCTTCTTTGAGCAACTTCAAGGCATCGGTGAGTTGCTCGTTGACGGCTTGGTTGTCGGTCTTGAAGGGCAAGTCGAACAAACCCTTGGCGATGGCTTTTAAGTGCTCGTCGAAATAGGCCACACCTTTTATTAGACGCTCTTGCAAAACTGGGTTTTGCTCGCATGAAGGAGCTTGTTCATGCAGTTTCCGAATCTGGCCTTCGAATTTGATACCGACTGAACTTAGTTCCTCATGAATCTTGTTGCGCCGCTGCGAGAGGTCTTGAATCAACGAGTGCTCAAAGAGGGTGTCGTTGTCGTAAATCACTTTCATCAGCCTGCCAAAGTCTTTGTATATGCCATCGAAGTCGATGAGTTCGAGCATGGTCTCCAGCTCGTAGTCGTGGCGCAGCTGGTCGACTTTCTCTTGTGTTGGCTCTTTCTCTGGAAGTTGTTCCACAAATTGGTTGACGGAGAAATCGTTGACCAGGGCATTGGAACTGATGCGCGTCTTCAGCACGAGGCCTTCCAACGAAGTGCAACGGCTGAGGGCGACGTAGACCTGCCCATGGGCGAAGGCTTGTCCTGCGTCTACGATGACCTTGTCGAAGGTGAGGCCTTGGCTTTTGTGGATGGTGACCGCCCAAGCCAGACGCAAAGGGATTTGTGAGAAACTGCCGATTTCTTTCTCTTCAATATCTTGATTATCAGCATTGATGGTGTATTCCATGTTCTGCCATGTCAGCTTCGGCACGCTGATGCGCTCGCCCTGACTCAACACGGTGACGGTGCCTTCCTTTTCATCATAGCCCACCAACCGTCCGATCTTGCCGTTGAAGAAGGCCTTCTCAGGCGTGGGGTCGTTTTTGACAAACATCACCTGTGCTCCAATCTTCAGTTCCAATTCTTCCTTGGTAGGGTAGGTGTTCTCAGGGAAGGTGCCGTGGACCTCCGCCTTGAATGTCAACGTCTTTTCCTTTATGGCAGCCAGCTTCGACTCGTTGATTTGGTCGGCTTGGTAGTTGTGGGTGGTCAGGGTGATGTAGCCTTCCTCATCCTTGGGCACGAAGCCCGGTTTGAAGCGGCTGTTGAGCACCCGCACGCAATCGGCATCCATTTGGTTGTTGCGCACCTTGTTCAACAATGAGATGAAGTCGTCATCGTGTTGGCGGTAGATGTGTTCCAGCTCCACACAGACATAAGGTGCTTTTTTCAGCACTTGGCTACCGAAAAAATAGGGGGTGTCATAATAGGGTGAAAGCACTTCCCATTCCTCGGGCTTGGCTACAGGTGCCAGCTGGTGCACATCGCCAATCATCAGCAGTTGCAACCCGCCAAAGGGTTTCTGCGAGCGGCGCACACGGCGAAGCACCGAATCAATGGCATCCAAGACATCGGCGCGTACCATGCTGATCTCATCGATGATGAGCAGGTCGAGGCTGCGCATCAGGTTGATTTTCTTCTTGTTGAGTTTTTGGTATTGTGCAGCCAATGTTTTTGCATTGTAGCCTTTGCCCAATGCGTTTTCAGGCAGTTGTGGTCCAAAAGGCAGCTGGAAGAATGAGTGAATGGTCTGTCCACCGGCATTGATGGCAGCCACGCCCGTGGGTGCCACTACGACCATGCGTTTGTAAGTCTTCAGTGGCAGGTTCTTCAAAAAAGTGGTCTTTCCCGTGCCAGCTTTTCCTGTGAGGAAGATGTGGGCGTCGGTGTAGAGCACAAGTTCTTCGACAAACTCAAGTTTCTGGTTAGTAAAGGTTTGCTGCGCCATGCTTTGGATTGCGTTCATTTGGCTAAAGTAGAAAATATTTTTCATTTTTATGGTGGGGTATTAGTTTTTGTTGTAATTTTGCAGGCAGAAAATTAACTAGAGGACGGGAAATGCCAAATAGCAAGTTCGTTTCCGATAGGCTAATTTGAAAGTCCACACTGCGGATAAGGTTAAGCATTGCTCCTTTCAGGTGTGGACTTTCTTTTTATTGATTTCTATGTTATAATAGTATTTGCCTCCTTTTTGGAATTGTACTGCTAATCGTATATTCTCTTTCTTTCCATCTATAAGGCATTTACACTTGAAATTCAAATATCCGATGATATTAGGACCATCCGTAGTCTTTGGATTTCCCCAATTGTTGTATTCAGCATATTTGATGATTTCTGGCAACACTACTACTGCCGCAGCTTTTTTAAAGTATATAGCTTCGCCAAAAGCGGTCTTTCTTGCTGATGTCACAGAAATGATAATAGGCAATCCCGTGTCAACATTTATGACAACCTTCCCTGCATATTTGTTTTTAATATGGGCAAAAATAACAGTTCTCAATTGTTGTAGTTTCAATTCCTTCCATTCAGCAGGTATTTCGGCTTTTGGAATAACGCTTTGTTTGTATCTCTTGCTTTCCATCTCGAATTAGGATTTA
>Ga0247610_10003954_pt1 | contig 15994 bp, 8 predicted proteins | sample 174DNAGHGhighgp2_FD_193483 | JGI IMG/M metagenome (GOLD analysis project Ga0247610, IMG submission 193483) | Sheep rumen microbial communities from Palmerston North, Manawatu-Wanganui, New Zealand - 1742 DNA GHGhigh gp2 | ecosystem: Host-associated > Mammals > Digestive system > Stomach > Rumen ... | reverse complement strand
GGCGTATGGCCGGTGCCTGAATTTTCGGGAAGATGGCCTTGCGCACGATCTTCTCGATGAGCAGAGGCACGGCAATCACCACCTTCGGCTTCACCTCCGAGAATACCTTGAGCAGCACCGTCGGCGACGGGTTCTTGGGTATGAAGTGCACATGTGCGCCGCGGCATATCTCATAGAGGAACTCGAACGCCATGCCGTACATGTGTGCCGTGGGGAGTATGGAAACGACATTTTCGCCCGGAGCCACATGGCGGTCATAGACCTCATGGGCGAACTCCACGTTGCTCCACAGTGCACGGTAAGGGATCATCACGCCCTTGGAGCTCGATGTCGTGCCGCTGGTGTAGTTGAGCACGGCGAGCTCGTCGGGCTCGTCGGCATGGTAGTTGATATGCTTCGGGCGGAAGTTCATGGGGAACTTCTCGCCGAAGAGCCTGTTAAGGTTCTCGCGCGCGAACCTTACTTTATCCGTACGCGCGAGGAGAATCTTGTATTCATCGTTGCTGTTCGAGAATATGCCCTCGAGGCCCGGCATCTTTTCGGCATCGAGCTTGGGCCACACCTGATCGCCCACGAAGAGCAGCTTGGCACCCGAATGGTTTACGAGGTCGTGGATCTGCTCGGGATGAAACTCATGCAGTATGGGCACTGCCACGGCGCCATAGGTCAACGTGGCAAGGAAGGCAATACCCCAGCGTGCGCTGTTGCGCCCGCAGATGGCCACCTTGTCGCCGTGCTCTACCCCCGACGCTTCGAGGATGATATGCAGTTTCTCTATGATACGTGCCACGTCCTTGAACTGATAGGTGTGTGTACCATAGTCCGTAAGTGCGGGCAAATCCCAATGATCGTGAATGCTTTGCTGTATAAGAGCGTTAAAACTTGGACATTCCATGTCGCTTTTGCGTTAAATAGTGTTATTTTGGTTGCACATTTCCGTTTATCGTGTGCAAAGATAGGGCGTTTTTTGCACATGCGCAAGTAACTTGTGCAGAAAAATACAACGTACGAGACAAAATGCACAAAAAATAAAATAAATCACCTTATTTTGCTCTCCTTTAGCCAAAAATAGCTACCTTTGCAGCCAAATAGCTGCATATTGGCCCGCGAGGCGTGCCGTGTGCAGGTGTTTTGTGTTACAGACACAACAACCAACAACCTCAATACAACCATGTATAGGACAAAGACATGTGGCGAGCTGAGGCTTGCCAATGCCGGCGAGACAGTGACTCTCGCCGGATGGGTGCAACGCACCCGCAAGATGGGCGGCATGACCTTCGTGGACATGCGCGACCGCTACGGCATCACGCAGGTAGTGGTAGAGGAGGGGTCGCCCCTCTTCGAGCAGGCCAACAAGCTTGGCCGCGAATGGGTCGTCCAGATCACCGGCACCGTGGGCGAACGTTCGAGCAAGAACAAGAACCTGCCCACGGGCGACATCGAGATTGTGGCCACGGAGCTGCGCGTGCTCAACGAGAGCGTGACGCCACCCTTCACCATCGAGGACCAGAGCGACGGCGGCGACGACCTGCGCATGCGCTATCGCTACCTCGACCTGCGCCGCACACCCGTGCGCCGAAACCTGGAGCTGCGCCACAAGATGACGATGGAGGTGCGCCGCTACCTCGACAGCCTCGGGTTCCTCGAGATAGAGACACCGATGCTCATCGGCAGCACACCAGAGGGCGCACGCGACTTCGTGGTGCCCTCGCGCATGAATCCCGGACAGTTCTATGCCCTGCCCCAGAGCCCGCAGACACTGAAGCAGCTGCTCATGGTGAGCGGTATGGACCGCTACTTCCAAATCGTGAAGTGCTTCCGCGACGAAGACCTGCGCGCCGACCGCCAGCCGGAGTTCACCCAGATCGACTGCGAGATGAGCTTCGTCACTCAGGAAGACATCCTGCAGACCTTCGAGGGCATGGCAAAGCACCTCTTCCGCGAGCTGCGCGGCATAGAGCTCGACGGAGCCTTCCCGCGCATGACATGGGCCGACGCCATGAAGTACTACGGCAGCGACAAGCCCGACACACGCTTCGGCATGAAGTTCGTGGAGCTGAAGGACGTCTTCGCCCAGGCTCCCGGCTTCCCGGTGTTCGATGAGGCCCGCTACATCGGCGGCATCTGTGCCAAGGGTCAGGCCACATATACGCGCAAGCAGATCGACCAGCTCACCGACTTTGTGAAGCGCCCGCAGATCGGCGCCAAGGGCCTCGTCTATGCACGTGTCAACGAGGACGGCACGGTGAAGTCCAGCGTTGACAAGTTCTACGGCCCCGACCTCCTCGCATCCCTCAAGGAGGCCATGCAGGCCGAGCCCGGCGACCTCATACTGATACTCTGCGGCGACGATGCCATGAAGACGCGCAAGCAGCTGTGCGAGCTGCGCCTGGAGATGGGCGCACGCATGGGTCTGCGCGACAAGAACAAGTTCTCACTACTGTGGGTCATCGACTTCCCCATGTTCGAATGGAGCGAGGAGGAAGGGCGCCTCATGGCGACACACCACCCCTTCACACACCCCAAGGACGAGGACATACCCCTCCTGGACACCGACCCCGCTGCCGTGCGTGCCGATGCCTACGACATGGTGTGCAACGGCGTCGAGGTGGGCGGCGGCTCAATCCGTATCCACGACCCGGAGCTGCAGGACAAGATGTTCCGCATCCTGGGATTCACCGAGGAGCGTGCGCAGGAGCAGTTCGGCTTCCTCATGAACGCCTTCAAATACGGCGCACCGCCTCACGGAGGTCTGGCCTACGGCCTCGACAGATGGGTGAGCCTGCTTGCCGGCCTCGACTCCATCCGCGACTGCATAGCCTTCCCGAAGAACAACTCGGGCCGCGACGTTATGCTCGACGCTCCCGCCGCACTCGAGCAGAAGCAACTCGACGAGCTCTACCTCAAGACAGACGTCCCACAAGCATAGACAAGTCAGACATGAACCGACACTTACAGACATACAGACTGCTGCGCAACGCTGTCGCGACCTTGGTCGCGGCGGCGTTGCTGCCGTCTTGCACAGAGAGCTTCGAGGAACGCTGCCGCCGCGAGGCAGCCGACTTTACTGCCAAGCAGTGTCCGCGGCGCCTCGACGAGTGCACGCGCCTTGACTCAATGACCTTCGAGGACACCCCCGTGGGATTCAAGTACTGGTACAGCGTCGAGGGCAAGCTCGACGCCGACAGCATCTACGCCGACCTCGGACAGGTGGAGTCATACCGCGAGACGCTCGTACAAAACGTACGGGCGGACATAGGACTGCGCCAGTGCAAGGAGCATAAGTTCACATTCACCTACAACTACGTCTCTGCCACCGACGGACACATGCTCATGGAGCACGTCATCACGCCGGCAGACTACGAATAGGACACATTTCCCCCGAAAACACAGACCGCCATGCGACGACTCATTATCACAGCAACTCTCATCGCCGCAGCCATGCCGCTGCCGGCAGACAACAGCGTACGACGCGTAGAGAACGTAACTGCCACCGTGCAGCTCACCGACGACGTGGACATGCATGTCACTTCCGACAAGCCTTTTGACACAGGAGGCATCGTGGACATCGCCAATACCGACCATGCCGTGCTCATTCTCGACAAAATAAAGCCGTCGAGAGCCATAACAATGCTTGCCGCACACGTGAAGATCAACGGCAAGAAGGCTGTCAACAACACCAACTGCCAGGTGAAGATGTACGACCGCGGAGCCATAATCCTGCCCTACGGGGCATCGACCAAACCGCTCACCATCTACGATGAGCCCGACTTCGGCGGAGAGAGCATCGCCTCCCTCACCGAGGGCCACAACGGCAACGGTTACATGAAGAACCTTCCCGCCGCGTGGAACAACCGCATACGCAGCTTCCGCCTCAAGCGCGGCTACATGGTGACCTTCGCACTGAAGCTCAACGGCACTGGCTACAGCCGATGCTTCATAGCCGACAAGGCAGACCTGGAGATGGCATCGCTGCCCGACATCATGGACGCACGCATCACGAGCTACCGCATCTTCAAGTGGTATGACGCCGGCAAGAAGCAGCTGGCAAACGCCGCCGGCGACAAGAACGCCCTGAACCTGCTGAACGTGCAGAGCTCATACGACTGGGGAGAGGGCAACGCGAGCCTGCTCCCTGACTACGAATGGGTGCCCAACCACATCTACGAGGACTGGCCTTCATCGTCTGCCATAGGAAAGACCACACAGTCGCCACACTCAAAGAACAACAACGAGCCCCAGAACAAGTCCGACGACCATCCCCAAGACCTCAACACCATACTTGCCAACTGGGAGAAGATGATGAGCACAGGGCTGCGACTGTGCTCGCCGGCATCGTGGGACGGCAGCGACTCCTGGAACGCCACGGGGTTCCTGGCACAGTTCCTCGACAGCATCGATGCACGAGGCTGGCGCTGCGACATCATCGACCTGCACTGCTACTGGCCCGAGGGCAACTTCGGCAATGTCTCCAACTGGTCCAACAAGTACAAGCGGCCCATCTGGATATCGGAGTGGTGCTGGGGCGCATCATGGAACAATAACGGCTCCTTCTCCGGCAACGCCACCGAAGCATCGTTCGCCAACGCCATCAAGAACATCACCACGACGCTCAACGCCAACAACGCCGTGGAGCGCTACTACTACTGGAACGGCGAGAACGGGAACTTCCCGTGCAAGCTCACACGCAACGGACAGCTGACACAAGCCGGCAAGTACTATGCCGAAATGACCACCGGCCCCGGCTACAACGGCTACGGTAACTATGTGCCTAAGGATTGGCGCTTGCAGACACCGGCCCTCGACGGCAACTTCACAGCCTCTACGGCAAAGATGAAGCTCACATGGGACAACCTCAACGGCGACCTTGCTAACACCATCACCCTCGAGCGCTCTACGACAGAAGGATGGGAGGTCATCGCCGAGTTCGACGGGCGCGAGAACGAGACACGCAAATCGTTCACCTTCACCGACGACGTCAACGAGGCCGGGACATACAAGTACCGTGTGCGCGAGATGACATACGCCAGGAAATACATCGTCTCCAACATCGTGACGCTGAGCCTCGGCTCAACGGCAGGCACGGCCGACTTCCAGAACGGTAACATCTCGGCCAAGCCCGCAGAGACGAGCATCTGCTACTTCGCCACGCCATTTGACGAGCAACCCGTCATCGTCACCGGAAGCCCATCAAACAAGAACATCGGTGCCGGAATGGTGGACAACGTCCTCACCGCGAACCGAATCGGCGAGGAGTATCGTTACTTCCAGTTCCGCTTCAACCGCTGGAAGAGCGATGCCAGCGCCAACGCCCGCAACAATGAGGAAGTGAACTTCCTCGTGCTGAAACCCGGACGCAGACAGCTGGGAACCCTCAACTACGAAGCCGCCTATACAGCCGAGAACGTGGGCACAGAAGCCGTGGAGATACGCTTCAGCCAGCCCTTTGCAGAGGCACCCATCGTCTTCGCCACACCCGTGCTGGCAACCGCTTCGGCACCGGCATGTTTCTGGCGCGTCAGCGATGTCACCGCCGAGGGTTTCCGCCTGCAGCTCATGCAAGAGAAGGACGCCACCACGAAGCTCACACCACGACCCGTGGCATGGGTGGCTATAGAGCGCGGCAGCGCGGCCGACGGCAAGGGAAATCTCTGCACCGTGGCCGACACCGAACTGACCTTCAAGTCGGCCAACCCGACAGCGGAGTTTGGCACCGAGCTGATTGAGCCACGACTCATGGCACAACTGCAGACCAACAACGGTCAGGCAGCAGCGAACCTGCGCATCGGCACCGTCACGCCCACCAGCGCCATTGTGAGACTCCACACCGACAAGAGCGACACCGCCCGCCAGCCGTCATCAACAAATCCCGTCACCGAGCGCATAGGCATGATAATCATCAGCACCGACCCCAACTACGACGCCATCACTGCACCATGGGCCGATGCCGCCAACGCCGACGACGCCACCATCTATGACATCAGCGGGCGACGCATGACCTCTGCCACACGGCCTGGCATCTACATACGCGGCGGACGTAAGCACATCGTGAAATAACACCTGCTGCAGCACGAGAAGCCGGCCACAGCCATCAGCCCACGGCGCACCTGCCGCCACTCAAAGGCAAGATGCCATCGGCCATTTCGCAACATCCTCCCATCGGGCAGCACACAACCCGGAGAGGCCGACAGACACTCGCCCAGGGGAGTCTCATCACTCCTTTGGGCGAGTGCTTTTAAGCCCCTAGGGGAGTTACCTAACTCCCCTAGGCGAGTTACCTAACTCCCCTAGGCGAGTTACCTAACTCCCCTAGGGGATGTTTTGCGGCCCGCCGAGAGAATAGACGCGACCGCCAAGGACATGACATACCAACCACACATCAATGGCCATGCAGCCCGCCATGAAAAAAAGAACACACGATGCACATCATGATTTATGGCATGAAATTCAGTGATTTTTAAACTTTTTGATATGAAACGCTTGCGCTTCGCGAAAAAAGATGTAACTTTGCACCAGAATTCAGAAGGCTACAGGCTATAGGCCGTCACAGGTAAACAAAAATCATCGATGATTCAAGACCCTCTCAGACCCGACTTCATATTCGAATCCAGTTGGGAAGTATGTAACAAAGTAGGAGGCATATACACCGTTCTCTCCACACGTGCCAAGACACTGCAAGACGTTCTAACAGACCGCATAGTATTCATAGGGCCGGACTTCTGGCAGGGCAAGGAGAACCCACTCTTTGAGGAAGACACCAAGAAATGGATCTCGTGGCGACGCAAGGCAGCCACTGAAGGTCTCAACGTGCGCATCGGCAGATGGCAGATACCAGGGCACCCACTCGTTGTGCTCGTGGACTTCCAGCCTTTCTTCGCACACAAAAACGACATCTACGGTGCACTGTGGACAGACTATCAAGTCGATTCGCTGCACGCCTACGGCGACTACGATGAAGCATCAATGTTCTCATACGCCGCAGGACGCGTCGTAGAGAGTTTCTACAACGACAAGCTCGGCGAAGACAAGCGCGTCATCTATCAGGCACACGAATGGATGACGGGTCTCGGAGCGCTATACATACGCAAGCATGTACCCGCCATCGCCACCATCTTCACCACACACGCCACAAGCATCGGACGAAGCATTGCCGGAAACGGCAAGCCGCTCTACGACTACCTCTTCGCCTACAACGGCAACCAGATGGCCGACGAGCTCAACATGCAGAGCAAGCACAGCATAGAGCGGCAGACGGCGCACAACGTCGATTGCTTCACCACAGTGAGCGACGTCACGGCACGCGAATGCCTCGAACTGCTGGACAAAAAGCCTGACGTCGTACTGCCCAACGGCTTCGAGATGGACTTCGTGCCGAAGGGCGTGGCATTCAGCAACCGCCGCCGCAAGGCACGCGCACGGATCCTCGACGTAGCCAACGCACTGATGGGGACTCAGCTGGACGACAACACCCTCATCGTGGCGACAAGCGGACGCTACGAGTGGAAGAACAAAGGCATCGACGTTTATCTCGACGCACTCAACCGCCTGCGCCACGACCAACGCCTCGACCGCGACGTCCTGGCACTCGTGGAAGTGCCGGGGTGGCAGGCTGGTCCCCGCGAAGACCTTCAGGCAAGACTCGCTGCCATGAACACCAAGGCACCCAAAGCACGAGAGGCAGCCGAAGGATTCGAACGCCCACTACCCGACCCCATCTGCACACACTACCTGCACGAACCTGGGGCAGACCGCGTCACAGGAGCGCTCCACTACTACGGCATCAACAACCACCCATCCAGCCGGGTGAAGGTGATTTTCGTGCCTTGCTACCTCGACGGGCTGGACGGCATATTCAACATGCACTATTACGACATGTTGCTCGGACTCGACCTCACCATATATCCCTCATACTACGAGCCATGGGGCTACACACCGCTCGAGAGCATAGCTTTCCGAGTGCCGTGCATCACCACCACACTCGCCGGTTTCGGACTTTGGGCCAACGAGGTGAAGGCAAAGACGATGGGCGCCAAGACACCGGAGAGCGGCACAGAGTGCAGGCTCGACACCGACGGCGTGGAAGTGATACACCGCTCCGACTACAACTTCGAGGAGGTGGCAGAGCGCATTGCCCATGAGATTCTGGGCTTCTCGCAACTCTCGCCAAAAGAGGTTGACGTGGCACGCAAGGCAGCACACGCATTGGCACAGAAAGCTCAGTGGAAGCACTTCATCACCTACTATTACGAAGCCTACGACATCGCGCTACGACATGCCGAGGCACGACAACAGACAGCACCCACAGAGACAAAAGCATAACAGCACAACAATACAATCCTCAAACAATAACCCTATGAAAATCAAGGCAAGCAACGCCAACGAAGCCAGCTGGAAACCAGTTGCCGTGAAGAGCAACATTCCCGCTGAACTCAACAAACTCGAAGAACTCGCCCACAACATGTGGTGGGCATGGAACCACAGCGCACGCTCGCTCTTCACCCATCTCGACCAAGACCTTTACGAGGAGTGCGGACAGAACCCCGTTCTCATGCTCGAGCGTCTCAGCTATGAGAAGCTCTCCGAGCTGGCCAAGGACAAGACCATCATCAAGAAGATGAACGATGTCTATGCCGAGTTCCGCGCATATATGGACGTAGAGCCGCGCAAAGACCGCGCCAGCGTGGCATACCTCTGCATGGAGTATGGACTCAACCAGGTGCTCAAGATCTACAGCGGAGGACTCGGCATCCTCGCTGGCGACTACATAAAAGAGGCGTCAGACAGCAACGTCGATATGTGTGCCGTAGGTTTCCTGTATCGCTACGGCTACTTCACACAGACACTCTCCATGGACGGACAGCAGATTGCCAACTACGAGGCACAGAACTTCGGAAGCCTGCCCATTGAGCAACAGATGGATGCCGAAGGCAAACCCATAGTAATCGACGTGCCATACATGAACTATCAGGTGCACGCATACGTCTGGAGAGTAAACGTCGGTCGCGTGAAACTCTATCTGCTCGACACCGACAACGAACTCAACTCCGAGTACGACCGCCCCATAACACACGCTCTCTACGGAGGTGACTGGGAGAACCGCCTCAAGCAGGAAATACTGCTCGGCATCGGAGGCGTGCTCCTGCTCAAGAAGCTCGGCATCAAGAAAGACATATATCACTGCAACGAGGGCCACGCAGCACTCTGCAACGTGCAGAGACTCGTTGACTATGTGCAGGAAGGTCTGACATTCAACCAAGCCATTGAACTAGTGCGCGCAAGCTCACTGTACACCGTGCACACACCCGTGCCCGCAGGACACGATTACTTCGACGAGAGCCTCTTCGGCAAGTATATGGGTGGATACCCACAAATGCTTGGCATCTCATGGGATGAGTTCATCGGCATGGGACGTCAGAACCCCGACGACCACGGCGAGAAGTTCTGCATGAGCACGTTCGCATGCAACACCTGTCAGGAAGTCAACGGCGTAAGCTGGCTGCACGGAGAAGTCAGCAAGAAGATGTTCTCCACCATCTGGAAGGGCTACTTCCCCGAGGAGAGCCACGTGGGATATGTCACCAACGGAGTGCACTTCCCCACATGGTGTGCCAACGAGTGGCGCAAACTTTATGCCAAATACTTCGACGACAGCCACCTCGCCGACCAGAGCAACGAACAAATCTGGCACGCTATCTACGATGTGCCCGATGCCGAAATATGGAAGACACGCATGGCTCTGAAGACGAAGCTCGTGGACTACATACGAGAGCAGTTCCGTGACTCTTGGCTGAAGAACCAAGGCGACCCCAGCCGCGTCGTGAGCCTCATGGACAAGATTAACCCCAACGCACTGCTCATTGGCTTCGGACGACGCTTCGCAACATACAAGCGCGCACACCTCCTATTCACAGACCTCGAGCGCCTCGAGAAGATTGTCAACAACCCCAACTACCCCGTACAGTTCCTTTACACCGGCAAGGCACACCCCGCCGATGGCGCAGGACAGGGACTCATCAAGAAGATCTATGAGATCAGCCAGCGCCCGGAGTTCCTCGGCAAGATCATCTTCCTCGAGAACTACGACATGCAGCTCGCAAGACGACTCATCTCGGGTGTCGATATCTGGATGAATACGCCGACACGACCACTCGAGGCCAGCGGAACGAGCGGAGAGAAGGCTCTCATGAACGGAGTCGTAAATCTCAGCGTGCTCGACGGATGGTGGCTCGAAGGCTACCGCGAAGGAGCCGGATGGGCCCTCACTGAGAAACGTACATACGAGAATCAGGCATATCAGGATCAGCTCGACGCTGCAACAATCTACAGCCTACTCGAGAACGAGATTATGCCTACATACTACGCACGCAACGCCAAGGGCTTCAGCCCGTCGTGGATACAGGTCATCAAGAACAGCATTGCACGCATCGCACCACACTACACGATGAAGCGTCAGCTCGACGACTACTACACCAAGTTCTACAACCCACTCGCTGCACGAAGCAAGAAACTTCAAGCCAACGGCAACAAGCTCGCTAAGGACATAGCACTGTGGAAAGAAAACGTGGCCGAACGATGGGACAGCATACGTGTCATCAGCGCAGAGAAGCCCGAACCACTACAGATCGGACAAATTGAGGCTGGAGCAAGATATGACATAAACATCGTCATCGACGAGGCCGGACTCGACAACGCTATCGGCGTAGAACTCGTGACACTATCTACAGGCAAGGATAACGTTGACCACATCTACAGCGTCGAACCGCTCGAAGTGGTAAAGCGCGAAGGAAACCTCTACACGTTCCACGTCACACACACCATCAACAACGCAGGCAGCTTCAAGATTGCATACCGCATCTTCCCGAAGAACGACAAACTGCCACACCGTCAGGACTTCTGCTACGTAAAATGGTTCCTGTAATCTGAACTGAGACATACGACTGCCCCGTAGGGATGACAACATCTTTTGGATCGCGTCAACACCTACGGGGTTCTTTGTATTATAGACCTTTTTTCACCGAACGCCACAAGCCAAGCCACAAAACGTGAATAAACCAAAAAAATGGGTGACATTTGAATTATTTTGCGCAAATAGTTTGGCGATGTGCACGAAAAAGATTACTTTTGCGCACACTAACTAATAGTTATTCACTTTATACATTATTATTATCCTATAACAAAACTAATGAGTCAGAAACGTGTTTACACCTTCGGCAACGGACAAGCCGAAGGCAACGCGCAGATGCGCGAGCAGCTCGGTGGCAAAGGCGCCAACCTGGCTGAGATGAACCTCATTGGCGTGCCCGTGCCTCCGGGCTTCACCATCACTACCGATGTATGTAACGAGTACTATGAGGTCGGTCAGGAGAAGATTATGGAGCTCCTGAACGACGACGTCATGGCTGCCGTCAAGCATATCGAGACACTCATGAACTCCAAGTTCGGTGATGCACAGAACCCGCTGCTCGTCAGCGTACGTTCCGGTGCACGTGCTTCCATGCCGGGCATGATGGACACCATCCTCAACCTGGGTCTCAACGACGAGGTCGCCGAGGGCATGGCCAAGAAGACCAACAACCCTCACTTCGTCTATGACAGCTACCGACGCTTCGTGCAGATGTACGGCGACGTGGTGCTCGAGATGAAGCCCGTCAACAAGACCGACATCGACCCCTTCGAGGAAATCATCGAGAAGGTGAAGGCCGAACGCGGCATCAAGCTCGACAAAGACCTCAGCGTGGAGGAGCTGCAGAAGCTCGTCAAGCTCTTCAAGGCCGCCATCAAGGAGCGCACCGGTAAGGACTTCCCCGACGATCCCATCGAGCAGCTATGGGGCGCCATCTGCGCCGTGTTCCGCAGCTGGATGAACGAGCGTGCCATACTCTATCGTAAGATGGAAGGCATACCCGACGAGTGGGGCACGGCCGTCAGCGTCATGGCTATGGTATTCGGTAACATGGGCGACACCAGCGCTACAGGCGTTTGCTTCAGCCGCGATGCCGCCAACGGCGAGAACCTCTTCAACGGTGAGTACCTCGTCAACGCTCAGGGCGAAGATGTCGTAGCCGGCATCCGCACACCTCAGCAGATCACCAAGATCGGCTCGCAGCGTTGGGCCGAGCGTGCTGGCATCAGCGAGGAAGAGCGCGTAGCAAAATATCCCTCCATGGAAGAGGCTATGCCCGAAATCTATGCCCAGCTCAACTCCATCCAGGAGAAGCTTGAGGATCACTACCGTGACATGCAGGATATGGAGTTCACCGTCCAGGAGGGCAAGCTCTGGTTCCTCCAGACCCGCAACGGTAAGCGCACCGGCGCTGCAATGGTGAAGATCGCCATCGACCTGCTCCACGAAGGTAAGATCGACGAGAAGACCGCCATCCTGCGCTGCGAGCCCCAGAAGCTCGACGAACTCCTCCACCCCGTCTTCGACAAGAAAGCTCTTACTCAGGCCAAGGTCATCGCTCAGGGTCTGCCCGCAAGCCCCGGTGCCGGTTGCGGCCAGATCGTCTTCCACGCCGACGACGCTCAGGCTTGGCACGCCGATGGCCACAAGGTTGTACTCGTCCGCATCGAGACCTCGCCCGAGGACCTCGCCGGCATGAGCGCTGCCGAAGGCATCCTCACCGCACGCGGCGGTATGACCTCTCACGCTGCCGTTGTGGCTCGTGGTATGGGCAAGTGCTGCGTGTCGGGCGTAGGCTCACTCAACGTTGACTACAAGGCTAAGACCGTGGAAATCGACGGCGTAGTATATAAGGAAGGCGACTATATCTCCATCAACGGTACCACCGGTCAGGTGTACGCAGGCGAAGTTCCCACGAAGGCGGCTGAACTCAGCGGCGACTTCAAGGAGCTCATGGACCTCTGCGACAAATATACCAAGCTGCAGGTTCGCACCAACGCTGACACCCCGCACGATGCCGAGGTTGCTCGCGCATTCGGCGCCAAGGGTATCGGTCTGACACGTACTGAACACATGTTCTTCGACGACCAGAAGATCATCGCCATGCGCCAGATGATCCTCGCAGACACCGCTGAGGGACGTGAGAAGGCACTCGCCAAGCTCCTGCCCTTCCAAAAGGCTGACTTCAAGGGCATCCTCAAGGCTATGGACGGACTGCCCGTCAACATCCGCCTCTTGGATCCTCCTCTCCACGAGTTCGTACCCCACGATGAGGCTGGTCAGGAGACCATGGCCAAGGAGATGGGCGTGGACATCAGCGTCATCAAGCGTCGTGTCGCCAGCCTTGCTGAGAACAACCCCATGCTCGGACACCGTGGCTGCCGTCTCGGCATCACATTCCCCGAAATCACCGCCATGCAGACACGCGCCATCCTCAGCGCTGCTTGCGAGCTGAAGAAAGAAGGCTTCGATCCCAAACCCGAAATCATGGTGCCTCTGATCGGTATCCTCTACGAGCTCAAGCAGCAGAAGGCCATCATCCAAAAGGTCGCCAAGGAGGTCTTCGCCGAATATGGCATCGAAGTTAAGTTCGAAATCGGTACGATGATTGAGATTCCTCGTGCAGCCCTCACGGCCGACCGCATCGCCACCGAGGCCGAGTACTTCTCATTTGGCACCAACGACCTCACACAGATGACCTTCGGCTACTCGCGTGATGACATCGCCAGCTTCCTCCCCGTCTATCTCGAGAAGAAGATTCTCAAAGTCGATCCCTTCCAGGTGCTCGACCAGAAGGGTGTGGGCAAGCTCGTGAAGTATGCTGTTGAGAAGGGCCGCGAAGTTCGTCCCACACTCCGCTGCGGTATCTGCGGTGAACACGGTGGTGAACCCAGCTCCGTGAAGTTCTGCGCCAAGATTGGCCTCAACTACGCCAGCTGCTCACCCTTCCGCGTTCCCATCGCCCGCCTCGCCGCCGCGCAGGCTGCTGTGGAGGAGTAATCGAAAGATGCTGAAAATTAGCGAAATACGAGGCAGGTACTTGGCGAACAGGTACTTGCCTCGCTTCTTTTCTGCACGTTCTGCACATTCTAAAAGCTGTCCATGACGGCATCAGTTTACAAATAGTTTACAATTTTTGTAAGGCTGGTTTACAATATAAAAAACGGATTGCAAATCAAGAAGATAATAGAAGTAAAATAATTCGCTAATTAAAGAAATTAGCCGCTATGAGTTACATGACGCTTGATTCATTCAAAAACTTTAACGATAAAAATGACAATAATTGAAAAAGGATTTATATATTTGCCGCGCAAAGAGAATCTTCTTTGGCATTAACATTCACATTCTAACAATTCTTGAATTATGAAAGAACAAGTATTACAGGCTATGCGTGAGTTCGGTGCTCCCGTCGGCGCTGGCAAGATTGCAGAGATTACCGGTATTGACCGTAAGGAGGTCGATAAGGCTTTCGCTGAACTGAAGAAAGAAGGCGCCATCGTGTCGCCCGTGCGCTGCAAGTGGCAGCCCGCTTAATTATATCAGGCTTCAGTAGCAAGAAGGAGAAATTCACAACAACAGAAGAACAAATAGTCATAATATGGAAATAAAAGCAGTAAAATTCCGCAAAGACGGATTCTATACTCAGCCTTTCGCATTTGGCGGCGAAGAAGGAGGCGAGAAGTTTGACAAAAACATCCGCTATCGTGGCAGTCTGCAGAACTATCTGATAGACACGGGCAACGAAGTCATCTTAGTAGATACCGGCCTGCCTGCAGGCTTCCCCGATGGGGCACCGGAGGAGACGGCACCCATCTATATCGGTAAGTGCATCTGCGACTATATGGATGCTTTGGCTGCATTGGGATACAAGCCAGAGCAGGTTACAAAGATACTGCTGACCCACAAACATGCCGACCATTCAGGAGAACTGCGTTCCTTCCCCAATGCGAAGATTTATGTAAATGCTGAAGAAATTGGTGCAGACGAGCTCAAGGACATCCCAAACATAGTGCCTGTAGAGTTTAATGACGGCGCATATTACAACTTCCCTGAAAGCCAGAAGATTGTCGATGGCGTTTACTTTATCAAGGCCAAGGGACATACCAACGGAAACAGTCTTATCATCGCTGAGAACGATGGATTGTTCTATATGTTCGAGGGCGACATCACCTACGTTGACGAAGCCCTTTATGCAAACAAGCTTTCTGTTGTCTTTGACGACCTTCCTGCAGCACGCGAAACGATGGACCGCGTACGCGAGTTCGTCCGCCGTCAGCCTACCGTATATTGCGGCACTCATACCCCCCAAGGCTATGAGAATCTGGAAGCCAAGCGTGTAATGGATTTAGACAATCCCGTACCAACCGTATTGGCAGAGATTGATTTCTTCCAAAAGGAAGATTCCGGCAAATATGTCTGCTCTGTGTGTGGCTATCTGTATGATCCGGCCGAACACGATGGCGTGGCTTTCGAAGACCTGCCTGACGACTGGCGCTGCCCACGCTGCAAGCAACCGAAGGAAAAGTTCAATAAAGCATAAAGCAAAGGCCCCTACCCTTCCGCTTACTCATTTCCCTCTTGGGAACCTTGCTCGGAACTGCATTTTGTCTTTTGGCTAACCTTCTTCTAAGTGCTTCTGCCTATATTCTGTGGGCGACATACCCAAGTGCTCCCTGACGAACTTGCCAAAGAAGGAGAGTGTGGGAAAGTCGAGTTCAGCACAGATTTCCTTGATGCTTTTGTTGCTGTAGCGCAACTGCTGTCGGATAATGGAAATGTTGGTTTCGTGAATGAGGGCGAGGGGTGTGTTTCCATATTCCTCTTTGACACAGGCAGAGAGATATTTCGGTTGACGTTCAGTTGATTGGCGAAGAAGGATACGCTGCGTGTGCGGCCACCGGATTCGGCCAGCAAGCGCATGAAGCGACGATAGATGAGCACCGGCTGACGAACTGAGGAGTCTTTTTCTTCTTCTGCAATGGAATCATGTTTCGGGATATCAATCCTACGCCTGTCAACAAGCATTAAGAATTCAAGGATAAAAGCTTGGAACAGCAAGCGTACTACGTCGCTATGAAAGCTGCACGATGA
>Ga0247610_10003953_pt1 | contig 15996 bp, 14 predicted proteins | sample 174DNAGHGhighgp2_FD_193483 | JGI IMG/M metagenome (GOLD analysis project Ga0247610, IMG submission 193483) | Sheep rumen microbial communities from Palmerston North, Manawatu-Wanganui, New Zealand - 1742 DNA GHGhigh gp2 | ecosystem: Host-associated > Mammals > Digestive system > Stomach > Rumen... | reverse complement strand
CTTATGCCACTCTTCCATGCAGGCTTCGTACATCTCTTGCGCGGAGAGCGCATCTATACGGTGAATAGTACCGAACGGATTGATGACTGGTACCTGTACTGATCCGCAAACCAGCGTCACCTCTGCCCCACGGCGCGCGCAAGCATGCACGAGAGCGATGCCCATTTTCCCCGTGGAGTAGTTACTGATAAAACGGACCGGGTCAATCTTCTCCTGCGTGCCTCCGGCTGTAATCAGGATCTTCTGACCCGCCAAAGTCTGAGGCGTGAGGGCATATTCCAAGGCTTCCTGCAGTACTTCCGGTTCCGGCATTCTTCCTTTGCCGCTGGTACCGCAGGCCAAGGGACCTTCTGCCGGTTCGATGACTCGTACGTTCTGCCATCCGCGGATTGTCTCTACAGCGTGCCGGGTGGCCGGGTTTTCCCACATCTTATCGTTCATGGCGGGTGCAACGATAACCGGTTTGCGAGCCACGCATGAACAGATAGTGGTGGTTAATGCATCGTCTGCTATACCTGTTGCCATCTTGGCCAATACGTTGGCTGTCGCAGGTGCCACAAGCATTGCGTCACACCAGTCGGGTAGGGAGATATGTTCCGTCGAGTGCTCATTAATAGCAGCAAAGACGTCCGAATAAACCCTGTTTCCGGAAACCGTTTGGAGGGTTAACTCCGTAACAAATTCTAACGCGTGACGAGTGGTCGTCACGCGTACTTCAGCTCCTTCTTTGACCAGCGAACGAATCAGTTCCGGAATCTTATAAGCGGCTATACCACCGCTTATACCAATCAGAATATGTTTGCCGGCTAAACTCATTTGAGCGCTTCATCGCGGTTACCTGTACGGTAAATCAGGTCGCCGTCGATGAATTCCTGAGTAGCCATCAGCGTTGCTTTCGGCAAACGCTCGTATTGGCGGCTGATTTCAATCTGCTCTTTGTTCTCAAAGGTCTCGTCCAGATTGTCCTGAGGAATAGAGAAATCCTGCAGTTTGGCGTCTAACTCTTTCTTGATACCGGCGCTGATCTGGTTGGCGCGTTTAGCGATGATCGCTACGGTTTCGTACACGTTACCTACCGGTTCCGTCAGTTGGTTGATGTCTCGGGTGACGGTGTTCTTGGGTGCTTTTGAATTCTTGTAATCCATATTGGTTTAATCTTTTGTAATTTTCTTGATGTTATTCAGCATTTTATCTGCCTCTTTGCGATGCTTGGAGTCAGGGAACTCAGTCGTGAAATTATAGTATTCATCTTGTGCATCGCGGGCACGTTCTGCTTTCTTGTCTTCGTAGGAATTAACCATTTGCTGGTATTTCGACTGAAATATCAACCAGTTGAAATCTTCCTGATACTTGTTGCTGGGATAGTTCTTGAGCGCATTCTTGGATACAATCTCACAACTCAGATAGTTATTTCCCAGATATGATCCGAGGTTGTAATACAACTTGGCGCTGTATAACTCCTTATACGCCAGTTTGTCGTATAACTCGCTCATTTCCGTGTAGGCCTGCTCTGCGTAGGGGCTTTCCGGGTAGAGTTCCACGAAGGTCTGGAAGGCCTCGATGGCTTTTTTCGTAATAGCCTGATCCAAGCGGGCGTCCGGAGAATCTAAATACTGGCAGTGTCCTACTTGGAAATAGGCCTCGGTCGCATATTTGCCCTTCGGATAATTGCGGATATAAGCCTGATAATAATCGGTGGCGGATTCGTAGCTCTTCTGGCCCATGTAACAACGTGCCAGATAGGCGAGGATGTCTTCCGACCGTTCTGTACCTTTGTAGTAGGTGCTGACGTCATCCAAAAGAGTCTGCGCCTTTACATATTGCTTGTCGTTGAAATACGTTAATGCCGCCTGATACTTCTCTTCAGGGTCGCGTGATTTCAACAGACGCTGGTAATCTCCGCAGCCGGAGAGCACCACCGATAACAGCAATATAAAAAGCCCCTTTTTCTGCATCATAAACAAAAAAGCCTGCAAAAGTACGAAAAAAATCTGATATATGCAAATTTTTCGTTATTTTGTTATCATTTTAGTCCAGTTTGACGAACGAATCGCCACTAAACTGTCAGTTTGTGCCACAATTAAGTAGCAGGCAGCGTCCTCGGCACGTTCAATCATATCCAATGCTTTTTCCTCGCCAAGTACCATGCACGCGGTAGCCAGGGCGTCAGCACGCATACAGGTGGTACTTACCACGGTTGCACTCAATACGGAGTGCTGCACCGGATACCCTGTGCGCGGGTCAATAGTATGACTGCGACGCTCGTTTCCATCGTAGTAATAATTGCGGTAGTTACCGCTGGTAGCCATGCAGATATCGCTTACAGCAAGGATATCCTGCAATTCCTCCTGTGCCCCTTCGTTATTGAGGTTCGGCTTGGTGATGCCGATATGCCATAGGTCTCCTTTGTCGTTCCGTCCGTGTGCCACCACTTCGCCGCCTATATCCACCAGATAATTGGTACATCCGTTGCGGCGTAGCATGTCTGCAATCATGTCGCACGCTTGTCCTTTGGCTACTGCACCGCCGTCGATCTGAACGCGCGGGTCGGACTTGATGACATGATGATCGATGAGTTGCACTTTGTCGAAGCCAATGACTTCGCGCAACGAATCTAAATCGGTCTGTATTCTGTCAGCGCAGCGGTCTGTATTCTGTGCTCTTCCGAAACCCCAGTAGTTCACTAATGGGGCGACGGTGATGTCGAAAGCTCCTTCGGACAAGGTATAGACCCGTGCCGCTTCGTCCCACATCGCTTCGAAAGCCTCATTGGTGGCCGTGTCGCGGTTGGCATTGACAGCGGAGAGTATCGAGTTCGGATTAAACAGACTCAGACTGTTGTCAAACTCCTCAAAGGCCGATTGGATGCTGTCTTCCAGATCTTGAGTGGCTTCGTAGCGGATGTTGTAATAGGTACCGAAAACCTTGCCCTGATTGTGGTAATAGGCAGGTTTGGGTGTGTCTTTGTGTCCCCAAATCAGCAACGCTGCCAGGCCGAGGCCCAGCAACGCGCTAATGGTATGTGTTTTTTTTGCTCTCAGCATTCAGTGAACGGAATACATGTTTTTAGAACCATATACCGACTCCGGCGGCGAAGTTCAAACGACGGGTGGCGTAGCTGTTGGCAGCGGAAGTCCAGACGTTATACTTGTTGATACCGGCGGTATTGAGCATCATCATTCCGAATACATCCAGCGTGAAAACGTCCTTCACGCCCAGTTCCCAATCGGCACGCAGCGAGATGTTATTCACCGAGAACTTGTTCTCATAGTCGTTGTAGCAGCTTGCCCAAGGCGAGAAACCGATAGTCGGAGTAAGCGAGAATCCCAAAGGCAACTCGGCTTTGTAACTAACCTCCAGATAGCTGGAATATGCCTGTTTCAGACCGGTAATGGAATCCGGATTGGCCTCATCCTCGTACAACGGTTTCCAGTCGTCACCGCCGATGAAAGTGGACCATGTAACGGTCAGCGGTATTTTCTCGAATAAATCGCCGAATTCAACCTTTGCAAACACTTCCGTTTGGCTGCTGGCATAACCCTTTCCGTATGTTCCTGCGTTGTAATCAGCAAGATTAGGCTTCGTATAATCGAAGTAACGGGATCCGTCGAAGTAAAAATAGTGGGTGAAACCAACCGACAGACCGGCAATCTTATAAGACAACGTGATGTCCAACTCGGGGTTGAACTCCTTGAACGAGTTATTGATCGCACCGATATTGGCCCAAGCTTCGAGACTCAGACCGGCATAACCTACCGATACATCCGGTTGGAAGGACATACCGCCGTAGTTCATACCACGCCACAGATAAGCGGTGGTGAACTCGCAGCCTGCGGACCACTCAAAACCCGGACGCTCATACTCAAATGCCATTGAGCTCACTGCTATCATCGCAGCGGCTACTAATGTGAAAATCTTTTTCATTGTTGTACCGTTTTTAATTGTTTGTTATGTTGTTTTGTTTATTTCAGATATACTCCCAAGGCAATATTGGCATTTACAGCCTGTAATCCCGGGGATTTGGGATGCCATTCGGCTCTGTGTTTGTCAGCGGCAATAGACGATGGATTCAGGACCAAATGTCCGGACAGCATCAATCCGCAATGCTCGCTCACACTCCAGTCTTTCCGCAAACTGAGGGCGATGTTATTTACCACAAAATCGCCTTCATAGAACGAATAGACACTCTTCCACGGCGAGAACCCGATGGCTCCGGATAAACTGAGGTCATAGGGTAGGGCTTGCGTGTAGGCTATCTCGGCATAACTCGAGTAAGCAAACTTCAGCTCTCCCCGGTCGTTGATATATCCGTCGGCAGCACTGATACGGGTACCCCAGGATATCGTAAGCGGTATCTTACTGCTGACAGTATATCGTGCATTAACCTCGAGGCGGTTTCCTCTGCCTGCATAATTGGCGAAGTCAAAGAACCCGCAGTCGAAATTATGGATATAGAGTAGATATACATTCAGTCCCCACCGCTTGAATCCCAAGGATATATCCACTTCCGGCAGGAATTTGGAGAACGCCCAGTCCGTCGTTCCGATATTCCACCATAGGTCGGCATACAAACCTCCGTACCCCACATTGGCGTCAAGCTGGATATTCGCCCCTCCGGCATATAAACCTCGCCAAATGTAAGTGGTTTGGATCGTGGCACTCGCTCCATACGTAAGACCTACCTGTTGGCGATAATCATCCAAATACCGGCTCCGCTCGCTCTCCTGCGCATATGCGGGCGCGTATTTTGTAAAAGGTAATGCTCCGACGATAAACGTCAGAGCAAGCCCTCTCAATAAGTGCCTGTTAATCTTCAATTTTAACAATTGTTTTTTTATAGGGCGTTTTGAGCCTCCCACGCGCGGCGCAAGGCCACCTCTAATATGCGGGTATTGCTGAAATCAACGATTCCGCCGTCATAACCCGGCTCTAAATGGTAGTCGGCAGTTCCTTCTCCGTTGAAATAAGCTCTTACCTCATCGCCGGAGATTCCCAACTCTGCGGCGATGGAATCCATGCTTCCATGAGGAAGACTGTCCTTAACTGCACGTAAGCGATTGAATGTTGTACGCATAATTTGTATAATTTTTTAGTATGTTTTTTGTGATAATTGTCAAAATTCGCTGCAAAGGTACAAAAATATTTTGATATGTGCAAATTTTTTTGTAATTTTGTGCCCGATTTGAATTTATGAGTACTATTTGTGCGATATCAACCCCTTACGGAACCGGCGGAATTGCCGTTATCCGTGTCTCCGGAGAGGAGGCCGTCACGATCGCGGATCGCCTCTTTGAAGGCCGCGTTTCGTTGATGGATGCCAAAGGCGGAAGTGTGCATTTCGGTCGTATTCAACGGGATAATGAGGTCTTGGATGAAGTCCTTTGTTCCGTTTTTCTTGCGCCGCACTCGTTTACGGGAGAAAATACAGTTGAGATCGCCTGTCACGGAAGTCTTTATATCCAGCAGACCCTTCTTCAATGGTTGGTGGATGAGGGCTGTAGGATGGCCAAGCCGGGAGAGTTCACCCAACGTGCTTTCCTGAATGGCAAGATGGACCTTGCGCAAGCGGAATCGGTCGCAGACTTGATTGCTTCGCAATCGAAGGCGGAGAAAGACCTGGCGCTCAGTCAGTTAAGGGGCTCCGTGTCGGGAGAATTGGCGCATCTGAGAGAGCGACTATTACATTTCACTTCGCTGGTGGAGCTGGAACTCGATTTTGCCGACCATGAAGAACTGGAATTTGCAGACCGGAACGAACTGACACTTTTAGCCGTTGAAATCGAACAGAAATTAGCGGCCCTGTTGACTTCTTTCCGCACAGGTAACGCCATTCGAAACGGTATCTCCGTAGCGATTATCGGTGCGCCGAATGTCGGCAAATCAACACTTCTGAATGCCCTTTTGGGTGAACAACGGGCGATAGTGAGTGATATTCAGGGTACTACGCGCGATACGATAGAGGACACCTTGGTGTTGGATGGGATCCTGTTCCGTCTGATTGATACTGCCGGTTTGCGGGAAAGCAGTGATACGATTGAGAATATGGGCATGGAGCGAAGTCGCAAGGCGGCCGAACAAGCGCAAATCATTATCCATGTAATGGACGATGTACAATGTACGAAGGACGATGTACGGTGGATATCTGAAGGCATGAAGGGAACCGTTATAGAAGTGCTCAATAAGATCGACCTCGTAGAAGGTTTCTCCCTTCATGGAGAAACCAACGGAAATAGGCTTCCCATCTCTGCCAAGAACGGCGAGATAGAACCTCTGAAAAAAGAATTGGTACGTATAGCGCGCGCCAACATGCAGCCGAGTGCAGTGATGCTGAGTAATGCACGCCATTATGAGGCTATCCAGAGAGCGCATGAAGCCATCGAACGGGTACAGCAGGGCTTGAAAGATGCGTTGTCCGGAGAGCTGCTCTCCATGGATCTGCAGGACTGTCTGAACGCCTTAGGCGAGGTAACGGGACAGATCACGAATCAGGAAGTGCTCTCCAATATATTCAGTAAATTCTGTATAGGCAAATAATATGATTTTATCCATGACCGGTTATGGCAAATCCGAAAGCCAATTCCGCGGACGCAAGTTGATTTGCGAGATCCGTTCGCTTAACTCTAAAGCAATAGATATATCCACTCGTCTGGCACCTCTTTTCCGGGCGTTTGAGTTGGATATCCGCAATCAGGTGGCACGTCGTGTAGAACGCGGGAAGGTAGATGTGTCCTTGCTGTTCCAGGAGGACCAGACGCTTGGCGAACCGACTGCCATTAACTGGCCTGCCGCCGAGGAGTACGCACGTCAGTACAGTGACCGGTTCGGCGGTGCCGTGCCGGCAGAGGTGATGGCGGCTATTCTGCGTTTCCCTGATGTACTCAAACAGCAGGATGATGCTTCGGATATCACAGAAGAGGAATGGAAAGCAGTGCAGGCTTTGATAGACACTGCGTTGGAGTCGTTTATCGCTTTCCGGACACAGGAAGGGGCTGCTTTGCAGACTATGTTCGCGGAAAAACTCGATGGAATCACGGATTTGCTGGCACAGGTGGAGCCGTTTGAGAAAGGACGTGTGGCGAAGATCAAAGAGCGCTTGGAGCAGAATTTAGCGCAGTTATCGGCGGAGACGCAAGCACAGATTGACCGGAACAGGTTGGAGCAGGAGATGATCTATTATTTGGAGAAACTGGATATTACGGAAGAGAAAGTGCGTCTGACCAATCATATCAAGTATTTTAATGAAGTGATGGGTGACGGGGCGCAAGTTGCCGGCGGAGTAGGAAAGAAACTCGGCTTTATTGCACAAGAGATGGGACGCGAGATCAATACGCTCGGTTCCAAATCCAATCAATCGGAGATGCAGATTATTGTGGTGAAGATGAAAGATATCCTTGAGCAAATCAAAGAACAAGTCCTTAATGTGCTATGATATACATTTTTTGTGCGCCTTCGGGTAGTGGTAAATCTACCATGGTGAAGCATCTGTTGACGATGCACCCCAATTTGTTTGAACTGTCTGTATCCTGCACCACGCGTCCTCCGCGGGGTCAGGAAGTGCATGGTAAAGAGTATTACTTCATTACGGTGGAGGAGTTCCAGAAACGTATCGAAAACAATGATTTCATCGAGTTCGAACAGGTCTATGAGGGACTTTATTACGGTACGCTCAAAGAGGAGATAGACCGTATCGAATCGGCGGGACGACAAGTACTGTTTGATGTGGATGTGAAGGGAGGATTGAAATTGAAGAGTATCTTGGGAGACAAAGCAACATCGATCTTTATCTGTCCGCCTTCGATAGAAGAACTGCGACGTCGGTTGGAAGGACGGGGAGACACCAGCCCGGAGATGATCGAGAAACGTCTTGCCAAAGCGTCCATTGAACTGGAAGAGATGAAGCACTTCGACCGTGTGGTGGTCAATGACGACCTTTTGCATGCTTTCGAGCAACTCGACGCCATCATTGACGAAAACAAGTAATACATGAAAATAGGTATTTACGGCGGTAGTTTCAATCCTGTGCACTTCGGGCATGTAGGGTTGGCGAAATGGGTGATCGAAAACACCGATTTGGATGAACTATGGATGCTCGTAAGCCCGAATAACCCCTTAAAACCGGCAGGAATACTAGCTCCAGAAGAAGAACGGCTCGAGGGCGTTAGAGAAGCTATAAAAGATATTCCGCACGTGAAAGCCTCGGATTTTGAATTTCATTTGCCGCGTCCCTCTTATACGGCCAATACCTTGATGGAACTGCAAAAAAACTATCCCGAACACGAGTTTACGCTGGTTATCGGAGAAGATAATATCGCCATTTTCGACCAATGGAGAGAATATGAATATATCCTTGAGAACTTCCGAATCTTTGTATATCCCAGAACGTCCTCCCGCCAAACGGGAGGAGTGGCCTCTGCCGAGAAGGGTACTGATATTCGATGGAATAAAAATATTGCGGTCTTTCAGGCGAAGCCGGTCAAGGAGATTCGCTATCTTAGCGAAGCTCCGACTTTCGACATTTCATCAACCGCTATTCGCCGTTCGCAAGGACGTTAGATACTAAATAATTACTTCCTCCGATAAAGATTGCATCCTCGTCAGATGCATGTTCCTGTGCATAACGGATAGCCTCTTTCGGGTCTTCTATGGCGATTCCTTCTTTACCCCAAAGCGCTAACATCTCTTCGGCACTCCGTGCCCGTTCTGTATCCGGCCGCGTGAAGATGTAATGATACCGCTCGCCCTGCGGTAACAGCCTCATCACTACATCGGTATCCTTGTCATTCACCATCCCGAAAACGATCCATATATTCGGATTGTTCAACTCTTTGAGTTGACGCGCCACATATTGGATGCCGTGACTGTTATGACCGGTGTCACAGATAGTGAGCGGTTTCTCACATAGTGTCTCCCAACGTCCGCGGAGTCCGGTCAAGGAGCAGACATGGGCAAAGCCTTCGGCTATTTGTGCATTGGATATTGGATATTGGATATTGGACAATGCCCGCAGGGCAACAAACGCCGTTTGGAGGTTGTGCTCTTGGTAGATGCCTTTGAGTTCGCATTCGGGGGCAACGCGTAGCCGGACACGTTTCAGATAGCCGCACTGGTCTGCAAACCAAAGACGGCAATCAGTGGTCTCGAGTCCGTCTCCAAGGATATTGCATTCACGTGCTTTATCGAGGAAGACGTTCATCGTTTCGGGATGCGTCTCGCCGATCACACAAGGCACACCGGGTTTGATGATACCGGCTTTCTCGCGCGCTATCTTGGATAGCGTATTACCCAAGAACTCCGTGTGGTCAAGACCGATATTAGTGATGACGGATAGGATAGGAGTAAGTACGTTCGTGCTGTCCAATCGTCCGCCAAGACCAACCTCCACCACCGCGATATCCACTTTCTGCGCCACGAACCAGGAAAACGCCAAAGCGGTCATGGTCTCAAAAAAAGAGGGTTGCAGTTCGTCCAGGAATGCCTTATTTTGTTCGATGAATGCAGCTACTTCCTCCTCCGGAATCGGTTGTCCGTTGATGCGGATACGTTCCGTGAGCGAGACCAGATGAGGACTGGTGAACAGCCCCACTTTGAGTCCGGCGGCTTGCAGACAAGCAGCGATGAGATGACATGTAGATCCCTTGCCGTTGGTGCCTGCCACATGGATAGCGCGTAGCTGTTCATGCGGGTTGCCGACATGCGCCATCAGCCGGAGCGTATTGTCCAAGCCCGGTTTATAGGCCGCTGCACCCACCTGATGAAAAGGCGGACGGGAAGAATACAAATATGAAACTGCTTCCTGATAATTCATCCAATAATCCACTAATCCACTAATCTCTAATCCATTAATTCCTTTCAACAGCGTTGAAAGAAAGTATTCCCTCCTGGCGTTTCTGTGAAAGCCATTTATAGAAGGAAGGAGTGACTTTAATGGCGTGATTACGGCTGGTGAGGGCAATCTGCTGGCGGTTAAGCGGGTTATATACCGATACATGCAGTCTGGCTTGTCCGGGGTTGGCATCCACCAAATCCGCCAATTCATCGATATTTTCCGGTGTTACACTGTCCAGCGAGAAGCGTATGTTGAGTCCTTCCATCCGGCTTTCCTGTACCGTGGACAGCATATCGACGCGCTGAACGACAAACTCAAACTCCGCTTCTTCATCTTTCGCCTCTTTGAACCATTTCATGCCGGCATTTTTCTGCTGTACCACGCCTGTGACAAGTACATAGAGGTCTTTGAGCATCAGATGGGCGAACTGATTATAGGCATTTCCGAAGAGGGCAAACTGGAAACTGCCGGAATAGTCCTCGATCATATAGCGACCGTACGGATTGCCCATCTTACTGCGTAACTGCTCGGCAGAAGTGATCAGTCCGCCTAACATACAAGCCTGGTTCTTGTGCGCCGCAATGAACTGAGAAGGCAGTATCAGTTTCTCATCCGGCTGTTCTATCTGCGCAGCCCGCACCCGTTTCTCCGCTTCATCACGGGCATCCGGACGACGCCAGGTATCGAATTGCGACAGTTCGGCGGCGGTGATGTTACAGAGCTCGTTCACCTCGAATGCATATTCATCCAGCGGGTGGGCGGAGAGATAGATACCGATCAGTTCTTTCTCTTTGTTTAGGCGCTCAATCGTGTCCCAGTGAGGTACTTGCGGCAGTTCCGGATGTTTCACTTCCACCGCCAGGTCGAGATCTCCGAACAGCGAATTGGCATTGGTCTCTTTGTCGGCCTGCCATTTGTTGCCGTAGTTCATCAGCAAGTCAAGACCGGAGTCGCCATTCTCGTCCGTTCCGAAGAACTGCTCGCGGTAAATATCTTTGAAGCACCCGAAAGCGCCCGCTTGCGCAAGACATTCGATCGTCTTCCGGTTGCAGGACTGCAGGTTGACGCGCTCTAAGAAATCAAAGATACCGGCGAACTTGCCGTTCTTGTCACGCTCGTTGATGATGGCTTCCGCTGCTCCTTCTCCGACACCCTTGATGCCGCCCAAACCGAAACGGATGGCTCCCTCGCTATTCACGGTGAAGTTCAACTCCGATTCATTGACATCCGGCTCCAAGACGTTGAGTCCCAGTGCCTTGCATTCGTCCATCAGTTTGGTCACTTCTTTGATATCATCCTTGTTGACCGTCAGGTTCGCCGCCATGAATTCGGCAGGGTAGTGCGCTTTCAGATAGCCCGTCTGGTAGGCCACCCACGAATAACATGCCGCGTGGGATTTGTTGAAGGCGTAGGAAGCAAATTTCTCCCAGTCTTTCCAGATTTTATCGAGAATATTCGGGTCGTGTCCGTTGGCTCTTCCGCCCTCCATGAACTTGTCTTTGAGGGAGGCCAGCACCGCCATTTGTTTCTTACCCATGGCCTTACGGAGCTTGTCGCTCTCGCCGCGCGTGAAATTGGCCAACAGACGGCTGAGTAGCATGACTTGCTCCTGATAGACGGTGACGCCGTACGTATCTTTCAGATACTTCTCCATCACAGGGATGTCATACGTCACGGCCTCGGTACCTTGTTTGCGCTTGATGAACTGCGGGATATAATCCATTGGTCCCGGCCGGTAGAGCGCGTTCATCGCGATGAGGTCGCCGATAACGGTAGGTTTGAGTTCCCTTAGGTATTTCTGCATACCGGCGGACTCGAATTGGAAGACGGCTACCGTACGGCCTTCCTGGAACAGTTTATAGGTCAGTTCGTCATCAATAGGAATATGGTCAATATCGATGTCTATACCGCGGGCTTTCTTGATGTTCCTTAGGCACTCCTTGATGATAGTCAGCGTGATCAGACCGAGGAAGTCCATCTTGATGAGTCCTACGGACTCGACCACATGGCCGTCGTATTCGGTGACGAGCACCCTTTTCTTGCTGTTCTTGTCTTCGACAGAGGAGAGCGGGGCGAAGTTCGTAAGGTCATCCGCACCGATGATCACACCGCAGGCATGTACGCCGACTTGGCGGATGGTACCTTCCAGACGCGCTGCATACTCCAGCATGGAGCGGGTGTTCGGGTCGCCTTGTTCGTACTCCCGTTTGAGTTCATCGATGTATTTATAGCAGTTACGCAGGTTCACTTTGGGCTTCTTGGCGCCTTGCGGAAGACCCTTGAGCACACTGTCCGGGAACTCGCGGTCGGGGATGAGTCCTTTGAGTTCGTTCACGCGGGGCAGCGGAATCTGCTGCACACGTCCCACATCCGCCAAGGCGGACTTGGTAGCCATCTTGCCGTACGTCACGATATGCGCCACATGCGTATCGCCGTATTTGCGGCTTACGTAATCCAGCACCTTGCCGCGACCGCAGTCTTCGAAATCGGTGTCGATATCGGGTAGGGAGATACGGTCGGGATTCAGGAAACGCTCGAACAGCAAGTCGTATTTGAGGGGGTCGAGGTCAGTTATCTTCAGGCAGTACGCCACTACCGAACCGGCAGCCGAACCACGTCCGGGACCTACCGACACATCCAGTTCTTCACGCGCGGCACGGATGAAATCCATCACAATCAGGAAATAACCCGGGAAACCCATCGATATGATGGTATTGAGCTCGAACTCGATACGCTCTTTCAGTTCCTCGTCATTGGCCAGACGTTCTTCGCCGTATCGCTCTTTGGCTCCCTCCATGGTCAGATGGCGCAGATAAGCGCTTTCAAAAGCCAACCGGTCGGGATAATCTTCTTCTTTGCCGAACGATGCGGGGATATCGAACTTAGGCATAATCGGGTCATGGTCAATGTCATAAACCTCGATTTTATCGGCAATTTCTTGGGTGTTCTCTAATGCCTCCGGGATATCGCCGAAGATAGCCGCCATCTCTTCCGGGGTCTTCAACCATTCCTGCTTGGTATAGTGCATTCGGTTGACATCATTGACGAAATGGTTGGTACTGAGACAGATAAGCCGGTCATGCGCTTCCGCATCCTCTTCATTGACAAAATGGGAGTCATTGGTACAGATGATCTTTACGCCGTATTTGCGCGCCAAAGCGATGAGCACGGGGTTAACCTGTTTCTGCCGCTCATAGACCTCTACATCCGCACCGGGTTTCTGCGTCTCATGGCGCTGAAGCTCAATGTAATAATCATCCCCGAAGAGGTTTTTGAACCATTGTACGGTCTCTTCCGCCTCCTTGAACACACCCGCTTCTATCAGTTTTTCGGCATCCATCCCCCCTCCTTCCAGGGAGAGGGCGGGGGTAGGCTTCTGTATTCCCTCTAATATTTTCTGCGGCAACTCACCGCCGAGACAGGCGGAAGAGCAGATAATGCCCTCATGGTATTTCTCTAATAGTTCTTTGTCGATACGCGGAGTATGGTAGAACGCATCGGACATGTATCCCGCCGAGACGATCCGGCAGAGGTTATGATAACCCTCCATGTTCTTGGCGAGCAGGATAAGATGCCATCCGGAACGGTCGATGACATACGTTCGTCCCTCGGCATTGACGGCTTTGTCTTCGTTTTTGGACAGCCGTCCGCGCCGTGCGCAATAAGCCTCGACACCCACTATCGGCTTGAACGGTACATAGCTTTCACCGATCAGTTTGGACTTCTCGCTATTCACTTTCTTGCAATAGTCCAAGAGGTCTTTTATGCCGTACATATTGCCGTGATCCGTCAGCGCCACGGCGTTCATTCCCGTGTCTATACATTTATCCACAATATCTTCCACTTTGGATAATCCGTCCAAAAGAGAGTAGTGGGAGTGTACATGTAAATGCGTAAAGTTCATAAAAATCCAATTTGGGTGCAAATTTACTACAAAAATTGCACATGTGCAAGTGATCACGCGTTTTTTTCTAAAAAACGAAGAAGTTTACTTCTTTTTTTGCAGGGCAGAATAAAATTCTGCGGTTAAGGAATGCCTTTAAACCATGCGGATAGCGTATATGCCCCTCGAAAACGGGCGTCCCAGACGCCCCCTTCCGTCCGCTTCCCCAAGCGGATACCACTGTTTTTACGGGGCATATACCTATACGTCGGGGACGAAGGCATTCCTTAATCAGACGGCGACGATAGGAGCGTACCGAAAAATTAATGTAATTTGACCACAACAAAGGGTACAGACATACACCAGAAAAAGCCACTTAAACCATAAAGCTTATATAACGCTCATATGAAGCTCATATAACGAATATATGAACTAAACTATAAATTTTTTAATCTCTGAAGAATGAAAGAACCGCTTATTTTTCGGCAGCAACTTTAGCCAAATTGAGCTCGTGGCGGATATAATCCCAAAGCCGCGGATAGGTATATTCGCCCTTCTTCCGTGCTTCGCGCTGAAATGCAGCGTGCTTTTCCTCCCATTGAGCCCGCAATACAGGATCGTGATAAATAACCTGCGCCTCTTTGATTACCGCGTTTGAGCGCTTAATCTGAGGACGTTCCGCCATCTTCTTACGTTGTTGCTTCGTCAATCGAGGTTTCTGACAAACCGCCATCACCTTATATTTGTCTTTCACCAACGTGCGTAAGTAGAGCTGGTCATCCAACTCTCCGCGATACCACTCAAAAGCGGCGGACATTGCTATTCGTTTTCCTGCCATCGTTTCTCTTCCAAATTTTCTGCAAAGGTACACAAAAAATCCCACATATGCAAATATATGCAGGACTTTTTAACAGTTTTCTTATATTTTCTTTATTATTTCACCTCTTGTCCGGTCTCTTAACAGCTTGCCGCAAAACAAAAGTTTTGATTTTGCGGTGCAAAAACACACTGACTTTCTATTTCGATGAGAAGATAGTGGAACGTGACGGTACGGATTACAAAGGTAATTATCCTTCGCTGATCACCAGCAATGTGACGAACGTTGTGCTGGACGCTTCGATGGACAAGGCCTATCCGGCATCCACCAAGAAGCTGTTTGCTAACCTCAAAGCCGTTACCGCTTTCCCGTCTTTGGATTACCTGCATACCGATAACGTAACGGATATGAGCGGTATGTTCTCCGGTTGCGCCAAACTGCAGAATGTAGATATCCGTCGTTTTGAGATGGGTAAAGTACAGAATGTATCAGAGATGTTCAAAGACTGCAAGAAACTGCGTCAGATCCTTTGCGCGGACAACTGGAATGAGTTTGGCATCGCTTCCGCGGACGATATCTTTACGAACTGTCAGTCAATCGTAGGCAGTCACAGCACTGCTTTCGATGCAGCTCAGACGGGCATCGAGTATGCCCGTCCGGACAATGCTCCATCAGAGCCCGGTTATTTCTGGAAGGATGAGACGGACATCAAGAATGTACAAAGTGACAAGGTACAAAGTACAAAGGTGCTGCGTGACGGCGTATTGCTGATAGAACGCGGCGGCAAGGTATTCAACGCCCAGGGCACTGAGTTGTAAGCCCGTTTGCAAGCGGTTATTTATACCGATATAGTGAATCGGAGGCGAGGGAGAAGCGGTAAAGGGAACTACCCATTCCGCAGAAGATACCCTTACCTCCGTTTACATTTCCCGGGATATTCGTATAAACCGGCACGAAGAGTGTGCCACGTGTGATGATTTGCTCGTTATAGGCTTTCCAGAACAAGTAGGAACGATAGTCTATACGGGCAATTTTCAGTTGGTAGTCCGTAGGAATCGGGTTCTCCGGATCGATATTGAAGGACACGTTGATCATCTCTTTGCTTTTCGAATAGGGGTTATAGACCTTGATATCGAACTGTCCGTTGACGGCATCTTTGCTTTCAAACACACCGAACGGACAGAGCTGGAACTGCTCTTTCTTGAACTCTCTCAGGAACAACGCATAATAGGCTTCTTCCTTGGGATTAACGGTCATGAACGCGTGTACATCGACATCCGTTTCCGTTCTGCGTACCCTCAGCGAGTCCAGTTTGGCGACCGGCGGAATAGTGGTGGTAGCTGACACGTACAGGTTCTTGTATTGCGCCGTAACGGTATAGGTCTTGCCGCTTTGACCGGTCATATAAAGCGAACTGTAGGTGTATGGCGGCAGGTACGCCGTGTCGATTCGACCTGTCAGCACCACCTC
>Ga0247610_10003951_pt1 | contig 15997 bp, 15 predicted proteins | sample 174DNAGHGhighgp2_FD_193483 | JGI IMG/M metagenome (GOLD analysis project Ga0247610, IMG submission 193483) | Sheep rumen microbial communities from Palmerston North, Manawatu-Wanganui, New Zealand - 1742 DNA GHGhigh gp2 | ecosystem: Host-associated > Mammals > Digestive system > Stomach > Rumen... | reverse complement strand
GGAATCACGGGGTCGGTTCTACTGATCACTTTTGAAGTTTCTGTATTACACATCGTTCTTGACTCCCTGTTCACTTCCATCTGTTCAATTGTTTTCAAATGCGAAGGCAAAGATACGAACTTATTCTCGATCATCCAAATTTTCAACGCAGAAAAATGATCAGTAGAACCGACCCCGTGATCTAGATGATCAACGTGATCCAGTGAGTCCTTGGGTGGGTTAGAGACCCCTGGTCCCTTAACTCATTTTTAAAGTTTCACGTTTTCATCAAGCTGCAGGTTGTAGATGAATTGTATTAGTTTTTCCTCGCCGTGACTATTAATCATGTAAAGTGAATAATTCTCACCTTCTATCAGTCCATCAATAATATAACTCATATCAAATGGACACATGCAATCCATTTCGAGAATATCATACTTGTATGATAACTTAATGGTGTTACCTTCAACACTCTCGACAAACCCCAGTAGATTTCTTATGCCGCAGTTGAACATGGCATTATTGTGTTCTATGTAGAGTTTTCCACCTTCACCAGCCTTAATGATTGCCGATTCTTGCATATCATCTTCATCAGGAACATTTCTTGTCCGAGAAAAGGATTTACATCCAGAATTCGAAAAACTCACAAGTTCTATTACTCCAGAGTCTATGATTGTAGGATTGTCATCTTGGTCATTACATCCTGCAATCAAAACAATACAACTCAATGTCATGGTTATACCCACTAACTGCATCTTTACTTTTCTTTTCATATCTTCTATCATTCAATTGTTTACAGAATCATGGGGTCGGTTCTCCTGATCATTTTCTTGATTATGATTCATTACTGTCTTAATTCTCATTGTTTGCCTTGATAAGTGATCAGTAGAACCGACCCCGTGATCCCCGTTTCTATGTCGCAGCCGGTGACGATGATGGCGAAATGGCCCCCACGGAAGATGGTGATGTCGCGTATGGTCACGTTACGGCAGAGCTTCAAGGCGAGAGAATCACGGGGTCGGTTCTACTGATCACTTTTGAAGTTTCTGTATTACACATCGTTCTTGACTCCCTGTGCACTTCCATCGGTTCAATTGTTTTCAAATGCGAAGGCAAAGATACGAACTTATTCTCGAACATCCAAATTTTCAACGTAAAAAATGATCAGTAGAACCGACCTCATGATCAGCAAAATCCCCCCAATAATAATTTGGATCGTCACCTATTGTTACTATAGCAGAAGGAGGTTCATTCCCTGTTGAATTACAAGCCTCACCAAGTTGCAACCTTCCTAAATTATTAACTTTCAGTTGAGCAAAAGCAGTTGTTGAAGCAGTCAAGATTAACAGACAAGATAGAATTTTTTCATACTTTCCCTATTCATTAAGTGATTAAACATATTAAGTTTTAGAATTTTGTAGGCAAAGATAGAAAGAAAAATTTCAAGTTCCAAGATTTGAGCATTTTAATAAATGAAGAGTAAACATCTGATTTCCAAATGATTACTTTTTAAGATGTAAGAATAGGCCCGTTATTGAAACGTTTCAATCCCTCATAATTTGCATTTTTCAGTCTAGAACCATTAACCTGAATGATTCATAGAGATTCTTTTTGTGGGCATTAAGCCTTCTTTTCCACGACAAATACTGCACTGAGCATGATATGCTTGTAATGAACTATTGTTATACTGAATACATGATAATTGAGATTAAAACATAATAATCATTCCCCAAATATATCATAGCATTTTACGACCTCTACAATTTCGTCACAGAATTGGCTAATCGTTTCTCGTCATCAATCTCAGTTGTGTAGTACCGCTGATTAAGGACATTGAGTAAGTCAGTAAGACTGTTTTCGTCATTAACATTGAATTTGCCGGCTGCTTCGTCGTAGATATGAGGACAATACTTGCTAATATATGACGGAATTTTGGCCTTCTGCTCCGGACTGAAACTGTGGTATCTTTCTGTTGCTTCCTTTATTCTACGGCGATTGGCCGTTTTGACATCATCCTTGGTGAATCCATCCGCTACATTAATCATTTCCATTTCGAGGAATTCTTCAACTTCTTGATTTGTTGCCTCACGATAGAGAATGTTTATTCCGTCAAAAATAGATGTAATCGCGTTGAGGTTCTTAAAGTATAGCTTGTCTGCATTCTTTCTGTAGTAGCAATCTGCCCCTTCTTTAATAACCAGCACATCTTCATGATTGTATAAAATCGCTTGATCTGTGGGAGAGATTATATGGTTCCAGGAAAGCATTTTCTGTTTTTCGTATATATAACTTGGTGTTATTTTCTGAAATATCAAATCATTTCCTTCGTTCTGAACAGATACGATGAAATCAATTTTCTCGTAATATTCTTTTGGCATGAACGAATAGTTTGTAGCAACGAAATCATTTTGGACGAAGTCTATGCAGTAGGTTTGTTGTGAAAAATGTTCTACGACAAACCATTCGTCTTCCTGTAGTTTATACTCGTCATCATATTCTCTTAAATTAGCGAAATCAGGAATATCCTCAAACATTGTCTGGTCTGAAAGCACTTTATAGAAAGAGCCTCTTTTCCCTTTTGTTTTTGCAACTAAATAATCCATTATTCTTCTGATTTATTTGATGGTACCTCTATATCAATATACGTAAAATCATTCACTTGTCCAAGTTTATTAAACTCAGTCCGTTCTCCTAATTTTATATCTTTTTTTGTCATCACAAGGATTTTGTTCTTATCCGCAGTCACGAAATAGAAACGATATCCAAGTAGATGAAAAATCGGATTGTAAAGATAAATCTCTGCACAAAAGCATAATACGGTTAATACGATATATGTCACTACCAATGTCATATTGGTATTGATACTGAGTCCAACAAAAACATACCCAAAGAAGGTCGGCAGAAAGTATGCACTGGCAGACTCAACCATGATAATATTCTCCTCCTTAATATTTGCATGATCCAGTTTGGGGAATCTTCTATGATTCAGATGAGTCAACAGGATGGGTATGACAATATATATAATGTATGAAATCATGTTGGGTAGATCGATTGAAATGCAAGTGATACCACATGCTTTTAGTATATGCCCGATCGTAATGCTATTGTTGATCAAATAGATACTTACCAATAGCAAAAATGCCTTTCCTACAAATATGAGTCGATACAATTTCATCAAGATACTTAGAAGCTGTTTTACGTTGAACCTATTAATATTATTTTTATACAAGTCGCAAACTATGCGTCAAAGTGACAGAGGTCTGCTGATAGGACACAAGTATCCTATTCTCTCTGCCGCAATATATTTTACGGCCTTTGTAGATTAAATAATAATTTTGGTAGTTCGTTATGATTGTTATACCAGATAACCCTGACTCCAAGGTTTTCAAGTATATATTTTTGTTCTTTTAAGAATTGCATTTTGTTGCCTTTCACATCTTTGGCCACATCCTCTTTACATAGGAAGGCAAAACAGTGAAAATCCCTCTGATGATTATTGTTTGCCTCACTTTTGGTGAAGTCAAGCAGACGGCGCAAGTTTGGATCGGTCATAGAAAGGCCTATAAAGAAACAGTTGTTATTCTGTAGGGCATGTAATTGTTCCACATTCGACCACATAAACGCCCTACGGTATTGCTCGTGATAGTCATCTTCGGCCAATACTATATTGGATGATTTCATACCCTCTTGATCAAGTATGCCATGTACATGGAAAACAGGGAATCTTCCGTCTGGTTCGTGAGTGTCGAATACAGAACTGGTAGGGACACCGATGTTAGCTAATTGTTGCTCTATCAGATCATCATAGTTATATGTGATAATGCTTTTCACCTTATTCTTATTGTACCTCACCAGTTCACAAATCATTTTAATAGTATCTGATTTGATAATCCTATAAGTTCTGTTTTTATATAGACAATTATGTATGGCATTCCTCAACTGTTGATTATCGTCATTATATAATCTGCGTATGTAACGCCCCATAATGATTGATGAGTTTCCATTAGCTTTGAATAATGCTTCAAATTCTTCTTCCTCGATATTTGTTCTTGTCGCTTCTGATAAGATGGTCATTAAAAGCGCTTTCCATCCTGGCAAACCTTCACTGCAACTGACACCTGCTCCGAGAAAGAACGTGTTAGGCCCACTTTCGAAAGCTTTTTTTGCACTTTGTAAGTCAACTTCCGAAAGATTGCTTTCGATGGCCTCTGTAGTCCTTTCTCCTTTTGCCTTCATTTTAAGCCAATCATTGAAATATACAATTTCAATATTCCTTCCTTTCAATCCGCTATATGCAGTTTGGAATTGGTCTACTGTTTCCATCGTGACAAGCATTAAATGGAAGCCCTCGTTCTCGAAGTGCCCATGTATGATGTCGTACATTTCTCTGAGGCGGTCAAATGTATCATAATAGAGATTTGCCTTTACCTCAATGCACGTCTTTGGTTTGATGTCTAGTTTGCGGCATCCGTTGGGTACATAAATATCAGGAATAAGCGGAAGGCTTTTGTGGTTTTGCTTAATTTCCCAAGGCATGAATTGTGCATCCTCGTCTTTCGAACAACAAGATTTAATGAAGGCATACACCTCTTCTTCAGCATAGTTATACGGAATCATAGTGCAATATTTTAATAATTGTTTTGCGGCAAAGATAATACAAAATATCGATAGATGAATAATTTGAGTTATTTCAATTTTACGCAAAAAGTAGCAATGTTAATAGTATAATTTTTAAATATGGCGCTAATTACTAATGGCTTGTAAATAATTGTCGGCGAAAATTATTGAAATAACAAATATTCAGATTATGGATAATCATCTGTGATTTATGGCATAAACGAAAGGACTGTTGGTGTGGAAGACTGACAGATAGTTCAGGCAAGTCCGAACTTGACTATTTAATTTACGGACAGAAGAATGGCAGTTCAAATAGCAGAACTCTTTGAATTCCCGAACCCAGATGTTCTTGTAAGCGCAGGTAGTGGAAATGTTTATCAATTTCCATCCTTTTCTCATCCTGATCTGGGGTAAACGCCAAATTTGCATCTGATACCGATTTTAATGGCTGACCATCTTCTGAGCAATATGAAAACATTGGGGGAGTCACAATGACAGGCTTTGTTCCATCATAAGCAATAAGGAACTCGTCTTTGTCAATATTAACAATAAAGTTACACCTTTCAAATTTAAAAACATCTCCAATCTTAACCCAATTGAATCTTGCGTGTATATCAAGAAGGTGAAGCACTAATTTATCCACATCAGTATACGGATTCTTATCGTATATGACAGGAGCAGAACACACCTTTCTCAACCAAGCAGCATTTACAAAGGCGTTTTCTAATCGGGTAGATAATAATCCCGAATAAAGGTTGGCTTGTGACTTTATAAAATTAGGAATATATCCTTTAGTTCTTAGTCTTCCTATCAGGCAGTCTCGCCCTTTGCATCCAGCCCCATTGATGCCACAATCTCTCCTTTTACAAAGCGAGCGGTAATAAGCATGCCCATTTTTTTCGAAATGACAAAGGAGCCACTCTTCAAAAGAATAGGAAGAAAAAGCGATACTAACAGATGGGCTAGACTGAGCAAGTTCCCAAGCTCTTTTGTGTCCAGGATGAACGTCCTTATCAAAAACCACCCAAGCTTCCGTATATCCATCTTCCAACATAAAGAGCTGGGCCTCCCTCACATATCGGGCAGGTTGACTGCGATTCTTATCATATTCGGCCTTAGACGTTTCTTCTTTTACATAATATAGCATAAGGGGTGTTGTTCCTTGCCTCATCCTTCGCTTATGCGCCCTTCTTCTTTCATCGCTAGCTGCCTTCTCTTCTGGAGTTGGCACGACTTTTATTCGTCCAAAACGCTCAGGTTGCTTTTTCCTAACATCAGCAGCCAATTCTGTGAAGTACTGATATTCTGTTTCCGTACCCTCACATACAATAACCACGCTGTTTTTGAAAGACCGTTTCTGTCTTTGGTTCATTTTTTAACCTCTCCAGAAAAGATGTAGTGAATATTATTAATATTTGGAAGTGCTCCAAATCTTCCCGACCTGTACCAATGTTCCATTGGCGGAACAATGGGAATATTCTCGAAGTCCTGAATAGAGAATAGATGAGAGCAACCATCTCCATCCTTTTCCGCCAGCCAAACCTGATCGCATCTCATCAAGGATTCTCCTATCACAGATGCATCGTGAGTAGTAAACAGTAATTGAGCATGGTTTGGATTGGTTTCTGGATTCTGGAACAGATTAACTAATAGTCGCGTAATCTCTGGATGCAAAGCCATATTCAGTTCATCATATACTAAAAGACTGCCCATTTCCAATGTTTCGAGAATAACAGCACCTAACCCGAATAGATGTTGGGTTCCCATCGACTCATTCTTCAAGTCCCAAGGTCTACTGCCCGCTTCATGCTCATGATTATAATATTTATGATACATTTGAAACTCCCACCTATTGTCTTCTATCATCTTTCTCTTTTGAGTTTCTGAAACAAAGTCTGGGAAATGGAACTCATCATCTTCATGTCTAATCATTGAAATGTCCCGAATACCTAAATCGGCCACCATGATCATCCTAACTAGCCTTTGGAATACCTCAGAACTGCTTGACCTGATTATCATGGGTGCAATCTTATCATTAAGTGTATTCATGTTTACCGGATGAATAAACACATTAATATAAGCCAATGCCTCATAAACATCATTCAGTTCATAAGCTTGTTTAGAAGAAATTTCAGACAATATCAAGTGATTAGCAACGACTTCCATGGAGGCCCATTCTGGAATAGGGTGTTGCCATCCCTCACCAATCATAATATGATGAAGAGGCTCTCCCTCACTAACATCCCTTTTGAATACGATAGTTGGAATCATATTCCCGTATTCAACATAAAGAATTTCTTGATGAACGATATCGTTATATTCTATTTCATAGATATATTTCCGCCCCTTTACCGCAAGTTCAACACTCATGGTTACTGGCATCTTTTCAAATCTTTCATCAAAGGCGAAAGCATCATAAGCATTTATCTTATGATTCCTTTCAAACGTACGCGACATCCTTACCAGATGACTTAATGCACGAAAAGCCCATACAACATTACTTTTTCCTGATGCATTTGCGCCCAAAATGACAGCACTATGCAAAGCTTTTAGCTCACCGCCACCTTCAAGAGTCATCTCTGCATAATTGCCCGATAGTTCTGAATTAGGCAGAGCATAGAAAGAAAACTCTGCTTCATCCCTATACGACTTGAAGTTCTTCAGCTTAATAGCCAGTATCATCGAATCCTTCAGCTCCATAAACCCACATTAATGCAATTTGCTTGCAAAAATAGTGAAAATCCAACAATAATACAAGAAATTAGCATTTTTTATTGTAATAACTGGTACTTTTATCCTATCTTGGGGTTGGGAAATTTGCATGATACAGATAATAAACGGCTTGTGTATAATAAAAGGGCGGAAATAATTGAAATGATGATTATTAGGATTATGAATATTGTGTATGCTTTTCTGCTGTTTGGGATTATAAAAAAGTGGGCCAGAGAGATTTGTCCCTGACCCACTTCAAACGCTTGACAATCTATTTATTCCTCGTTTTCTACAGGATCTGCCAGTTCGTCCAGTTCCTGCTTCAGTTCTTGGATGGAACGGATGACGAGGGGAACCATTTCCAGATAATTTACAGAGAGATAACCGTCCTGGCCTTCAAGTACTAGGTCAGGATAAACTTTCTGCAGTTCCTGGGCATCGATGCCGAAATGACGACGGGATGTTGTTTTCTGTTCTTCCTTTCTTAGGAATTCCAGTTCCTTTTTGAGTTGCTTGGCCTTTTCTGGATCGACATTCTCGAGGATTTCTTCGAACTGTCGGCCCTTCAGATTGTATTCCACGATATTCATGTTCAGCAGATTCTCCAATGTCGTTTTACCACTTCTCTTACTCTGACTTAAAGAAACGATATTATCACAGAGCCTGCTGTCCATGGTTGTAAACAACCCGGTGGTCGTCAGACTGCCTGAAGTTTCACGTCCTTGGCAAAGTAAGCAGCATAAGCCCCCTTGGATATTGCTTGGATAAGGAAGATCATGGGGTCTTCTGATCATTTTCAGGAGTCCGTCATTTTGATTATGATTCATAACTGTCTTAATTCTCATATTATTTGCCTTGATAAGTGATCAGTAGAACCGACCCCGTGATCTTTTTATCCTTGAAAAATGATCAGTAGAACCGACCCCGTGATCCCGCTAGAACCGCCCCCGTGATCTTATTACCGTAGTTACTATTTTGAGAGAGATTTGTGCTAATCCCAAAACCTCCATATACCCCAATGTTATTAGTGCTGCTATTAACTTTAGGAGTAGCCGCCGTTCCAATACTGGCATTAGCGGATGTCCCGAAGAAGTTGTGATTGCCAACCATCAGAGATGGCTCAAATACAACAGTATCTGTACCAATTGCCATCTTTTTGTTATTGCTAAATATCAACTGTGCCCTGACAGTTATTGCCATGAACAACATAAAACTGGAAATATAAATGATCCTATTCATATTTTTTATTTACTTATTTGTTTCTTTCCCTTATGGATATAGATTCCCTTCCGTGGTTGCCGTATCTTGCGGCCGTTGAGGTCAAAAATGGTATCATTAAATACATTTTTTGAAAACTTTTGATGTTTGATGTCTGTCACAACATCATACTTATATAAAATCATATCGTCATCAACGCATTTTATCATTTTAGGGATGGCACCAACTTTCTCGAAGTAATACGTAAAGCCTAACAGTCCATATTCAAGGGAACCAATCCCCTCAATCCAGATTTCCGAAAGTTTCGGATAGCTTTCTGATAGAATATGAATACACCTCCTGACTTTCTTATCTGTAGAACTATCTAGAATGGTATCAGAGGCAGTCGTCACAACAAAAGTAAGTATAGTATCTTTTGAATCAAATGAAAATCGACAATCAAACTTGTTACCAACTTGCAACGAGAAATCCATATCAAGTCTTTTGCTCTTGGTTGATCCATAATATTGGTATACTTTTCCACCATCCTGCCCAATATATTTATCTGTAACACGCCATTCGTCTGATGTTGTCTGGTCGCTTCTCCACTCTCGATAGTATATCTGCCCAAAATGGATGCCATCAATGACCGTATCTCCAACGAGTTTCATCTCCTCAATATAATGGAGATCGCTATGAAGAATTGGATCAACTACAGGCCTGCTGTTCAGTGTCCACACCCTACTAGAGGAAAGTATGGAATCGTACTTGTCTTGAGCCATTACATTAACAATCTGCAATAGTACAATCGCTACAAAAAATAACATCCTTTTCATTTTAATACACAATTTTGTTGCAAAGATACGAAATACAATGAATACGTTGTTCTGAATGCAAGGATGTATTAATTTATTTCCCCGCTTTCGATATTTACAATAACACCTCTAGGAGCATGAAAGACTTGTCCTGTTGCCATGTTAATTTTTCCGTTATTCCTCACTATTAATGTACTGCCAGGCACCATGGTTATATCAGCATTTTGAAGAGTTCCTCCGTCTACAATGAGGATTCCTCCTTCGCAGACTCTGATTTTTGAACTTCCTGTTAATGTAGTAGTTCCAGTGATAGTTAATGATCCACCATTTACTATTCCCAACCTATAGGATGTAGAACTATTAGATGAATAAGTTACAGGTGTCTTGATCGTGATACCTGCTGGTAATGCATCAAGATGACCATAATTATCAAGTGCTCCATAATTGATGTTCGAATCATCACCGTCAGGTATATCAGGTGCCCATGAGGGACAATTAGAAGGCTTAGGTCCTACTCCCCAAAAATAATAACCGTCACCATCTGCATCTTCACAAACAATGTCTAAACTATTAAAGTTAGGACTTGTAATGTTTCCTGTAATGGTTAAAACTCTCCAGATATTCCCAATATCTACAATTACATATGAACAACCATTATCACCAAAGTTTGGTCCCCAGCAGTTTTTAGTTAGCCATGCTGTCCTACCAATTATATTTTGATGTTGTATGCTATCAATTATTTCATAGCTTATTTCTTGCTGATTTCCCATATAGATAGTATCACCAATTTCAATTGTCTTATAACCAACGATAACCATAGAATGTGCCCAAGGCCCAACGGCTATAGTAAGAGGATTCTTAAATAAGGCCTGTTTTATACTATTTTCACTATTTAGATTGATATATTGATAATTGTTGATGAATATTTGGGTATCAGGTACTTCGCATTTCTCACTACAATTTATATATGCTTGTTGATAAGGAAAACATAGTTCATTTACAATACCATTAGTTCTGATATAGGAAAAAGCAGTTGACTCATAGCCACCATTACACCCCGTCTGCGTACATGAGATGATTTCTTGTTCTGAAAGATTAGGATTCAAAGCCTTGTTAAAGAAAAGGTTCGTGTATGCTTCAATAACGCCTACTGCTGCAAAAGCCCAACAGGTCCAACAACTTCCTTGATTCTTAGCAGGTGTCATCCAGTTCTTTCCATGCCGATTTCTCCAGTCCCACTCTGATACAAAGTCATTAGAATCTCTATTATGACTTCTATTGAGGCGATTTGATAAGTCTTCTTCTTCGGGAATAACAAATATTCCACCCATGTAATAATCAAAGCCATATAATTCAGGAAGTATACCGCCAAACATCGCTTTTTTTTCTTCATAGGTCATTTCAGAAACAGAAGTTACTCCTGCCCTCCATAGTGCCTTACGCTTCTCCAAATTTGAATTCAATTTCTCTACAATAAACTGCCCTTGACTTTTCATGACAGAAGCAACTCTTGAAGCAGACATCCTTATTGAAGGTTTTGACCTTACATAGTTGATAGAATTTAATTCTAGAGTTGCATGGTGGCATTCTATCCTTATACTTTTAGGAATTATACTATCTAACAAAACAGTCTCGATGGCCGTATTATTAAACTCCATTGATAACTCATCTGCTAGCATGGGATAATTCTCATAAACAAGATGGTCGTAATTATAATCATCTTTCAAGAGGACTCTGATATAGCTATCATTATTATTTTCTAATGTAGCCTTTCCTGTTATTGAAAAACCAGAAACCGCAGAATTAATGTCAAGATTGAATTCATGGTCTTTTGAAAAAGACATTTGAATTGGTTTTGAAACCACCTCGTCTGATGCTTCAAGGCAAAAACTTTTAGCATTATATTGTGAGAATGCCATTTGTGGAATTATCAGAAATAAAAGAAATAGACGTTTCATATATTTTATTGTGTAATCACCATCTTCTTTGTATCAATCTCCCGTCCGTTGATAATCAGAGAATAGAGGAACATGCCTTCGCCGAGTTCATAACCACCGATGGAAACGCTTTCCATTCCCGATGAAATGGGCATTTTTTTGAGCAGTCTGCCGTTTAAGTTGAAAAAACAGATAGAAGCATCCTGCACATCATTAGCAAGTTTAAAACGGATGATGGTCTTTTCCTTAAAAGGATTAGGCGAATTCTGATAAAGGATGCTTTCATTTGAAGAAGCAAGATTCCCGTCTTTGTCGTAGAATGAACCAGACCTCGTTATCTTGTCTTTACTCTGTCCCTTTACATCATCCAGTTCCTGTTTCAGCTCCTGAATGGATCGAATTAAGATGGGGACTAATTCGACATAGTTAACCCCCCAATATCCATCTTGCCCTTTGCATACCAGTTCTGGATAGATTTCTTGTAATTCTTGTGCAATCAATCCAAAATGGACTTTCTCAGCTTCCAACCTATTTAGTTCTTTAGCTTCTTTTATAGCTTCTTCCCGAGAAATCTTGTCTGAACTAATATAGTCATTCTCGTTTATTTCTTGCATTTTATAGTTATATCTAACAACATTCATGTTAAGGATGTTTCCTAAAGCACTTTCTGGGTTTGGCCCGTGGCTTAATGATTGGATATTTTCTTTTAGGTTAATATCAGATAGATTTATTATGCTATTTGCTGATAATGTTCCAGCGATGCGTGTTTCACCATAGAAGAAACCTGCATAAGAGGCATTTGTAAAAGAAGGGATGAAGTTACCTACGGTGCCACAGATTCCTGCACCATTTTGACTACTACAGATGTATCCCATAACACCAAGATTCATTCCACGAGCAAGGGATTCGCCATAGATACCAATACCCCAACTACCAGTTTGAGGGCCTGTTTCAACCAAGCCCAAAACGCCTATAGCAGGGTCATTGTTATTAGGAACAATCCGAGAGTTAATATTAATATTTTGCCCAATATTGTAAGCGTCTCCAACAAGCATTCTTGACCCGGATGCAGGACAACTTGTTGCTGCAGAAAGACTTCCATTGTTAAGAACGCTCAGTTGTGCAAATGCTGATGTTGTTGCTATCAATAACAACAGGCCCAATAGACTTTTTCTCATACTTCTTATATTTTAATTAAACATATGTAGTTTTAGAATTTCGGGAGCAAAGATAGGAAAAATATTGTATAAGACCATAAATTTTTTATTTCAAGAAAAACAAAGATAACGACTTGATAATAAACGAATTAAAGTGCGTAATAGGTGGCTTTCTGTTGTTTCTGAAATAGTGGGTGGGTTTCAACGATAACTCAAAAACACTTAAAAATCGCTAATATGTTTTGTGGGATGGGATTGTTTTCTTATTTTTGCAATCGGAATCGTTTGGCTCCTAAAAGGGGCGAATGAGGACAGAGCATTTAGATGGAAATTATCCTACTTCTTAAACTTCGGAAAAAAATAAACCTGGGATAATGGACAGAAAAATGCTCACGCTTATGATATGTAGCTAATGAAGCTATTATCATATCGGGCGTGAGCGGTTGTTCATTATTAGGTAAGGCTCCGAAGGCCCAAGAAGTGATAATGGCGACTTGCACACGCCTTTATCTATTCTATTTGTTCGATGGGTGCTTTTTATAAATCAACAGACGATGGATTCAAAGATTCTTGGCAAAAGGCTTCGGCAGATCAGGTTGATGATGGGCTTGACCCAAAAAGAGTTGGCTGCGGCTACCTATCTGGCTCAGCCGGTGATATCGCGGCTGGAGAATGGGGAAGAGGTCTATGCCTCTGTGCTTCTGTCGGTTCTCTATTATTATCAAGGTAAGATAAGCCTGGACAGGCTCTTTTCGCCAGATTTCGTTGCCTCCAAAGAACAATTGGTGTATGCTAGCAGGGAGGAGATGCTGCAGAAGCTGGTTCGCCAACTCGATCTGATAGCTGATACCATCTCTGAAGCGAACGAAATGAGCCTTGCCCAGATTGGCAGGCTCAAAAAAGAGGTGCTTTAGTCTTATTCGATGGGTTTTGTCCTGAAATACAATGTATTTACGCTGGTTTCTTCGATGCTGAATATTCGGGCAATGTCTTTCTTGTTATATCCCATTTCATTCAAGAGCAGGAAAAACAATTTCTGAGGAGTTAGCTTTTCTTGACGTTTAATCTTCACCAGACGATTTACCGTTTTATAGTCTATGGCCTTATAATAGTTGTTGAACAATTCAAAATCCTTTTTCCGCCATTCAACAACTGTTTTTCCATCTTGAATCTGGTCATAGAGTATCTTACCTTGTTTCAATAGAGGTCCCTCTTTATTCAGTTTGTCCTTGATTTGGTCGTTCAGTTTTTGGATGGCAATGCTGTTGTCTTCCTCAGACTTTTCCAATTCACGTATTTGATTCATTAAGTCGTTTATCTGCATTTGTGCTTCCTGCATCTTGATTCTTTCCCTATACCTTTTTATTATTATATAGGCGATAAGCAAAGATATAAACAGAATTGCAGCCAAAAGACCTTTTTGCCAGTTGCTGGTAATCGTTTCCTGCTTACGCATCGCTACTTCATGGTCAAAACGTAGTTGCAGGTCTTTGATGGTGTCGTTTTTGAGGCTATTTATTATGCTATCTTTTATTGTGATGATTTCATTGACGGTTTCACGTACATGATCAATGTTGCCATGATTAACATCATATTCTAAAATGTTGTGTAAAATCTTGTCTTTAGGATTCCTGTCGTTAATAGTGAGTGCTTTTTCCCATAAGCGATATGCTTCGTCTAATTTCCCCTCAAATAAGTAAATATCGGCCAAATTCGCAATAGCGTATGATGATTCTTCTTCTGACAAAGACCTTTCTAAATACAACTTTGCTTTTTCTGGATTTTTACGCTTATAAAGATAAGCAATGCTAACCAAAGTATAAGGCAAATCTTGTTTGGGTACATATTTAAGGAGAGGTTCCACCTTGTCTAAATACCATAAAGAACTGTCTATTTGTCCAAGTCGTGAATAGGCCAATGCCATTTTATAATAAGCATCATACTTCCATCTATTGTTATTAAGTTTTGGTGCTATTTCGAAAGCTTTTTTAGCATAATCTAATTCAAGTTTATAATTTCCAGTTAGTTCGTTAATAGCCGACAGACTTTCGTATACTTTGAATAACAGTTTATCATCTTTGATATTTATCGCTAGTTCTTCAGCTTTTTTAAAAGAACAAGTGGCATTTGCATAATAGCCTTTTGTAACGTCACCATAACCTTTATAATAATTGGCATTGGCCAGGTTCTTTTGATCATTCTTTTGTGAATAATAGGGTATAACTAGACTGTCCAACAGATTTGTGCTATCTGAGTGTAGTGTCAGATAAACCAACTGAGTACGTAGCAGATAATAGTGTGCTCTTTCATCATCATTGTGAAGTACGCCCTCGCTGATTTTTGATAATTTGACATAAGCGGAGTCGAAGAGTTCCTGATCTGTCAGAGATTGAATCTCGTTGATTTGATTCCATACGCTCTTATTCTCACAACCAGATGTTATGAGAATGGTTAATAATACTATTATCAGATTCTTTTTCATGGTTGCAAAGATATAAAAAAATCCCCACAATAGAAAAAAATATCCTTGTTTTTTGGCAAACAGAGCAAAATGAAACGTTTTGTTAATATTTTGATGATAGAAATCTATTTCAATATTTGATGTTTTTGAAGCAAAATCTGTGTAATACATTAATAATGAGCATATTAGTGTACAAAAACTGAAATAGTTATTTCTTCCTTATTTATTGATGAAACAATATCTTTGCAGTGTTTTTTAAATTTTATAAAGTATGAAGAAGCTATTATTTTTGCTACTGATGGGGCTTTTTTTATTGCCATCAGAATCATTCGCAGATTATTATGAGTCGCAAGAAGAAATCCCTGCAACCCCATTTCCTGTCAAGACACCTACGATGTATTATGTCAATGCGTGGATTGACTCTGAAACGGGTGTGTTCTCTATTTGTTCGAACTATGACATCACTTGTTTGTATGTCACCATTGAGCAAAACAATGTGGTGCTTGATTCGTTCTCGCAGCCGCTGTACAATGGTGTACCAGTCACTTACAATTTCTCTACCTATAACACAGGCGAGTACATTGTAACATTCTCTACTGTCGATGGCACACTTGCACAATATTGCGTCAAAGTGGTGAAAGACTGACCTCTCTTCTGTTTATTAATTCAACTGAGTGCCGCCCAATAGTTGGACGGCACTTTTTTACGCCCAAAATCTAACGAAAGAAACAAAGGAAATGGAAATCAATAACGAAAGCCTGACATCTACCCAATTGGTGAGCATCAATCTCTCTGACGACAGGCAGTTCCTAATGCTCACAGAAAAGAAAGTCATTAACCTGAAGGCTGTCGACCTGCTGACCCATGAGGATGAGCGAATCCGGCAAGCCTATTACATGAGTTGCATTTTTGACCGATATATCGACCATGCTCGTCGTTTACAGTTGGTTATGGAGCTGAAGGAAATGCTGGCTCTGCGCATCATTGAACTGAAAATGGATGATCACGGGGATTATACGATCAATGTTCTCCGCAACAAAGGCCAGGCCTCGCTGTTGAGGCTGCTTGTCAGATTCATGACACCGCAGAAACGCAATAACCTGACGCAGAGTCAGCCTTTTA
>Ga0247610_10003949_pt1 | contig 16001 bp, 10 predicted proteins | sample 174DNAGHGhighgp2_FD_193483 | JGI IMG/M metagenome (GOLD analysis project Ga0247610, IMG submission 193483) | Sheep rumen microbial communities from Palmerston North, Manawatu-Wanganui, New Zealand - 1742 DNA GHGhigh gp2 | ecosystem: Host-associated > Mammals > Digestive system > Stomach > Rumen... | reverse complement strand
GATGCAAAAGTAAGAAATATTTTATACTTTTGCAACGGATTATGAAGAAAGTTGAAATGTCGAAACTCGAAAGAGCAAATTTTGGCAGTAAGATAGGTGTCATACTGGCAACTGCCGGTTCTGCTGTAGGCTTGGGAAACGTGTGGCGCTTTCCCTACATGACAGGTGAGAATGGTGGCGCAGTCTTTATCCTGATTTATGTGGTGTGTGTGTTGCTGCTGGGTATTCCCTGTATGGTCAGTGAGTTTATTATTGGCCGTTACGGACAGGCAAACACAGCGCGTGCCTATCACAAGCTTGCTGGTGGTACACCATGGGCATGGATAGGCTACATGGGTGTGCTGACAGGTTTCCTCATCACAGGATATTATGCTGTAGTGGCAGGTTGGTGCTCGCAATATGTGTGGGCATCGTTAATAGGACATCTTCAGGGAGACCCTGAGTATTTCAAGACCTATTTTGCAGAGCTGTCGTCCGACCCTGTGAAGCCAGTCTTCTGGACCGTTGTTATGCTGGGTGTTACTTACCTGATTGTCGAACATGGTGTGCGTGATGGTATTGAAAGGGCGTCGAAACTGATGATGCCTACATTATTTATATTGTTGCTGATTATTGTAGGTGCATCGTGTTTGCTGCCTGATGCGCAGAAAGGCATAGAGTTCCTGTTCAAACCCGATTTCTCCATGCTTAACAGCAATGTCTTCCTCAGTGCCTTAGGTCAGAGCTTCTACTCGTTGAGCATAGCCATGGGCTGTTTATGTACATACGCCAGTTATTTCTCCAGACAGACCAATTTGACTAAATCGGCTGTTCAGATAGGAGTCATTGACACCATTGTCGCAATACTTGCAGGATTGATGATCTTCCCTGCTGCTTTCTCTGTAGGTGTGAACCCTGACAGTGGGCCGTCGCTCATCTTTATCACCTTGCCCAATGTCTTTGCAGAGGCTTTTGCTGCCATGCCTATCGTAGGCTACATTATTTCTCTGCTGTTCTTCCTGTTGTTGACTCTTGCTGCACTAACATCGCTGATATCGTTGCATGAGGTAAGCACGGCATTCTTCCAGGAAGAACTGTTTATCACACGAAAGAAAGCCGCTCTGTTGGTATCCATTTCAACAGCAGTCATTGGTGCTCTCTGCTCCTTGTCATTGGGAGCGGTTGATGTCTTTACCATCTTTGGGAAGACCTTGTTCGACTGGTTCGACTTTATCACTGGTCAGATATTCCTGCCCATTGTAGGTTTCCTGACCTGCATATTCATTGGTTGGTATGTTCCACATAAGATTGTGCGCGACGAGTTTACCAATCGTGGCACGTTGCGTGGCCGTTTTTTCCATTTGTATATTTTCTTAGTGAAATACGTTTGTCCGTTAGCCATCTTGTTTATATTCTTACATCAATTCGGCTTGTTGGGTTAACAAAATGCGTTGTTGAGTATGGAGCGAGGAAGTTTTGGCAGTAAAATAGGCGTAGTGCTGGCAACGGCAGGCTCGGCTGTTGGTTTGGGAAACGTGTGGCGCTTTCCCTATATGACAGGTGAGAATGGTGGCGCAGCATTTATCATTGTTTATATTGGCTGTATGCTTCTGTTAGGCATCCCTGGTATGATCAGCGAGTTTATCGTCGGACGTCAAGCAGGTTCCAATGCAGCCCGTGCTTATGGTACGTTGACCAAAATAGGCCATTGGAAGCTGATAGGTTACTTGGGCATACTGACATCGACACTGATACTTGGCTTCTATGCTGTTGTCGCAGGTTGGTGCCTGCAGTATCTTTTTGCCAGTATGGTGGGTCACTTGTCTGGAAATGCAGACTATGTACAGTCTTATTTCTCTGACTTTTCCACCAATCCGTGGAAACCTTGCCTCTGGGCAGTTGCTTTCATCTTGATTACTCATCTGGTGGTTGTCCGAGGCGTGCGTCGTGGCATTGAGCGAGTATCTAATTTGCTGATGCCTGCCTTGCTCGTTCTACTGCTCATCCTGGTTGTCGCTTCCTGCATGTTGCCAGGTGCTTACAAAGGAGTGGAGTTCTTGTTGAAACCAGACTTCTCAAAACTGACAGGAGATGTGTTTCTTGAAGCCTTGGGACAGTCGTTCTTCTCGCTGTCTTTAGGAACAGCCTGCCTCTGCACTTATGCAAGCTATTTCTCGAAACAGACCAACCTTACTCGTTCTGCCATACAGATAGCACTGCTTGACTCTCTGATAGCCATACTGGCAGGACTGATGATTTTTCCTGCTGCCTTCTCTGTCGGAGTGGAGCCCGACCAAGGTCCGTCACTAATTTTCATCACACTGCCGAATGTGTTTAATGAGGCCTTTTCTTCTGTCCCCGTCGTTGGATATGTCGTGTCCATTATGTTCTACGCATTGCTGGTATTTGCAGCGCTTACCTCCACCATATCCATGCATGAGATAGGAACGGCATTCTTCCATGAAGAAATGAATATGCCACGAAGTAAGGCAGCATGGATTCTCACACTCGTGTGTAGCGTCCTGGCTGTCTTGTGTTCATTGTCCTTCGGCGCTTACCCTCAGATACAACTCTTTGGCATGTCATTGCTTGATTTCTTTGATCGCTTGACAGCAGATATCATGCTTCCTTTGGGAAGCTTGTTTACGTGTTTGTTGGTTGGTTGGCTTGTGCCTAAGCAGATGGTGTATGACCAACTGACCAACTGGGGCTCTTTGCAGTCACGGTTAGTAGGACTGTATCTCGTCAGTGTGCGGTTTGTATGTCCGCTATGTATTATTCTTATATTTCTTCATCGGTTCGGAGTCATTTAATGGGTAGTGATGTTAAAGGATTTCTTCTATATACGGAAATCAGATCGCAGGGCTATCATCTTTGTTCTATGTGTTATCTTGATAGCACTGGGCGTCATCATCTTTACTGATGGTCAAATGGACAGTACCCCAGCATATGCCCCTGATTCATTGAAGGCTTCACACTTTTATGGTCATAAGAAACAACAGACCTACTATTACCAGACAGAGGGACAAACAGTAGAACGCTTTGCCTTTGACCCCAATACTGCAGATAGCACTCAGCTGTTGCGTTTAGGCCTTCGACCTTGGCAAGTGCGTAATATATATAAGTATCGCGCGCGAGGAGGGGTATATAGAAAGAAGGAAGACTTTGCCCGTTTGTATGGTCTGACAGTTAAGGAATATCGTGAGTTGGAGCCTTATATCAGAATATCGCCCGACTATGTTACGCCAGCCTCCGAACTTGTAGAACCTCAGCAAGAGTATGTGCGTGATACGTTGAAATATCCTGTTAAGGTAGAAGCTCCTTCCAGTATAGATATCAACACTACTGACACCATGATGTTGCGCAAAGTGCCTGGTGTGGGGGAGGCTTTTGCTCGTAGGATTCTCAGTTACGGCCGTCGGTTAGGAGGTTTTGTCAGTACGTCGCAATTACGTGAGATAGAGGATTTCCCTGAATCGGCCATTCCCTATTTCGTGGTTTCCCATCCTAAGGTGCAGAAACTCAATGTTAACAAACTGACCTTGAACCAACTGCAGCGGCATCCGTATATTAGTTTCTATCAGGCAAAAGCTATTATAGAGTATCGGCGTTTACGTGGTCCGTTGCATAGCCTTCAAGACTTGAAACTTCATAAAGATTTTCCTCCAGAGGCCATTCAACGCTTGGAGCCTTATGTGGAATTCTGACGAGTCGAACGTTAATAGAAGATAAAATTGAAAGTTTGTATTGAAATGTTCCAAGAATTTCTTATCTTTGCTGACAGAAAAATCTAAGAACAAATGAAAAAGATACTACTGACAATGGTACTGGCACTAACGACAGGTTTCTGCTATGCTCAGGACAGATTCATAGGCGAGGGTGGAAAATACTGGCCTCAAACAAACAAAACCGTTTTTACTGTTTTGGCAACACCACAAGCCAAGCAGGTGTTATTGCGACTGTATAAGGACGGACAAGGAGGAAAACCTGTGAAGACGGTGAAGATGACGAAACTGCCACCTTTTGACTTCGCCTATTGTGCTGAAGTGAAAGGTGACTGGCGCGGTTATTTCTATACCTTCGATGCTACAGGTACGAAAAAACGCTGGAACGAGTCACCTGGCATCGTGGCACAGGCAGTGGGCGTGAACGGACAGCGTGGCTATGTCATCGATATGTCAACAACCGACCCTGAAGGTTGGGACCGTGACGAACGTCCTGTTGTGAAGTCACCTGCTGACTTGGTGATATACGAGATGCACCATCGCGACTTCTCCGTTGCCCGTCAGGATGCACAGTATCCAGGAAAATTCCTCGCACTTACTGAAGATTGGGCTATTCAGCATTTGAAGGAGCTGGGAGTGAATGCCGTACATATTCTGCCCAGCTATGACTATGGTTCTGTTGATGAGACCCGGCTGAACCAATCACAGTATAACTGGGGTTATGACCCTGTGAACTACAATGTTCCTGAGGGTGGCTACTCAACTAATCCCTATGACCCAGCCTGTCGCATACGTGAGTTCAAACAGATGGTTCAGGCTTTGCACAAGGCTGGCATCCGTGTCATTCTCGATGTGGTGTATAATCATACATACGACATTGAGCACTCGAACTTCCAGAAACTCTATCCTGACTATTTCTATCGCAAGGCTGCTGACGGCAGCTATAGCAACGGCAGTGGTTGTGGCAACGAGACAGCATCGGAGAAAGACCTGATGCGTGAGTTTATGATAGGCTCAGTGAAATATTGGATTGATGAATACCATATCGACGGATTCCGCTTTGACCTGATGGGCGTCCACGATATTGAAACCATGAATGCCATCCGCGAGGCTGTAAATAATATTGATCCTACCATCTTCATCTATGGTGAAGGATGGAGCGCAGGACAGTGCGCACTGCCTACAGGGCAGCTTGGCGTAAAGGCAAATGTGCTGCGAATGCCTGGCATCGCTGCATTTAGCGACGAGATACGTGATGCACTGCGTGGACCGTTCTCTGACGATACCAAACCAGGGTGGTTGGGTGCTCCTCTGGTTGATGTAAAGAAACAAGAAGCTTCCTTGAAGTTTGGTATAGTAGGTGCCATCAGTCATCCTCAGGTTGACATGTCGGATGTGAATTATTCTGACAAGTCATGGGCCACTGAGCCTACGCAAATGATCAGTTATGTCAGCTGCCATGACGACATGTGTCTGACTGACAGGCTTAGGGCAAGTATTCCAAATTTGACGACTGACGAACTGATACGTCTTGACCTGTTGGCACAGACTGCTGTGTTTACTTCACAAGGTGTACCGTTTATGCTGGCCGGAGAAGAAATGCTGCGTACCAAGAAAGGTGTACATAACTCGTTTGAGTCGCCTGACAGCATTAACAAGATTGACTGGCAGAACCTGCAACGCTATCCGCAAGTGTTCGAGTATTATAAGAACCTGATACAGCTACGCAAACATCATCCGGCCTTCCGACTCGGATCGGCAGACTTGGTGCGTAAGCATCTTGAGTTTCTTGACACTCCTGATGGCGTTGTTGCTTTCCGACTGAAGAACTATGCAGGACGTGATGACTGGCGTAACATTGTGGTAGTGCTTAATGCCACAAAGACAATAGCGACTATGAGTGTGCCTATAGCCCATTATACGGTGGTATGCCGTGATGGTGTTATCAACGAACAAGGACTTGGAAGTCTTGATGGTGGTCAAGTAACCGTCAGTCCACAGTCCGCACTGATTATGCATGATTAAAAAATAAGAACGATATGAGAAAAGGTGTTTTAGTAATTTGTTTGTTATTGAGCATGATGGCTATGAAAGCAGCGAAGGTGACAGTTGACCGTATAGAACCTACTGATTGGTACGTCGGAATGAAAAATCCATCGTTGCAACTGATGGTTTACGGCAAAGATATCGCCAAGGTGCAGAACGTAACCACTGACTATGCTGGTGTACGTGTTGACAGCGTTGTACGTCTGGATTCTCCTAATTACCTCCTGGTCTATCTGAATGTGAAAGATGCCAAGGCGGGTGTCATGACATTGCAGTTTGACAAGAAGAAAGTGAACTACCAGCTGAAAGCCAGAGAGAAGAGTGGTGACCAGCGACAGGGCTTTGACATCAGTGATGTGCTTTACATGCTGATGCCTGACCGCTTCGCACAAGGGGCTGGTCATCAGGCACAGATAAAAGGTCTGCGCACCTATCGCGAGGATCGTTCAAAACCGTCATTACGCCATGGTGGTGATATTAATGGTATTCGTGAACATCTTGACTATTTCACACAGCTGGGCGTGACGGCTTTGTGGTTCACGCCTGTTCTTGAGAACGACTCTCCAGACAGCGAGACAAATCAGAGTACATACCATGGTTATGCAACAACCAACTATTATCGTGTTGACCCTCGCTTTGGTACTAACGAGGATTATCGCCGACTGTGCGATGAGGCACATGCCAAGGGACTGAAGGTTGTCATGGACATGATCTTTAACCATTGCGGATTCGAACATCCATGGGTGGCAGACATGCCTTCTAAAGACTGGTTCAATACTCCAGAGTGGCTTGAACAGTCAGGTGGTACTTCTGTCCCCAATTCTGCATACTGCCAGACGTCCTATAAGTTGACACCTGTTGTCGATCCTTATGCCTCCAACATTGACTTGAAAGAGACAACGGAAGGGTGGTTCGTGCCTACGATGCCTGACCTGAACCAGCATAACCAGCACGTCATGCGCTATCTCATTCAGAACTCCAAGTGGTGGATAGAGACCGTTGGTATTGACGGCATACGCATGGATACATATCCCTATGCTTATGCTGATGCTATGGCAGAATGGATGAAAGAACTGGACGAGGAATATCCTAACTTCAATACCGTTGGTGAGACATGGGTAACAGAGCCTGCTTATACTGCAACATGGCAGAAAGGCTCAAAACTCTCTGGTCATAACTCGTTCCTGAAAACGGTGATGGACTTTGCTTTCTATGACCGTATTAATCGTGCCAAGAACGAAGAAACCGACGGATGGTTCTCTGGATTGAACCTGTTGTATAACTCTTTTGTCTATGACTATCTTTATCCTAATCCCTCATCGGTGATGGCATTTATTGAGAATCACGATACGGACAGGTTCTTGGGTAATGGTCATGACACCTTGGCACTGAAGCAGGCTATGGCTCTGCTGCTGACCGTTAAGCGCATACCACAGCTGTATTATGGAACGGAAGTGTTGATGAACGGAACGAAAGAGGTAACCGACGGCTATGTACGTAAGGACTTCCCTGGTGGTTTCCCAGGTGACGAACATAACTGCTTTACAGCTGAGGGCCGTACACGGGCAGAGAACGACATGTTCCGTTGGACATCACGACTGTTGCACTGGCGACAGGGTAACGAAACGATTATTCGTGGCATGCAGACTCAGTTTATCCCCTATAACGGTGTCTATGTCCTTGTTCGTTCGTGGCATAACAATATTGTGATGACCATCCTGAATGGTACAACAAAACCTGCAGTGATGAAGGTGGAACGCTATGCGGAGTTTATTGGACAGACCAAGCGTGCCAAGGATATTCTGACTGATAGGTATTATGACTTAAGTGGTGACTTGACATTAAAGCCACGCCAGTCGTTGATTTTAGAATTTCAAGGTACTAATTAATAAGAAATAAGATTATGAGAAAGAATGTTATATTGATTGTTTTAGCTACCTTGCTTGGTTCAATAGGAGTGACGGCACAGCCAAGAATTACAACGGGACAAGTTAACTCTATACGCAATGGGATGGATATAACAGAAGCAAAGAAGTTCTTCCCTATTGCTAACAGGCTGATGAGGCAGGAGTCGTTGGAAATGGTGGCTTATCAACTGGGACCGGCAAAGTTTACTTCCAAGAAACAGGATGAGTCAGAGATACAGGCCAATTATATATTTAGGAATCAGTCAATATGTGACCTGTATGCAGTGAATAATAAGAAAAATGGCGGAGCTATTGACACACTGACGCTTTTCATCAAACCAGAGTTGACACCAGAGCATTTAGAGAATGAGTTGAATGACGCTCATTATATTAAAAAGGATGAGTCGCAACAGTTCCACTGGTGGCAGAGCGAAGATGGTACCATCAACCTTGCTATCTATTATAATTATTCCAACGACTATAAGACTGCCATGCTCTTTGCTCGTATAGAAAAACCTGCAGAGGAGACTCCTGTAAGCGAAGAGCCGCTTTCTGAGGTAACGGTGATTGATGATAATGCTAATGATAATGATAATGCTAATGGCAATGTGCTACACTTCGATAATATGATAAAGCCAAAGACAACCCAACAGAATGATTGGAAGATGACGACAAACATTCAATTCCCATTGGCTGTTGGAGGCATAGCAGACAAGCTGAACCATGAAGCCCTGCGTTCTCATTTGTTAGCTAATTTGGTAGATAGGCAGCCTCGGATCAAAGATGATATGTCAGTAGATGAAATACTCGAGAAGTATTCTGCCAGTCTGCATGACAAATTTTGGTCAGAACAAGTAGCATTAGTAGGAGAGAGGGAATTTACATCCAACTTCAGTATTTCTATAATGCCTGACAATCAGACTCGTGAAGACGTGATTACCTATATAAATAAGGTAGAGACTCATGCTCCAGGTAATCTGGAGGATGACTACCGCATAGCAGCAAATTTCAGTCGTGAAACAGGTGAGCTCCTCACATTTGACAAGGTATTCAAAAAAAGTGCAAAGAAGGTTATCTCTAGCTGGTTGAAAGATCTTTTTATGCAGAACAAGATGGATATTCGAGAAACAAAGGAACTGAAAGACGCTTTTGAAAATGCACTTGAGAATTTTATTCTTGGTCGTGAAGGCGTCACGTTTATTGTTGTTGCTAATGATGGTCAGGGACTGGTAGAAAATGCTTATCCTTTCTACTATAATGACTTGAAGGATTATCTTCGTTAACAATGAATGTTGAAGCTGTTGAGAGATGGAACTGACAGTTGCTTATCTGGAGGAACAGTTTGCACTATTCAATCAGCAGTATTTCAATAATGAGCTTCCCCAACCGCGTCTGGTAGTCAGCAACTCACGGACGCAGTTGGGGAGGTTTTGTCTTCAACGTATAGGTAGCTGGCCGTTTGGTCTGAGGAAGAGGGACAGCTACACCATTCGTGTCAGTGCCTATTATGATGTTGAAGAAAAGGATTACCAGAACATTCTTCTGCATGAGATGATTCATTATTATATTGCGTATAAGCATATACATGACACTTCATCGCATGGCGCAGAGTTTGAAAGAATAATGAACTGGCTCAACAAAGAACATGGCTGGAACATCACTAAAATGGCACAAACCAAAGGGTGGACGGTTGCTGCACAAAATAAGCAGACACGTAGCAGGCATGTCCTTGCACTACAGGCCCGTGATGGGAAATGCTACATGTCCGTGGTGCACCCAAAGTATATTCAATATGTAGAAAACCAACTTAAACGAATACCAGAGATTACTCAACACGAGTGGTTTGTCTCGTCATCGGACACCTTTGCTAACTATTCACAGACACGCAGCCTACGTGCTCGTCGGCTCAGTAAAGATGAATACGAGAGAAACCTCATGGAGTTGCGTGGCGCGTCAGTAGAGTAACAGAAGGCCAGCAACAGCACAGTAGCATATCATTCGTATGGGATTAATCTTCATAAACATGGTTCCATAGAATGTTGCAGAGAAGAGAAACACACTAATCCAGAACTGCCATGGGCTGGCTGAAGGCGTAGAAAAGTTCTCTGGTGTCATCAGCAAAAGAGCTGCTGCAGCTAAAAGGCCGACAACTGCAGGACGCAGACCTTTGAATACTGACTGTACGGTATGGGTGTGCATGTATTTCATGAACATCTTACTGATGAGTATCATCAGTATAAGCGATGGCAATACGAGAGCAAAGGTTGCTGTAGCACTGCCAAGAACAGCCATAGGAACAGAATAACCGGCATTCTTGACTGCTGTATAGCCACAGTATGTGGCAGAATTGATGCCTATGGGACCTGGTGTCATCTGCGATATGGCTACAATGTCAGTAAACTCTGACGTGGTCATCCAGCTCCAGTGGTGTACTACCTCACCTTGAATAAGGGACAACATGCCATAGCCTCCTCCAAAACCAAAAAGACCTATTTCGAAGAATGTGATAAACAGATACAGGTATATCATTTGGCAGACGGTTTAAAGAATAATCCATAAAGATAACCACCTATTCCTGCTACGATGATGATCCATATAGGAGAGACACTAAGCAGCCAGATGGCTATGGCAGAAACAATAGGAATCCAAAAGGTGTAGCGATTCAATTGTGCGTTCTTGGCTAAATTGAATGTAGGAACAGCAATGAGGGCTACAACAGCAGGACGGATGCCACGAAACATGGCAGCGATAACCTTGTTGTCCTCAAACTGATGGAAGAAGATGGCGATAAGCAGGATAATAAGAAAGGAGGGTAGGGCGGTGCCAAAAGCTGTGGCAATGGCACCACGCACCTTGTTGAGTTTGTAGCCCACAAAAATGGCAATGTTGATAGCAAACACACCAGGACAACTTTGTGCAATGGCAATCAGGTCGAGCATTTCCTCACGACTAACCCACTTGTGCTTGTTGACCACCTCTTCTTCTATAATGGGTATCATGGCATATCCACCACCAAGGGTGAACATGCCAATCTTAAAGAAGGTCTTGAAGCTTTCCCAGAGAATGTTTGCTTTTTGCATTTGCTCTTTTCTTATTTGCTTATTGCTAACAGCCAATAGTTAACAACTAACAGCTGTCTCCACCCATTTCCTTGCGTTGACGAATGCTTCAATCCATGGTGTTACCTCGTCCATGCGACGACGCTCAGGATACCATGCACACTGCCAGGGGAAGACTGCACGCTCCAAGTGAGGCATCATAGCCAGATGGCGACCATCCTTCGAACAGATGCCTGCCACGTCATAGTCAGAACCATTAGGATTAGCTGGATAGCCATGATAGTTGTACTTCGCAATAATGTTATATGCACTCTCTGCTTCGGGCAAATGGAACTTGCCTTCTCCATGAGCTACCCAAAGACCGAGCTTGTTGCCACTAAGGCTGCCGAACATTACACTCTTGTTCTCTGGAATCTGCAGACAGATGAACTCACTCTCAAACTTATGACTGTCGTTGTGCAGCATCTTGGCACGACGGGCGGTAGCAAATTCTTCATTCTTCATTCTTAATTCTTCATTCTCGCAGAGTCCCAGTTCTACCATCAACTGACAGCCATTGCAGATGCCAAGTGACAACGTGTCCTTACGGGCATAGAACTTATCCAGCGCCTCCTTAGCCTTAGGATTGAAGAGGAAAGCACCAGCCCAGCCTTTTGCAGAACCTAACACGTCAGAGTTAGAGAAACCACCACAGAAGACAATCATGTTGATGTCTTCCAACGTCTCGCGGCCACTGATGAGGTCGGTCATCATCACGTCTTTTACATCGAAGCCTGCCAGATAGAGACAGTAAGCCATCTCGCGTTCTCCGTTTGTTCCCTTCTCGCGGATGATGGCTGCCTTGGGCGTCTTGTTGGTTGCGCTATTGGTGCAACCATCCTTCCAACGGTCGGCATTCAGTCCATACTGCTTCAGCGTACCAGTGAAGTCCTTGTTGAACTTCATTTCAAGAGGTTGCTGCTTGTAGTTCTCAAAGCGTTCCTTGGCCTTACCATTAAAGCTCTGCTTGCGGTCGAGCAAATAGGAGGTCTTGAACCATGTGTCGCGCAAATGGTCAATATCCAATGTGTATTCTTTGTCTTCTGCCTTGATAACCAGTTCGCGTTGCTTCTCAACAGGATAGCCTATCTTTGCATAACCCAATCCCTGCTGCTCCATAAACGCATGGAATTCCTGCTTGTATTTGTCTGGAACCTCAATCACTACACCTGGGTTCTCGGCAAACAGCGTCTTGACAACGTCATGGTCTGAACAAAGGTTGTGCAGGTTGATGTGCATGCCGCCTTTCGTGTTGGCAAATGTCATCTCTAACAGACAGGTTATCAAACCTCCTGCGGAAATGTCATGGCCGGCTACTATCCATCCTTTTTCTATCATCTGCTGAATAGCCATAAAGGCACTGCTGAAGTAATCGGCACTCTGGACGGTTGGTACGTCGTCGCCTACCTTGCCAAGGCTTTGGGCAAAGGCACTTCCGCCTAAGCGCTGCTTGTCAAACGAGAAGTCAATGTGGTATAATGAGCAGTTGGCGTCGTTGACCAGAACAGGCGATACTACTTTGCGAATGTCTGACACCTCGCCACCAGCACTGACAATGACGGTACCTGGAGAGATTATCTTCTCGCCATTGGGATATTGCTGTGAAAGGGACAATGAGTCTTTACCTGTTGGTACGTTAATGTTCAACTCACAGCAGAAGTCGCTCAATGCCTTTACTCCAGCATACAGACGGGCATCTTCGCCTTCCTGCGAACGACAGGGCCACATCCAGTTGGCACTCAGACTCAACGATTTCATACCATCGGCCAATGGTGCCCATACTATATTTGTCAGCGATTCTGCTACTGACAAGACACTTCCTGCCTCTGGAGATGCTAAACCTGCCTGTGGCGCATGGCCAATGGCTGTTGCTATACCCTTACGACCACGATAGTCGAGGGCAACAACACCACAATCGCTCAGTGGTAGCTGAATCTCTCCCTGGCATTGCTGACGTGCTATCTTGCCGGTTACCGAACGGTCAACTTTATTAGTCAGCCAGTCCTTGCAGGCTACTGCTTCTAACTGCAGCACACGCTCTATATAGTCGGACAGCTGTTGGCTGTCAGGTGTCGGAGTATAACTAACATTCTCATAATGACGTTCTACCGTATTGTCGGTCATAATGGTCTTGGGGGAGTGTCCGAACATTTGTGCCACGTCAAGGTCGAAAGGCTTAATGCCATCTGCCTGCTTGAACGAGAAATGAGCATCGCCTGTAGTCTCTCCGACAACGTACATCGGTGCACGCTCACGCTCAGCAATGCGGCGTACGTGTTCAATGTGCTTCTCGTCAATAAGAAGTCCCATGCGCTCCTGGCTCTCGTTGGCAATAATTTCCTTTGCACTCAGTGTCTTATCACCAATAGGCAACTTCGTCATGTCTATCTCGCCACCGCATTCTTCCACCAACTCTGACAGACAGTTCAAGTGACCGGCTGAGCCATGGTCGTGAATGGAAACAACAGGGTTGACATCTTCTTCGCACAATGCACGTACCAGGTTGTAAGCACGTTTCTGCATCTCGGGGTTTGCACGTTGCACGGCGTTCAGCTCAATGCCATTCGAGTAACGGCCAGTGTCAACTGACGATACGGAACCACCGCCTAAACCAATACGGTAGTTATCACCACCTACGACAACAATCTTGTTGCCTTTCTGGGGCTCTTTCTTCAGACAGTCACGCTTCGTGCCGTAGCCTACGCCTCCTGCCAGCATAATAACTTTGTCGTATGCGTATTTAGTGTCGTTGGCCTCCTGATGCTCGAACGTCAGCACAGAACCGCAGATCAGTGGCTGACCGAACTTGTTGCCAAAGTCGCTGGCACCGTTAGAAGCCTTAATCAGTATCTGCTCAGGTGTCTGATACAGCCATTCACGAACAGGTAAGATGTCCTCCCAGTCGCGACCAGCATCTTCAATGCGGGGATAGGCTGTCATATATACTGCTGTTCCGGCTATAGGCCATGAACCAACACCGCCACCCATGCGGTCACGTATCTCACCACCTGTTCCTGTAGCTGCTCCATTAAATGGCTCTACCGTTGTGGGGAAATTGTGGGTCTCGGCTTTTAAAGAGATGACACTCTCAATGTCCTTTACACGGAACCAGTCGCTGGTGCTCTGGTCGGCTGGAGCGAACTGCTCTACCACAGGACCTTGGGCAAAAGCTACATTGTCTTTGTAAGCTGACAAAATCTTATTGGGGTTCTCTTGTGTTGTCTTCTTGATCATGGCAAACAGACTTGACTCCATCTCCTTGCCATCAATAATAAAGGTGCCACCGAAAATCTTGTGACGGCAGTGCTCTGAGTTAATCTGAGCAAAACCGAAAATCTCAGAGTCGGTCAGCGGACGACCATTCTGCTCTTCTATCTTGTGAAGATACTCAATCTCTTCTTTCGACAACGCTAAACCCTCTTGCTCATTATATTCCTCAAGGTTCTCAATGTGCTTGATGGGCTCGGGCTGCAGGTTAATGGTGAAAATCTGTTGGTCCAGACCTTTGTACAAACGCTGTAGCATCTCGTCATGTTCGGCCTCCTCGTTGGCCACGGGGAAGTATTCTTCTATACGCAGTATTCCGTTGATGCCCATGTTTTGTGTTATCTCGACGGCATTGGTACTCCAAGGAGTAATCATCTCACGTCGAGGACCAACGTAAAAGCCAGACAATTCAGTGTCTGCCAATAGCTCGGCACCTCCGTAGAGCCAACATAGTTCTTGTACTTCGTCTTGTGTGAGTTCACGCTCTGCCGATGTGGCTATCACACTCTGTTTTGGGGTCTTGAAAAACAATATCATATCTTTATGCCTATATGTAAATTCATTTTGCATGCAAAGGTAATATGAAAAATCCGTTAACCATTTGCGCATGAGGTTAAAATAATCTAAATGACCTTCGTTTTTCTTGGCAGATAGCGGCTTATTCATAACTTTGCACACGAAATCATTAAAAAACAATAGGTATGAAAAAGAAAACATTATTCATCATGACGATGGCTGCAGGACTCATTGTGTTCAGTAGCTGTGCCAGTAAAAAGGACTTGGAAAACTGTCGCCTTGAGAATAGGGAACTGACAACCAATTATCAGGATGCGAAAGAACAACTTGCTGCTTCACGTGCACGTGTCACCAGTCTTGAGGAGCAACTCGAAGCTCAGAAGAAGGCTTACATCGCATTGCAGCGATCTCTCGACCAGAGTCTTACCAACAGTAGCCAGAATAACATCTCTATTGAGAAGTTGGTTGACCAGATTAACGAGTCAAACCAGTACATACGCCACCTGGTAGAAGTGAAGTCCAAGAGCGACTCTCTTAACATGGTGCTACAGAACAACCTGCTCCGCTCGCTCTCTAACGACGAGAAGAAAGAGGTGGACGTACAGGTGCTCAAGGGCGTGGTCTATATCTCACTGGCCGACAATATGCTCTATAAGAGCGGCTCTTACGAGATTAATGAGCGTGCATCCGTTACGCTGTCCAAGATTGCAAAGATTATCATGGACTACAAGGATTACGACGTGCTGATCGAGGGTAACACCGACGACGTGCCCATCAGCCGACAGAACATCCGTAACAACTGGGACCTCTCCTGTCTCCGTGCATCAAGTGTGGTACAGGCACTCATCAACGACTATGGTGTTGATCCCAAACGTCTCACCGCAGGTGGACGTGGAGAGTTCAATCCTCTGACTTCTAACTCTACAGAGCTGGGCCGTCAGCGCAACCGTCGCACTCAGATTATCATTACTCCGAAACTTGATCAGTTCATGGACCTCATCGACCATGCACCTGACGGCGAGTAAAATAGATTATTTTCTTTAAAACGAAATAACACCTCACTACCATCCGGGTTAGTGAGGTGTTTTTGTTCCAGTTACACCTATGTCGGGATGGAGTTTGCCATAGGGTAAACTTTTTTCAAACGGCTTCAAACTACCAGTCAGCTATAGTGCAAACTTCACGCGCGCGTATATATAATATAATGTGTAGCCTTTATTTTGCTTGACGCAAATCAATAGTCGAAAATTTTTTGCATATTTTTCTCAAAAAAGTTTGGAAAAATTTTGGTGTTTCAGAAAATAGTCGTACCTTTGCATCCGCTTTGAGGGTCACTTACCTTTCCAAGGCAAAAAAGATAAGAGTTCTTTGAAAGATTTACATAAACAGACAAGTAGTACAAGAAGCGAGGCTGTCTGGATATATTCAGTCAGTCTTGGGTAATTGAACGAACCGTCAATTTT
>Ga0247610_10003943_pt1 | contig 16009 bp, 10 predicted proteins | sample 174DNAGHGhighgp2_FD_193483 | JGI IMG/M metagenome (GOLD analysis project Ga0247610, IMG submission 193483) | Sheep rumen microbial communities from Palmerston North, Manawatu-Wanganui, New Zealand - 1742 DNA GHGhigh gp2 | ecosystem: Host-associated > Mammals > Digestive system > Stomach > Rumen... | reverse complement strand
CAACTCCTTGTATAATTATTTTGCAGTTGGCGGACTACATCATAATTATACAAGTTTTTTTATTCCTGGGCATAGCTATAAGCTCTGGGAACTCCCCAGCCTAGCTGGGGGTTTTATAATACAAAAAATGCTTTAAATCTTTTCATAATTTAAAGCATTATATTTTCTACTTAAGCATATCCTTATAATGTAAAACCTCAAATACCTTACTCAAATATAATAATAAGGCCATATCTTTTTCTTGCCATATTCTAGTTATCTTTTCCTCAAATAAAATAATATATCCATATACCTTCTTAGAAATAGAAATCTTAGCAACAATAAATGTAATAATTTTTTTATCCTGAATAAATTTATTCATCTTCTCATCATTTTGATAATTATGTAAATTTTCAGGAATGAAAATATTATTATGTGCTGTTAGCTTTTCAAATATTTTTAAGCAATCATCATCAACATTACATTGATATCCATCACCACTAGTATAAATAGTCTTATTATTTAGCAATAAAGCAGCTTCACTAATTTGAAGATAATCAGCTACAAAATCTAAAATATATTTTATACGCTCATTAATAGTTCTTTTATCATTATTAACAAATTCAGAAATTCTACTAAAGGCATTATGTAATGTTACTTGCTCTTTTCTATGAATTTCAATGTTTTTATGCTTAGCCTCAACATAAATAATGAAACAATTTCTACCCTTAGTTTTACCTCTATATAATGCCTTATCAGCAATTATAAACAAATCATCATAATTTTTAGCATCATTAGGGAATGTTGCACAGCCTATAGTTGCTGTAACATAAAATTTAACATTATCTATACTGATCTTTCTTCTTACAACCTTACCATCATTTAGTAATCCCTCTAAGAATTCATGAACATCATCATATTTAGTAGATTTAAAATATAAAATAATAAATTCATCTCCACCAAATCTACCAACTAATCCATCTTCTCCTACATATAATGCTAATTTTTCAGCAACATATTTTAAGCAGCCATCACCAACCATATGACCATAATTATCATTTACTAGCTTAAAATTATCAATATCCATAATTGCCATTGTAAATGGAAAATTAGTTTCAACTAATTGCTTAGCAAATCCTAAAATATTAGCTCTAGATAGCACTCCTGTCAAAGAATCTAAAGCATATGTGAAATCTATATTATTAAAATAATCATATTTTTTTAAATCATCAATGCTATACATTAAATCACCTACACTTATCCAATATAATACTATTATAACAAATAGCTACTAAAATAGCGATATTATAATTTATCTTTCATAGATAAGTATACTTTTTTCAAAAAATGTGTATTAATCCTAAATCTAAAAACAAAAAACTATAATATTGAAGATATCTCATTAAAGCTTTTAATTTCGTAATCTGGATTTATCTCATTAGTAATATTTTCTCTATTTAAATAAATAGTTTTGATTCTAGCATCAATTCCACCCTTTATATCAGAATCTAACCTATCACCAATTATTATGTAATTATCCCTATCAAAATCATTTAAATCATTAAATATATATTCAAAGAATTTTGTATCAGGCTTATTATATTTAATTTCCTCTGATACATATATCTTCTTAAAATAATTATTTATTCCAGCCTTTTCAAGTCTTTTTATTTGAACAGAATTCATTCCATTGCTAGCGATAAATAAATCATATTTATCATATAAATATTTTAACGTATCTAATACATCATCATAAATATTGGCTTGATATTTCAAAGATTCAATATAATATTCATTAGATTTGATAATGTCTACATCTATATTTAAATATTCATAAATCCTTTTAAATCTATTATAATGGAATTCCTTTCTATCCATATTACCATGGCTATATTCCTGAAAATAAAATTCATTTATTTTTGAAAATTCATTACATACATCATCATTAGGTATAATTCCAGCAAATTTATTTATAGTTTCAATAAATGCATTTTTTTCTCCCTTATTAAAATCAAGTAATGTTCCATCTAAATCAATTAATACATTCTTTATCATATTCTTCTTTTCCTTTTTCACATAACATTTTAACATAAGTTATTAGTATTCACATATAACATTTTTGTTTGTTATTAGATAGATTACATGTTAAAATGAAAACGTTGAAGTTTTTCAATTAAGAGGGTGTTATTTTGGATAATATTAAAAATATATCTTGTCCTAATTGTGGAAGCAATGATATTAAAATAGGAAATAAGGGAATAATTGAATGCTTATCATGTAATGGCAAATTTTTAGTTAATGTTGATGATAATTTAATTAATGCTATTAATAGAATTGAAAGATTAAAAAACGATTCAGAAAAAACAATTAAATCAGGCTATAAATATAATCCAAGCATAACAAAGGATGAATTTAAGGAACAAGTTTTATTATTTTTAAATATAATAGATGAGGCCCCTTCATATATTTATGATGAATTAGAATTATCACCTGTAAATGAAATAGATGTTCCTATATTAGAAGCAACTGGTCATTCAGAAATCAATTATTCTAGAATGATAGGAAACGATAAAATAGAAACCTGGACAGAGGTTAAGATAACAAAATATCCTGATGGTAGTGAGCATAAGGAAAATATAAATCATTCTAAAACCGTAATAGATTGGGATCCTGACTCAGGAATGCTTGTAGGTGATGCAACTGTATCAAGATATAGCACTAAATTCGATGATTATGATGATGCTATTTCATTAGATAGAAATAATAAGGATATATCTAATTTAGATGATGATATACTTGATGAAATTAAAATTGATGATGATTTAATTAAAGAATTAAAAAATGAAATTTTAAACACAGTCTTTCGTGAAAATATTTCATATCCAGGAGACCATGTTAAAAATGAAACATATTCAGGTAACACTAAAATAAATGAGCTAAATGTTGTTGTTTTACCATTATATGAGTTAGAACTTACCCTAAGAGATAAAACAATAACATTCTATTCTTCTGCTAATTCTCCTGTTGAAATTAAAAGAAAAGGAGAATTCCCACCTGAGGACGATGAGGAAGAAAATAGAAAGCATATTGAAGAATTATTATATGAGAAAAAGAATAATTTAAAGAAGCCAAAGCTAATCAAATATTTATCAATAATATCAGGTATTTTCTTCTTTATATTATTTTTAATTCTTGGAATTGAATTTAGTAATACATTCTTAAATGTTTCAAGCTTTGTTTTATTATTTATAGGTATAATAATTTCAGCAATATTTAATTTTAAAATTAAAAAAATAGATTTAGAATATAATACTAAAATTGATGATTATAATAATGATAGAAAAAATAGATTAAGAAAGCTAAAAACTGATAATTATAAAAGATATATCAATCAAAAATAATGCATGTTGTCATGCATTATTTTTTTTAGCATCTTTTTTCTCTTTTATATATTTTAGAATAGATTTCTTCATTATCATATATAAAATGATTCTTTAATACTCTAAACATACTAAATGGATTAAATTTCTTTTTTACATTTAATCTATCATATTTAATAAAACCAAATATTCTTGGTACTACATATGTAACTATATCATTTTTGTTACAAAAAATATGATAGCTATTACAGCAGCTCCTTAAATATTTTTTTGTTTTTCTTCTATTAAAAATATTTGTTTTAAATAAATTAACAGAACCAAATGTATATAAATGCGATTTAATACCATAATTAAAATTTAAATCTTGCACACAAAGCATTGCTTGACCTGATCCTAAGGACCAACCGATTACTTCTACATGAGCATCCTTATGAAGCTCCTTTAATTCCATTACTTCCTTTCTTACAAAATATTTCATAACCTTATACATTGAAGCCCATGATTTATGAACCTTAAGTGTTATTTTTTTATCATTCCATAAAAACGAATCATAATATTTAGGTAAGAAAATAAAATTAGTAACCCAATCAGGAACATCTTTAGTTCCTTCAAAATGCACCTGGATTACATCTCTTTTTTCATCATATCTAACACAATAATTAGCGTGAGTTAAAATACCATTATATTCATAATCTATGCTTTTATATTCTATATTAAATGATGCTTTACCTGTATTATTAATATCACTAGATGTATCAATAAAATACTGCTCATATTTTAATTTAGTATATGTAATCATAAAAGCCTCCGAAAAATAACAATCTATTATAAATTTATCATTTAATGATATTTTTTCCAATAATTATATATAAATTTCATAAATGTTTTATGGTAAAATATTTTAGGTAGATTCTTTAAAGGGTGATTTAAGTGAAATATGTAATTATAGCAATATTTGCATTATCTATATCTATAGCTCTTCCTATTTTTATAATTTTTTTATTAGAAAAGAAAAAAAATAAAAAATATAAAGCATGGATAAAAATAATTGTAACAATAATCTCTTCATTAGCTTTAATTATTGTTATTACATGCTCATATTTAGGTGTTTTTTATAGGGCAACAGATGATGCATTAGAATATTTAAATAACGATTCAAATATAGATATTTATGATGAATCAGATTATTATTTTTTAGATAATAAGGAAAATGATAAAAACGTCATTATCTTCTATCCAGGTGGTAAAGTTGAAGAATCTGCATACCTTCCTTTGATGCATAATATTGCAGAAAATAATATAGATATTTATATTATTAAAATGCCATTCCATTTTGCGTTATTTGGAATTAATAAAGCAAATAAGGTATTAGAAAAGACAAAATACCAAAATGTCTATTTAATGGGACATTCATTAGGTGGTACTGCTGTATCAAGCTATTTATCTAATACAAGCAATACTATAAAAGGAATAATTTTTTTAGCTTCCTATCCAACCAAAAAAATAGATGATAATATATCATCACTATCTATTTATGGAACAAATGACCTAGTTTTAAATAGAAAAGAATATCAAAATAATAAAAATCTATTACCTAAAAATAATACTGAAATAATTATTGAAGGTGGAAACCATAGTTATTTTGGAAATTATGGAGGCCAAAATAATGATGGTATTGCATCTATTACAAGATTTAAGCAACAAGAAATAGCTAAAAATAGCATATTAAAATATATTAGCACCAATTAGGTGCTTTTTAACATTTAAAAAAGCTGTAATAAATACAGCTCCTTAATCATATACAGTTCCAATTTTTTGAAGCATTTTCTCAAATTCAAGCTTTGGAATAGGCTTACTATATAGGAAGCCTTGAGCGTTATTACATCCAAGCCTTATTAAAAATTCAGCCTGTGATTTTGTTTCAACACCCTCACAAATAACATTGATACTTAACCTCTTAGCCATATCAATTATTGAACCAATAATAATTTCATCAGAATCAGACAATAATTCTCTATTAATAAACGATCTATCTATTTTAATTTCACTAACCTTGAAATCTCTTAAAACAGAAAGTGATGAATAGCCAGTACCGAAATCATCAATAGATGTTAATATACCATTTTCATTCATTGTATTAATAAATCTAGCTAATCTTTCCTTTTCCTCGATATTAGTTGTCTCAGTAACCTCAATAACGATATCCTCTGTTCTAACATTATATTTTCTAATAATATTAATAACTATCTTCTCTAAATCATCATTTTCAAAATCTCTTCTAGATAAATTGCATGATGCCGGAACAATATTATGACCCATATTTCTATAATTATGAATATCCTTACATAAATTCTCTAATACGAATAAATCTAAGTCAATGATTTCTCCATTTTTTTCTAATATAGGCACAAACATTCCAGGAGGCACAACCTTGCCGTTATTAACCCATCTAGATAAGGCCTCTACGCCAATTATTTTTCCAGTTTTTATATCGAATTTTGGCTGATAATAAACAATGAAATTGCCTTTTTCTAATTCATCCTTAAATGTTCTTTCTATCACCTTAACAGAATTAACAATTTCTTCTAATTCCTCTGTATGCTTAACTACTATTTTTTTAGTACTTCTAGCATATTGGCATGCCATAGATGATTTAGATAAGAAATCTCTAGATGCACCATTATTCTCACTTAATTCATAATATCCAACAACACCAATTAGATTAACCTTTGTTTTGTTATTATTTTTTACAATCTCAATAGGGCACATTGTAACTAAATCAATAAAATCCAGGTGCTTATTCTTTTTTATTAAAGCGACAAAATTATCTCCACCTAAATGACCTAAAACCTCATCCTTATCGATAAATTGTCTTAATCTATCAGCATAGCTTTTAATAGCCTCATCACCTTCACGCTGTCCAAATAGCTTATTAATTAATCCAAAGCCCTTAATATTAATGAAATAAACATTATAATTTATAGGATTATTAATTGCTAGAACATTAGATGTATCTCTAATAAATCCATGAGTATTAGGTAATCTAGTATTAGCGCTTATATATTCGGCATCATTAGCCTTTTTCATTAGAATATATTTTAAATGAGTCATACTAACAATTCTCAAAATAGAATTAATAGTACTAATATCATAATCAGTATATTCATAATTATCACTATTTCTATAAAAAATATATTTAAAATCTCCCTTAGAATATTCAAAATAATTTTTTCTCTTATAATTTTTATCAATAGTAATCGAATAAGAATTAAAAACATTATCAGCAACTATCTCAAATTTTCCAATATGAAAATCATCCTTAATTAAATCAAGAGATTTATTAATATATTCATCATCTTTTTCAATTAATTCTATTGTTTCAATAAACCTTAAAAAATCAAACATATTAATCACCGCCTAATGCATCAATGTCTTATTTTTGCCTGAATGCTTACACTCATATAATTTACTATCTGCAAGGCTTAACCATTTATCAATATTAATATTTTCCTGATACCTTGCAATACCACAGCTTATAGTTACATGAGTTTCTATACCTTCAAAATCAAATTGATAATCCTCTATAGTTTTTCTAATACTATCGATTATTTCAAATGTTCTTTGCTCATCACTATACATTTTTATAATGACAACAAATTCTTCTCCACCATATCTTGCGACAAAGGAATGATTAGGATTATCAAAGGCTATTTTCGCTATTGTCTTTAATACATAATCACCAAATACATGTCCATATGTATCATTGACCTTTTTAAAATCATCAATATCAAATATAGCAAGTGCATAATCTGCTTTATTCTCTATTGAATCTAAATAATTATATAAATCATATCTATTAGAAATCTGAGTTAATTTATCAGTTCTTGATTCATTTTTAATTTTTTCTTCCAAATCCATCGCATATAGCAAGAATATTAATAAATAGGAAACAACAAATCCAAATGCACATATGCCATGAAATGCATATAACGATACAACAAGCCATTTATCAATTGTATAAATTGGATTGTTAAAGCTGCAATAGAAATGAAGCCCTAAATATACTAAAACTGACATAATACTCCAAGCTAATGCTTTTTTTAGGCTTCCTGTTCTTTTATTAAAATATGTAGTAAAAAATGATACAACACATAATCCAATAATATTCAAATGGAATCCAGCCTGAAAGCCAAATAATACTGTGGAAATAGACATAAATAGTAATATTTCAGCACCACATGATAGTGCATAAATATAATATTTACCTTTTCTAATTAAAAAATAAAAAAGAACATAAATTATAATACTAACAATATTCATTGCTATCATAAAAGTTGAATTAGCAATAATGAATAAAATTAGATATAGTATATGAACTGATAAATAAATGCCATCAGTCCAATAGCATGTTCTTTTAACAACAGAATCATGAAGATTCTTTTCTTCTATACTCTGCATATTAATCACCTACTAGTTAATCGTTTTATTTGTTTCATTATAACATCATTTTCCTTCTAAAGGAAGAAAAAAAGACTATTATTTATACAGTAATAGTCTAATTAAATAAATTTTCTATAAATTTTAATGTTTTTTCGTTTCTTTTATTTTTATATTTTCTACTAGTTAAAGCTTCTCTTAGGGCTATAGAATTATCAGCATTACCTACAATTCTAGCCTCCTTAGTCTTTTGAAAATGCTTAAAATTTAAAGGCCACATATGAGATTCGATTATATCTGATACAAAATCAGAAATATTAAAATCTCTTTTAGCATTTTTAGCAGCTATAAAAGGATGTCTTCTTCCATGCTTCTTCTTTAATGAATGATCTAATCTCCAGTCATATAAATAATAATCATGTAATATAGACGCAATTAGGATAGCCTCTAAATCTACCTTTTTTCTTTTTCTTATAGCTCTTCTTATAGCAAGCTTACAGACCTTAAAAGAATGAATATAGGAATTTGATCCTCTATGCATTCCTATTTCCTTCATCTTTAAAATCTTAGGATCATGTAAATATTTTTGATATAAATTTTCTAATTCAATTTTTTCTTCATTAGTTATCATAATATCTAATCTCCTAACAGGCTATATTGTATCATAAATAATTATCTCATCCATATAATAACGTTTACTTATATTGAGCTAGTAAAAGCGATAGATTTTAGACTATCGCCTTTACAAGAATTGGATTATAAATTAATCTTGAAGATAAGTTTCCATTGCTTCATGTGCATCAGAATAAGCACTTTCTACATCACTAGTAGATGTTGCATTATTGATTGTCATTGCACCTTCATTGTAAATACTAGCAAATAAATCTTTATCAGCTGCTTCAGAAACATTTTCATTATAGTAATCTATTAAAAGCTTAAGATATGCATCCTTAGCCATTTCTAAATCACCAGCATTATAAGCTGCTAATGCATCAGCATCAGTTTGGGCAGCATTTATATTAGATAATGCAGCAGCATAAATATAATCAGTATTTACACTATTTGCTAGATTATTATAAGAATCACATTTATTTTCTAAAAGTTCTTTCAAATAGCCCTTATATGCATTTTCAAAAGCTGCCTCAGCTTCAGCATAAATTGTATCAACAATATCTGTTGTCCATAATTCTTCTACTGTTTTATCTTCAACAATATGAGAATAACTATTAGGACTTAAAATAGCAGAATATTTATCATATAAGCTATTTAAATATGATGCTATTTCAGGCTTTGCTTCTATAGCACTATCACGTAAACCATCTATATCTAATAGCTTATTATCCTTATAATCTAATATAATTATATATTCAAATGCAGTTTCAGCATCATCTAAAACAGAATCAATAATTTCTTCGCTCCAATCTTCACTAACCTCATCTTCACCAGACATATAAGTATGCTTATTAGCTGATAAAATAGTCTTTAGTTTATTATATGCGTGTTCAAATTTAGAAGCTAATGTAGGATTATCAGTGCAATAAGTGCTATACATTGTATCTAATGTAGTTAATGCAGTATTTCTATAAGCATTAATTGCTGTTTGATATTCTTGATCTAATGCCTTTACACTATCCTCATACTTAGTAATAATTAGATTTGTTGTCTTACCGTATTCACCATTAATTGAGCCCTTATTAACATCAAATAAATTCTCTAGGTTACCCTTATATTCTTCACTTGTAACTAATGCCTTTAAAGCATCCTTATATTCTTCAAGCTTTCCAATAAAGTAAGTTCTACAATCTTCAACCTTTAAAGAATCTAATTCTTCGAATTTAGCTGTAATAGTATAGAACATACCAGCCTTTGGATTTTCTTCGGTATTTAAAGAATACCAAGTTTCAATACCAGTATATCTATTACCAATTGTATCTGTAGTTAATAAGCTTGCGACAAATTGAGTAAATGTCTCATAGGTAATATTTTCAGTTGGAACAACATATTCATATGTGATTTCATCTATCTTATTATCGAAATCATCATCGTATTCCTCCCACGCCTCAAGTGCGGCTTGGTTAAATCCATTATATTTACCAACATCAGCTGGGTCTAAAGCATATTCCTCATCATCTCTATACTTATAGTATGTAGATAAGAAAATCTTCTTTTGATTTGCTTTATATGTATCAAGTCTAATTGCTAAAGCCTTAGCAGCCTCATCAACATTATAGAATGTTGTAATTGCATCCTCTACAGCCTGTAATTTAGCTATAACTACATCAGTTGCATCAGCTGCAATAGTTTGAGATGTAACTAACTTATCAACATTATCTACCTTTTCAGTAGTTACTGTAGTATTTACTGAATAAATATTATCTATAACAGCAAGTAAATAAGTCTTAACATCTTCAGTAATCTTTTCATCAGTAAATGCTGTATTAATTGCAGCATCAACACTATTTCTCTTACCAATTAAGCTATTCTCATATTGAGCAACCTTAACTATATTATCAATCTTATCCTTAACTGTATTTGTATAATATGTATCAAATGCATCCTTTGTAGCAAATTCCTTAGTATTATCCTTATTAGTATCATATGTAGCATATGCCTTGAAATTATCAATAAATGCATTCTTATATTCAGTACTTAAATTAGTAAGATTATTAATTGTTGCCTTTGCAACATTATCAATAACTAAGATATTTGCGAATGTATCTACATTCTTCTTAATTAAATCTAATACTCCACCTTCACCAATAATAGATGTCTCATAATCAGTGAATTCCTTAATTGTAGCGAAATTCTTGATAACCTTATCAAATTTTTCAGGTACTATTAAGTCTGCATATTCTGCCTTGAATTTAGTCTTTAAATCAGCAACGAATAAATTTGGTGATTCTTGAGTAACCTTAGCAGTCTTGTTATCAATATAACTATTCAAGCCAACTGAATTAGCACAAATATAATTATAAATATTTAAGTATGTATTTGCACGTTGAACTAATAAATCAGCAGCAAACTTATCTTCTGCTAATTGCTCAGCAACGCTCTTTACTGTAGCCTCTGGAGCTGTATCAGTACCAGCGCCTGTGTCAGTTCCAGTACCTGTGTCAGTTCCAGTTGTTTCTGGCTTATCGATTACTAAATCAGCAGTAATATAATTACCATATTTGTGAATAGCTCCAATTAAAGCCTTTATAGTATTTCTTTCTTCTGGATAAACATCAGTATTTTCTAATAAATTCTCAACAGTTTGAACTCCATCATTACAATATTTAATTAATTCATCATAAGCCTTAGCCTTTACAATATATAAATCTACTAATGCCTTATCAGCTTGAAGCTGCTCATCAGCTTTTAGAATAGAGCTATTTAATTTAGCATAATTAGTATAATCTAAAACATCTTTAACCTCTAAATTAAATGCCTCTAAATCAGTAGTACCACTTGTACTATCATATATTTTAGCATTCATATTAACTAGCTTAGTAGTACCTGTATTAACCTTTCCAAGCTCAGTCTTAATATGACTATCTAATGATAGATAATCATCAACCTCATGTTCTACTAAAGTAAGTGCATCAAAATCTGTAATAAATTGATCTATTAAATCATTAATTGTATGCTTAGTCTCTTCATTAGTTGAAGGATTGATTTCTATAATTTCGATATCAATATTCTTGCAATTATAATATTCATCTAAATCATAGATTTCTTCATCTAATATACTAATAAATTCAGTTCTAGCCTCTTGATACTCATTATCAGCAAGCTTAGTATTAATAGATGCTCTTACAGTATTATATACCTCTAAGAATGCATCAATAGTTTCGCCCTTAGCAACAGCACAATCCATTAAATCAATTAATTCTTGAGTTGCTTCCTTGTAAGCTACTGACTTTGCCTTTTGAGTTTGATCATCATCTTCCTTAGTGATAACAAATTCTTTTAATTTATCATCATCAAACCATTTTACAGCTTCAACCTCATCAGTAAGCTTTTCTCTAATTGTTTGATTATTATATCCAGATGGAATATCAATTCTTTCATCAATTGCTTTAATAATTTCTAAATCTAATTCCTTCTTTAATTCAAATTTAGCAGGATTAATATAGTTATTAATTAATATTTCATAGTGAGCCTCAGTTGCCTTAGCCTCTTCAGCATCCTTAGCTAAAGTAATTAATGTAATACCCTTATATAGGCTTCCTGTCATTTCATGATTATATTGCTTCTGAATTTCTAGGAATAACTTTTCAACATTCTTATGATATTTTTCTGTTAATGTAGCTCTAATTTCAGCCATCTCATCTTGGAATGTTGCGTATGAATCAGATAGCTTATAAACTAAATCAGCCTTTAATTCCCTTAATTCGTTAGAATTGCTATAATCACCAATTTGAGTTTTAATCTCATCAATTTGCTCCTGAAGAGAAATAAATTCATTATTTTGATCTAAATAAACATTACCAATCTTTTCATTAATTGTATTGATTTGATCCTGAATTGAGATAATTTCATCATTATCATCTAATTTGATTGAACCAATTTCAGCATCAATTAAATCAAGCTTATCCTGTAAAGCTTTAGTTTTATCATTTAAAGATTTCTCTAATTCCTCAACCTTTTCAACTGTAGCCTTAGCTGTTTCTAATGCAGTAATTTGATCTTTTATTGATGCAATATCACTATCAATATCAACAAGAGATTCTGCAAAAGATAAATCAATACCATTTAATTTATCAATTGCAGTCTGATAATCTGATGACTTAACATATTCACTTGCTAAATCATCCTCAATTGCTTTAATTCTTCCAATTGCTTGCTCTAAATCAGCTTTAGTAGCAAGTGAAGCTTCTAATTCTGCTACCTTATTATTTAGAGCCTCATTAGTTGCATAATTAGCCTTAATATTATCAACAGCATTCTCTAAAGCATTTAATGCTTCAGCCTCAGCCTTTGTACCTACCGCTTGATTAAAATTATTGATTGCTTCAGTTAAAGCATCCTTATCAGCCTTAGCCTCTAATGCTTCAATGATTTCATCAACCTTATCATTAATGCTTGTATTAGATGTATCCTGTAATTCCTTAATCTTAGCCTCTAAAGACGCAATGGCATCACCATTAGCTGAAATCTGTTCTATCTTTAAATACTTATTTAAATTAGCAATAGATTCCTCTAATGCTTTTTTTGATGCCTCTAAAGATTCCTTTAAAGTTTCAATCTCCTTTTCAGCCTTAGCTATTTCTGCTTGATTAACTCTAACCTGTGGGTCTGCTTCATTCCCACATGCAGTTAATGCAAATGCTGATGCAGAAGCTGCCAATAAACCTAATAATCCAATTCTTTTTTTCATAACTAATCACTTGTATAGTCTAATTGTACCTTAGAATATACTCTCCTTTTTTGTTTTTACTACTGGTACAGTAGCTTTATATAAACTATAAATATAAGCAAAAAAATTAGTAGAATTGCTAATAAAATATAGTAATAAATTAAATTAGAATAGAAATAAATATATTATATCAATAATATAATTTCATATAGTATATTTATTTGATGTGAAATGTAAAATATACTTATTTAATATCATAATTCTTTTTAAAACACAAGTAAAACTTCCCTTTTTTTAGTAAAAAAAGAAAAAATTTGAATTTTTCGCTCAAAAAAGGCTTAAATTTATAGACTATACAACCTATTAATGATAAAATAATTTCCAAAAAGGTGAGGGAATATTTATGCATGATTACAAGATAAATATAGGATATTTATATAAGGATTCTTTTACAGAAAAGGATTTTAAGGATGCAGTATTAAGGCATATATTAGATGATTCAAACGCACCATCATATATATTTGATGAAATGTCATTAAGCAATATATCAAGAATTAATGTACCACTTATATTAACATCAGGTGATGCTAATATAGAATATTCTAGAATGCTAGGCTATGACAGGATAGAAACAACAACAAAAATTAAAACAACAACATATGGTAATGGCTACCAAAATAAAACTCATTCTACATCTTCTAGAACAATTACAGATTGGAAAAATGATTCAGGAACAATAAAAGCTACAGCAAATTCAGGTACTTATAATGATGAATATAAAATATATGACGAATATATAACAAATCATGTAATGGATAAAAATAATGTAAGAGAGCTAACTAATGAGGAATTAGATAATTATCATTTAACTGAGGATAACATTGAATATTTAAAAAATGATATTTTAAAAAAAGCATTTGAGGCTAATATTACATATCCTGCAAATCATGTAAAGAATGAAGAATATTCTGGAACAGTCTCTCTTTTCAATACTACTGTTACTATAGTATCTATGTATGCTATGGAATTAACAATAAGAGATAAATCACTTCTATTTATTGCAATATCTAATGGTGATATTGAAATAAAGGTATTTGGTGAATATCCAATTGATAATTATGATGAAATTAATAATTTTAATATGGCAATTTCGAAGCAAAGATTAGAAGCCACAAAAAAGCCAAGAGTTCTATCTAAATATACAATATTATTAACTCTACTATTATTTATTCTTTTATTAGTATTAGGAATATCATTAGACATATTAGCATTAACAATAATATCAATTATAATATTAGTATTAGGATTAATAATAACATTAAAATTTAGAAATGATATCAAAAAAATAAGTAAGCCATATTATAAGCAAATATATGATAATAATATTAGAGTATATAACGAAAATGAAAAAGCGAAACAAGAAGGATATCAAAGATATATTTTAAAGAATAGTCAAAACTGACTGTTTTTTTTATTTGAAAAAAATGCCCGACATACTGCAAAAAGAGGTGGCTTATAAAGTCACCTCAAATTTTATATTATGGTTTTTCAACCACCTGATTTTGCATAGGGGTTCCCACTCATTTTCGACTAGTGAAATTTCCCCAACAACCCCTTAGTTTTGACTAGGGCCAAAATTATTTATTAAAGGAGTTTAAATACTTTATCTTTTTAATTATTACTTATAGTTATTTTTTCAGAAATAACAGTAACATCCTCAGAGTCAATATAACCAAAAACAGTAACAATATAAGGAGTTGAACCTGATGGTAAATTAATATCTGCAGTTATTGTTGTATCTAATGTTATATTTTGAATTGTACATACACCTTCTCCAGTCGCTGGATAGCTAAATATAACTCCAATGTTATCAATTCCAGTTAATCCAGTTGAAGAAATCTTAAATTGTGGTTTCACTTGACCTGAATCATTGACAGTACCCTCTAATATAATGCTTCCAGGAATTGGATTTATACCAGTTGAGAAGCAATTACCTGAATATATATCGTCTGTATATATTAAAGTTTCTTGATCTTCTTGATCACTCTCTACATAAACATTAATAGTATACGTTGTTACTTCTGATGAATCAGATAATGCTTCTAAGTATGAATCTTTCCAGTCAAGTAGCATATATCTATTCTTACTATTTAATGCTGCATATTTTTTACTAGAAGACGTTACATAATCTTTGAATAATACTTCGCCGTCCATTTTTCTTAAGCATTCAACTATAAATTTATTTTTCCAAACTAAACTTGGATCTTCATAACCAAGAATGAACGTAATTATTTCATTTCCTGAATTAGTTTTATTTGATTCCATAAAGAAATTTGAGAATGTTGGTTCTATTGCTGTTACGGTAATAACACATGTCGCAGTGAAACTACCATCTTCTGTTGTTACAGTAATTGTTGCTTCTCCAGGCATAACACCAGTAACTACTCCATTACTATTTACTGTTGCTACATCTGTATCGCTTGATTCCCAAGTAACATTTGTATTTGTAGCGTTAGTTGGAGTAATAATTGGTACAAGTGTAATAGTTTTATTTTGTTCAACTGATTTAGTATCATTTTCAAAAGAAACGCCTGTAACATGAATAGAGTTATCTACAACTGTAACGATACATGTTGCTGTGAAACCACCATCTACTGTTGTAACTTTAATAGTTGTTTCTCCAACGCCAACTGCTGTAATAACTCCGTTTGATACTGTAGCCACATCTGTATCACTTGATTCCCATATAACGGATTTGTCTACTGCATTATATGGCATTACTGTTGCTGTTAACGTACTATTTTCACCTAAATCAATTTCAAGAGTTGATTCATTTAATGAAACTGATTTGACACTTGGATTTGGATCTATA
>Ga0247610_10003942_pt1 | contig 16014 bp, 10 predicted proteins | sample 174DNAGHGhighgp2_FD_193483 | JGI IMG/M metagenome (GOLD analysis project Ga0247610, IMG submission 193483) | Sheep rumen microbial communities from Palmerston North, Manawatu-Wanganui, New Zealand - 1742 DNA GHGhigh gp2 | ecosystem: Host-associated > Mammals > Digestive system > Stomach > Rumen... | reverse complement strand
TTAATAATAAATAAGATAGGTGATTTCTTGATATAGATTATGTAAACTATTTTATTGATTTCTATTATGGTGAGAAAACCTCTTTTGAAGAATGATAATCGTACCAAGTTATTTTTTTACGATTACTAAACGTAAGATAATATGCATCTAGTTCTAAATGATTCTCTTCATTGGGGGTATTTGCTATGGGTATGTTCTGAACCCATTTGGTAAACGCCTCGCTTAAAATATCTGGCAATTGTGTGTTGAGAAAGAAATCTGGTTTTCCGATTACTTGACCTCCAATTGAATATTCAGTCAAGTACAAATCTTCCCAACTCCAGTTAATCACTTTATTTATATCATATTTTCCTAATGCCTTCTCAAATTCAGACCATAGAAGATAATCTTTCCCTGTCTTTGCTGGGAAAGCGCTCTGTAACTCATATATAACGTCAATTCTATTGTTCGCTATTAACCATTTGCGAAAATCACTATATGTTGTCGCCATCCCATGAGCACGATCAAATCCGTTTCCAATGATATACAATGTTTTTACCATTTCTATGATTCAATTAATTGTGACAAATCTAATTCCAATATATATCCCACTGAAAGTATTGCAGGGCATATTGCAAAGGTAAACAATACATTTGTTTGTTCAATAGTTCGGTAAATTATAGTTAAATTCATTAACATTCAAGATAGATTCAATATGAATAAATATCATTTATTTTTACATAAATTAACTTGAAAAATTTGGCTAATTGCCTGACATTTAATAACTTTACATCGGAAACCACTCTTTAGTAAAGTAAAAATGTCTGATATAATTAGCCAAATAGGAGGCCTTGCAGATACGTTTCTGTCAAAGCACGCCTCAAAGTTAAGCAAAAAAATCAAGTCTCTGTTCATCGAAACGCTAATTCTTTTTGTTGTGATGCAAAAAACTAATTTCACGCAGCTGGGCGCGTTCGGCACGGCCAACGAGAAGACCAATGGATCATGGGGACGGTTCTCATAATCCATTACCTTCATCATCCTCGAAAACTACTTGACTGTGAATAATGCCCTGCAGTATGGAATGGTGGATTCTTGTGGCGCTCTTCTCACATTTTTCCGGGGTATAACAGAATTCTGGCTTACTGGACGAAGAATAAGGGTTTTGAGGAATTGCAAGCCAATCATTGAAAAATGGATCGTGAGGATCGTTGATTCCAAAATTTGTAGAACACAACAGACGCAGCGAAAATACTCAACTCCGCTGAATGTCAAAGAAAAACAAATTTCAAGTGAAAAAGTTGGGTTAACAATAAGGTGCTTTTAGACCAAATAAATAATGCTAAAAGTTTCATTGAGATTTGCAAGAATACTGCTGTTAATGCTTGCATCTGAATCTTGGGCATTGCTCTGCGTGGTTAGGCTTGATCCTTTGCTTAGGCAGTCCCAAGGTGATGTAGCAACCGCAGTTGGCCCATCCACCTCTGTTCGCCCAACTGAGGTTTGACTGGCAGTTGAAGCAACTTCTTTGGTTAGGATCGATGGAGGGCCTTTCTCTTTTCCGTTGTCTTTCCTCTTGCAAACGCCTTTGTTCCTGCTGCCATGCAAGCATCTCTTGGCGTTCTTCCTCTTCTTCCATCTTGCGAAGCCTCAACGCCTCTTTCTCCTGTTCGTATAGTTCGGCCTTGCAAAGCCGGTACCTGTTCCCACTGTTATCAATGACCAAGGGAGAATGTGCTTTCATCACGGCGCAACAATCGTCACTCAACTCACACTGGACGCATTCGCTCTCACAAACAACCCTCACCGCCTTCCCTGCTTTTCGGTAAGTCTCGTCAATCCGGGTGAAGTAATTCTCATTGTTCAGCCACTTCCTGTCTTCGGCTGATTTTAGGAGGAAATGTTCCAATGTCTCCAATGACTGGTTGGACAGGTCCACCTCAAGACAAGTGAGGTTCTTGTAGTCAAATGTTTGCTTGTGCTGCACTTTGTATTGGAACACGAACTCAATCAAATATTGCTTGTTGTCATAGGTAGTGGCGATTACATCCGGCTGTTTGTCCTCACGCTCATATCGGCTGTCAATCCTGACATCCTTGAACTCAATGTCCCTCTCCCTGAAAATGCCATAATATGATGGCAAGTGGATGCGTTTTCTTGTCTGTATGATTTGTTCGGCCAACTTGTACATGACCACTTGATAGCAGATGTTCAGGTTCGCGCCACGATTATCACTATGATGGGCGAAGCCGTGTTCTTTCACATCACCATGGCGGGCTACAAGCTTTTCACGACAATTTGGACAAACACACCCACACTGCAAGCCACGTGGCACATCATCCACATGCACCATCCTCCCATCTGCATTCTCCGCCCAGGAAAAAATGAAATCGCGTGCCATTTTCCTATCTTCCTTTCCTATTTTACAATTTGTCATTTCAATATCGCCTCCTGTAGGCTTGTCGCTATCTCTGGGTTCTTGAACCGGATGAGATTATCTTCTGCGGAATGAAAACCGAGGATTTTGACACTGCCATACCAAATGAGATTTTTGTCGATGATGGCTGCATGGAGAGAAAGATGCGCGTTGCTGACGACATCTATTCCATGCTGCTTCAATCTGGCGGTCTCATCATTCTCTTCCCTTGTATAAAGTACGATTTCCCTTCCTATGGAAACGAGATCGACGAGCCTGTCTGAGATTTTGGAATAGTTGTTAGCTTTTACTTTCGGACAAGAAACGATGATGGAACGTTTACATTGAGTGAGATCCGATATGAACGGCTGTTCGAAATTCAGACCGTTGTATATCAAGTCTATTGTTGGGAACAGACTATTGAGCAACTCGTCATTTCGAATACTGTAACCAATAGAGGCATAGCCCTTCAGGCGTTTATGGTACATGGATTCGAAGAAAGGAACACGAATGTCGATATAGTCGTAAATCAGGACATCCTGTTTGCCTTCATATTCACGGTGCAACCGACCCGCATACTGTGCCAATGTTCCTTTCCAAGAAATGGGGTGTGCCAAGAATAAGGTGTTGAGCCGGGGACAGTCAAACCCCTCGCCTACATATTTTCCGGTTGCCACGATTATCAAAGGTTCGTCAGAAGGAATGGATTGCAGGAACTCCAGCTTTTGTCGTTTTTCCCTTGTTTTGTCCGCTCCGATCAATGTGATCACGTTTGGGCAATGTGGCCTGAGTAAGTCTGCCAAAACGGCGACATGGGAAGTTCTTTTGGTCAGAATAATAGACGAGCGACCTTCTTTCAACGCCTCAATGACATCTTTTATGATGAACAAATTACGGTATTCATCTTCATCCAATTGTTGCTCAGCTTTCGGAAAAGTGAGATTTTCGTCACTGACTGGCCTGAAAGGAGTGAAGCGAGGCACAAGCAACCTTTGGAAATTCTGCTCCTGCATCTGGGCCTTCGCATCGGCAGCGTATCTTATCGGACCACATTGCATGAAGATGATGGGCTGGTGGCCATCTTGACGAATTGGGGTGGCTGTCAGACCATAAACATATCGTGCATTGACGGCTCTCATGACCTGTTCGAAATTTACCGCTGATATGTGATGGCATTCATCAACGATGACCATGCCATAGTCTTTGACAAAGGGCTTTACTTCATTGTCTGTGATGCATGACTGCATAAGGGCAATGTCTATGATGCCGTGAAGTCTGTTGACTGCTGACGATAGGGTACCGATGGGCGATAGACTCTTCTTTCGTCTTCGCTTGCCGTCTTCAACCTCAGGTACATCATCAATGACAAGGAATTTCTCCAGTTCACGAACCCATTGGTCAAGCAAGGTTTTCCTATGAACCAATATCAGGGTGTTTACACTATGCTTGGCTATAAGGGCAATGCCTGTCGGAGTTTTGCCGAAAGCTGTTGTCGCATGGAGAACTCCTGTATGATTGTTTGCCAAAGCATCCAATGCCTCATTCTGATTGTCCCTCAACTTGCCATTGAAATGGATGGAAATGGCTTTTCCTTGGTTTGTCTTGTCATTATAGCGATATGCGACCCCTTTCTCTTGCAACAATGTGGTAACGGCATCCTCGCATCCACGTGGCAGGGCAAGATACTCATCCATGACATCGGCACAAGAAATGATGCGCGGTATCGAATAAGTGGAGAACCTCAATCCCTGCCGCTTGTAAAATTCGGGGTTGCGGAACGAGGCGATGCGCCTGAGATGGTTGAGTACTTTTGAAGACAATTGGCTTAGGGGAATATAGAGCATGTTTGACTTGGTGATGACAATCTCGGATGAGAAATCGACTCTCTCAATATTTGTGGCTGCTGGTATTTCCCATGGTTTTTTCTCGCTTGTCCTTGACAGTTCGCCTAACGGTTGAGCATTGGCGTTTCTTTTCAAACCGAAATTCCCGATTCTAACCATAAATATGGTTAAAATATCACAAATATCTACAATTAAGCACCTTTTGATTTGCGTATTTGTGTCTTTATGGTTATATTTGCATCGGAAATGTATGCAGATATGGACAATCATAGTTACAACATCATCAAGATCAAGGCCAAGAACGGCACGACATACGTATATGAGGACTACTCATACTGGGACAAAACTCGCGGATACTCGACCCACAAGCGCCGTTCCATCGGCAAGCTGGGAGACGACGGCGGAATCATCTACAACAAGCGCCACCGTGAAAGGTTGGCGGCCCAGGAAGCAAAAGGGCACCAGCCGCACCCTGACGCCTCCCCAGGTGCGCCTGAGGAATCCCGTGAAGAGCCATTGGCCGTGGAGGCCGGCGCCGGCGACTTGGCCGTCTCCCGCACCATCCGCATTGGGCAGAAGATGATACTCGACAAGGTCTGCTCCGACACGGGCATCCGCAAGTCGTTGCTTGACGCATTCTCCACAGGGGAAACGGACGCCATCCTTGCCCTGGCCTACTACACCGTCTGCCGCGGCAAGGCTTTCAGCCACAGCGAGGACTGGCTCGAGGCGCGCGGATATGCCGACCTCGGGCTGACATCGCAACGCATCTCCGAGCTGCTGGCATCGATATCCGACGACAAGCAGAACGCCTTCTTCAAGTCGTGGATGGCGCGTCAGGACAAGGGCGACAGCCTGCTGTTCGACATCACGAGCATCAGCACCTACGGCAAGGGCAACCCCTGGGCGGAACGGGGCTACAACCGCGACCACGAGAACCTGGAGCAAGTCAACCTGGGGCTCCTCTCCTCCGTTGCGTCCGGCCTTCCGGTGTGGTTCGCCATGACCCCCGGCAGCATGTCCGACAAGGCCGTGCTGGAGTACGTGCTGAAGATGCTCTCGAAGCTCGAGGTGAAGAAGTTCACCTTCTTCGGCGACAGGGGCTTCTTCAGCGACTACAACCTCCGGCTGCTCACCAAGAAGGGGCACAAGTTCACGGTCCCCGTGCCCTCCACGGTGGGGTGGCAGAAGAAGATGATTGCCGAGCACAAGGCCGGCCTGCTCTCGCCGAGGAATGCCATCGAAATGGAGGACGGCCAGCTGATTTACGGCAAGACGGTGTTCAAGATGACGGAGTACGGGCGTACGTGGTACCACATCTTCTTCGACGCGGCCCGCAAGGCCAAGGTCATCGACGACTTCATGCGGCGCCTTCGCAGGTGCAAGGACGAGCTGGCGGACGGCAGGCTCGTGGAGAAGAACAAGGCGATGTACGAGAGGTACTTCCGAGTGACGGAAACCCCCAAGCGGGGGCGTGTGGTGGAATACAACGACAAGGCCGTCAACGACTTCATCGAGAACGACAGCTGCTACTGGGTGCTGATGTCAACCTCGCAGAAGGAAACGCGCAAGTCGCTGCTAGAATACCGCGACCGCAACGACGTGGAAGTCGGCTTCGACGACGTGAAGAACGCCGAGGACATGCGCCGCATGAGAAACCACAACGAGAAGACCGTCAAGGGCAAGATGTTCGTCGTGTTCGTCGCGCTGATCCTTCTCACCAAGCTAAGGATGGAGGTGAGGAAGGTGGAGCCGAAGGACAGGCACTATTGGTCGGAGAGGGATTTCCTGGAGAAAGTGGACACCTACACCAGAATCCACTTCGAGAACAAATACAGGGACGTCTATACCATACCGACTGCGGCACAGAGGGACATCTTCGACTTCTTCCAACTGGAATACAGCTACAAGGGGAAAAAAATCAACGCCAAACAAAGCAGAGACCCGAAAGAAGCCTATGGCAACCAAGATACAGCCAAACCATCAGAATGAAGGTGTATGGTTATAAATACCACGGGAATTTCGGTTATTAAGGTTATTTGCCTCTCTTTTTGTCTTCAAAAATTTGCATTGTATTGGATTTTTTCCTATATTTGCAAAAATTTACTAGTTCTTTGGGGTGTGGCAGATCGGACATCGTGGAAAAGAGGCTTGCCGGAACGCCAACTACGTAATGGCGGGGTTTGAAAAAAAGTTTACAATCATTACTGTCTGTGAATTCAAACTTCGCAACTTTGAAACAATTCACAGAGATATCGTAACGGAGACATCCCAATGGTGTATTATGGACTTAAGCCCCCGGGGGCTTTCGTTTCTTATAATACGGCTTGGCGTGGGTTGGCTGCGTTGCTTATAATTGAGTTGGGACAAAGCGAAGGCCTGAGGTCTAGGATGTGGGCGCGGAGGTATCACTCCCACGTCTTTTATGTCTCTATTAGATTTTGCACTTCAGGGTCGGCATAAGGTAGAATGCGACACCAAATCTACAATCTACAGGTCTAACCATTAGAGCATTGTAAACCAGAACACCCAGTCTAGGCGTATCGTAAAAACCTATTTTGAATGAAAAAGAGAAAAGGGTAATGAAATTACAATTTCAAATACAATAAATCATCCATAAATTATATCTAATATGAGAAAGAAATTTATTTTATTTACAATGTTTCTCTTTGTCTTTATTGGCAATATATTGGCAATTGATTTTCGCGATGATAAAGGCGACATCTACTACATTGTGGATAAGACCAATATCATGCCGGGAAAGACTGCTGCCATAACATTTTATTATGATGCCGAAGAAGAAGAAATATTCAGAGGATTCCAAGTGCAGTTCGTACTCCCCGAGGGGTTCACAAGGGGTGTGGTTGATGGCAAAGTTGGAAAACTTGGTCCAGAACTCGCAGCTAAATGCCCTGCAATGGAATTGCGGGCCGGCTTCTTCTATGAACATGGTGAGGCTAATCCACCTACTTATATTTATATGGGCTCCCAGATGAGAACTGACAACATGCCAACAGGTCAAGGTATCGAGTTATTCACTTTCTATGTGGAATGTGATGAGAGTGTGAATCCTGGTGAGTATTCCTTCACCACAACACACTTGGAACTCTCCGATATGAAGACAGGACAGAGTTATCATTGTTATCCGAAGACTTTCCACTTAACCGTCGAAAACAATTCCCTCTTCCCCGACTGTCCAGAAGGTGAGATGCGCGATGCGGCCCTCTACCTTTATAATCTAGGCATTGTCCAAGGCGAGAACGGCCTGTTGATACCCAACCGTGACGTGACGAGGGCGGAGGTGGCCAAGACCTCGCTCTATGGCGTGTACAAGGGAGTGGCCACCACACCAGCTACCCTTCCTTCAGACCACTATCCTTGTGTGTATGATGACCTGCAAAACGATTCGGCTTATTATTTCCGTCCTGCCCGTGCCTTGCTCTATCTGGAATACGGAGACGGCGTCGCCCCCTTTGACCGCAACCGCCTCGACTTTGCGCCGGAAGACAGCATCGCACGCGTACATGTACTCAAGGTGCTGATGGAGACTTTCAATATCCAGCCCGACATGGATGGCACCGACAATCCCTTCCCCAATGATGCCAACGTGGAGGTTTTGGCACAGAAAGACCATAGGGCGATGGGCTACATCCGGCGGGCAGCCGACCTCGGCATCATCACCAAGGCCAACGATATGTTTCGCCCCTTCGCCTACTGCACCCGGGGCGAGGCGTTCGTTATGCTTTACCGCATTATGAAGGGCGTGGAGGCTGGGACGATCACTGACCCAAATCCGCAGGAGAGTGATTATTTTGAGCCTCTGAACACCACACTGAAGACCATCGCACAAGGAGTGGGAATAAATATGGGCAATTTCAGCCATTATACGAAAACCAGTTTTGCCATCGGCGGCACGGTGCCACTGTCCTTCTCGCATACCTACAACTCCTACAACACCACGCTGCCCGACGTGTTCTTTGGCTACAAGACCATCGACGACTTCGGCTACACCTATCAACCGCTGGGTGACGGATGGAGCCACAACTATCACTCTTTCGTCACCATGGTAGGCAGTCCCTCGGAAGGCAATGCTCGCGTGCTGGTTCATTGGGGCGGTGGGGCGATAGACGTCTACAAGTCAGATGGGGCGAATCTGGTGCCAGAGTCCAACGGCATCTATGACACAATGGAACTCGAGGGTGGGGAAATTGTTGTTAGAACGAAATCGCAGACGGAATATCGCTTCTCACTTCAGGGCGGTTCTGGCTCCTCCAAGTTGCTGCTCTATCTCTCAAGTGTGAAAGATCGCAACGATAACCTGCTGACCATCGATTATGAGGAAGGTGAAAACGGCTACAAGCGCATCAGTAGCGTGAGCGACGGCAATGGCCGCTCGCTGACCTTTGACTACTTGTCTGGAACCAATCTTCTCAGCAGCGTCGGTGACCCCTTGGGACGCACCGTCAGCTTCAGTTATGAACCCAACCGCCAGACGGGGCGTCTGCAGTTGAGCAGTTTCACCGATGCGATGGGGAAGACCACCAACTACATCTATGGCGACGACAGCAAGGTGGGCACTTCCAAATTGTTAAGCCGCATCCAACTGCCGAAGGGCAACTACATCGAGAACGAGTACGATGCCAACCTGCGACTCTCCAGGACCGTGAGCGGCATCAACGATGTGCCGACAACGCAGACCAGTATCAACGTGACCACCGACTATGCCGGTGCTGCTTCCACCTACTCACAAGTAGACATCACACGAGCCAACGGCAATAGCAGTTATAATTACACCTTCAATGCCAACAACTCCGTGACAGCTATGACAGGTTCGGGTGGGGTGTTCATTAACAGTTCCTTCGACAATCCCTCTCATCCGCTGAAGCCCACGGCCGTACAGAACAACCGAACGAATGTCAGCGATATCACCTATGACGAAAGGGGAAATGTCCTCAGTATGACGGTGTCTGGAGACGGCGAGCTGATGACCACAACAATGACCTATGACGAGAAGAACAACGTGACGAGCATCACAGACCCTATGGGTAACACGGCCTACTACAGCTACAACACGAACGGCAACTTGACAGGTATAACGGCTCCGGAAGGCGTGACGACGAGCGTCGAAGTCGACAGCAGGGGACTGCCTACGGAGGTCTCTAACCCCATGGCAGTGAGAACCGTTTTCGAATATGACCAGTATGGCAACTTGACCGAAACCGCGCTGCCGGCATTGAACCTCAGCAGTTCCGCCACCTACGATGAGGCTAGCCGTCTCTTGACAATGACGGACGCACTCAACCACACCTACAGTTTCACTTATAATGAAAATGACCTTCTCGTCTGCCAGACTGATCCCGACGACCATTCGACAACGTATGACTACGATGCTAACGACAACTTGGAAAGCATCACCAACGCATTGGGCGGTGTCACCTCTCTGTCATATGACAACGCCACCGACTGGCTCACTTCGGTGTCGTTTTCCGGTGCCACCAAACAGTACACCCATAACAATGACGGAACGCTGAGGACCTACACAAAGCCCGACGGCGCGACGCTCAACTACACCTACGACGAACTCGGGCGCATCACAAGCGACGGCGTGAACAGCTATGGATATGACAGCAAGTTGCGCCTATCGTCGGTCTCTGGAAACGGCAAGACCGTCAACCTCACCTATGACGGCTTCAACCGCGTCACGAAAACGACGTGCGAAGGAAACTCCAACTATTACGGTTATGACAAGAACGGCAACCGCACAAGGCTCAACAACGTCTATTACGGCTACGACGGACTGAACCGCTTGGTTTCCGTGGAATTCTATGGCAACACCATCACCTACACCTACCGGAAGGACAGTCAACTCTCAATGGTGACCTATCCCAACGGGATGACCACCGAATATGGCTACGATGCCGTAGGACGGTTGACTAGCAAGAACACTCAACTGCGCAACGGAACAGTGGTGGCAGGATATTGCTACACCTTGGACAAGTTCGGCAACGTCTTGGAGCAGGAGATTATGGAGCCATACCCCTACAACATGAACGTGAACGAGGAGACGGAATACACCTACACTGCCGCCAACCGCATTACAGGCGCGGGGGATGTCAGTTTCTCCTTCGACGCAAACGGCAACACCAAGACCCGAGGTAATGAGAACTATGCTTGGGACAAGAAGAACCGCTTGACAAGCATCGGCTCTACGGCTCTCACATACAACCCATTAGGGCAGATTTCCTCCTACGGCGACATCGCTTTTACCTCCGACGTGTTGGGCATCGGTCATGTTTTAGGTGATTCGAGGAGTGGGGCTGAGTACATCTATGGCAATGGTCTGGAGGCAAGGGTCGTCAATGGAGATGTCAGCTATTACGTCACGGACATGCGAGGCTCAGTGGTGGCCATCGTTGATGAAAGTGGCAGCATCACCCACAAATACCAGTACGACGAGTTTGGAAATGTTCTCCAAAGTGAGGAGGCCGACTACAACCCCTTCCAGTATGTCGGCAAGTATGGGGTGATGTATCTCAGCGACCATTTGTACTATATGCGTGCCCGCCACTACGACCCGACCATCGGGCGATTCCTTTCCGAAGATCCCATCTGGAACACCAACCTCTATCCATACGTGGAGAACAATCCTATTACTGGAATTGACCCGAAGGGATTGTATTTGGAATATTCCAAAGGCAGTATTTCAGGATATGTGCATGATAATGGTTTAGGAGAAAATATTATTACTTTATATAGAAAGGATGAGATCATTGGCTATGTCACCTTATATGCAAATAGGGAAATAAAGAGAGTTAATGGGGAAATTGACTTAGAAGATAAGAATATTAAGAAAGTTATTGATTGTCTAACCGAAGCAATGATGTATAAGTCCGATGGGAAATATATTTATGATTCAAATGATGAAAGAGTCAAATGGCCTCGTATGAACAGTATATTATCTTTTGGTGCATATTCTGCTCTTATCAATAATGCGAAAGGCAAAGGTAAAATGGAAGATGGAAAAATAGACCAGACTTATCTATATATACCACCAGTGGTTGATGATACCAGATGCGATGGATATTTTAATCAAATTTATGAATATAATCCATATGTTGGTCAAGATGGATTGATGTTTGGTGAACCAACTTGTAAATAAACTAATAATGAAAAAAATGAATTATCGATTATTATACACATTGGCCCTTTTGTTTGCAAGTTTGCATATAATGGCCCAAGAGAGAATCACCTATGAGTATGACGACCTCAACCGTCTGACGATGGTGACCTATCCGAATGGACAGACCGTGACCTATACCTACGATGCCTTGGGCAATCGAATGTCGAAGAAAATGAAAGGTGTAGAAGTGGTGAATCCCATCCTTCTGGGTGATGTCAATGGCGATGGTGAAATTACGGTGGCCGACGTGACGATGCTCGTGGACTATATCTTAGGCAGAACCAATAGCAATTTTATCATTGATAATGCCGATGTGAACGAAGATGGCAAAATTATAGTGTCCGACGTAACATTGTTGGTAAACCTTGTCCTTCGCAGAAGCTAAGGTCAGATGTGAGTGATAGTTAATGGCACCAATGGCAACGACCCTGAAAAAGAGAAGAATGAAAATTGACCTTCGGCCAAACTTGCTTAAAAAGTCATTTCGAACATTGACTTAATTGTAAATAGTGCAGCCTCCATACAAATCATTTGGAGGCTGTACTATTATGGCGTATCTTAGGGACGCACATTAAGGAGATTGGGTATTTGATACTTTTTTCCGAACAGAGGTCTTCTGGGAAATGTTACAAATCTGAGTTCGGGATAAAATAGGTCGGAAATTTGACACGTAGAGTTCGCGGTGGTCGTTTTTTTAGCATACCCCCCTCCCGACATTTTGTGCCAGGTAGCTAGTTAGCCCACTAATACAATATTCCTCAGTTGAAGAGGGTGAGCTGTCCGTCGAAAGCCTCTATCTCGTAGCCAATGTTCATCGACGGTTTCTTGTCGAAGAACGTGTATGCTGCGTTGACCGCGAGCACGTTTATGAGGAAGTTGTTGAGGCTCCTGTGTCTGGAATGCACGAGTTGTGCGGCGTTCTTGAGTTCGTCGTTGATTGTTTTGATGACCGACCTCTTCCTTAACATGATTTTGTCGTAGAGAGGCATGAGCTTGATCTTCATATTTGCCATCAACCCTGTGACGATGTGGATTTCGTTGGAGAAAAACTTGTCGAAAAGCGATTGGGATATATGCCCCTTATTTGCATACAGTTTTCCTATAATGTTGTCGCTCAGTCTGTTGAAAACTTTCTCGTCCCTGTCGTCCACATTGCCTCTTGTGAGGATATAGTTCAGAATCTCACCACGCTCGTTGCAGAGAGGTGAAGCTTGAAGCCGTAGAACCATCCCATCGTGCCCTTGCCCCTCGGCGTATCCCTTGAACACCTTGTTGCGCTTGATCCGCTTGTTGTGGCATACCGGCACACATATGCTGTCGATGAAGCATATGCCTGAGCACTCGCCGAAGCCGCAGAGCTGGAGATACTCGATGGCACTGGCAATCAGGTCTTCGGTGAGCGGTTGTTCCTCGGTGTGACCTCGGAACTCGATGCCTATAGTGAAGAAGTTGCAAGCCTTCTAGCCATTGAGTACCGACTTGCCAGCATGCTATGTCAAGGAGTCGGGCGGAGCCATAATGTAACGTGTGCCGTCGTAGTCGATTACAATATGGGTACTCACCTTGCTCTCCGGCGTGGATAGTATCTCCAATGAGCATGCAGCAGTAGGCTCCGCCGTGTGATGCAGCACAACGCCAAGCACCTTGTTGAGTGTGTCAGGCTCGATTTTAGGGGTGGGATATGACACCTCGGGATAACGATTACCTTCGGACTGGCTCAGACAGCAAGCCATAGCGCCTACCACCACGATGGTGGCAAGTAGGCAGAGGAGGCCCCTCAAAGAGCTGGAAATGAGTATGTTATCTTTTGCGAGTAGTAGCATTTCATCTGTGATCACCCCATCCATTCCTGTGCTCTTCAAATCGGTAATTGTAAGAATGAGTTGAGAGAATGGAGTAGTTCCTTCTTTGGCGAATCCTGCGTTCAGATTGCCTTCCATCATTCGGGAGTGCCCGCTAAATCCCTTTGGAAGTGTCACTTCCAGGCCGTCAAGTTGATAGGTCTCTTGTCCCAATGCATTGTTTGCAGTGAGAAGGAGGCAGCAGAATAGGAAGGATAATGCTGTTCTCATAAGTTGATTGTTTTATAAAATGTTTGAAAAATTGGAAATTCTTTGATATTGTAATTACTTGTAATCTTCAGGTTTGATGGTGTAGGTGCATAGTTCCTGCTTGTTCTTGTCCAGATACTTGAAGATGAAAGTATAGTTTTCATCCTTGCATCTCTGTAAGAGCGGGAAGGTTTTTGCCATCTGGTTGAGGGCTTCCACCAAATCATCTTGCAATCCGATTTTCATAAGCAGCAAAGTGCCTTCGTCAATATCTTCTTTGTCCAATATCAGGATGGAAAATGGAATGGTCAATTCATTTTTAGTGGGATGTAATATCCATTTTTCCATCGTCGTTCCTTCGCCGATTTCCATACCCCATCTGTCTTTGAACGTGTCTATCATATCAACGAGTTGCTCACGGGTGTTCTTTGTGTATGCCTGTGATGTCCCTTTGCCGGTGAGATGATATGAATTGATCACAAGGTCGCTTGAGAAGTCATAACCAGGAATTGCCATGGCCACAATGGCGTAGCACCGCTGACCATCGTTGAATGTGATAGCCTTTCCCGTTCGGGGAGCATTTGCGAAATTATTGGTGAAAGAAACCTTGCATGCGTCGAAAGACAAGAATTTGATGGACTCTTTATCCCCCCATTCGGCTCCTTCTTTCAACATTTGATTGTTGAAGATTCCATATTCCATGGATTCTTCAGGGGAAAGTAAAACCTCCATTTCAAGCAATAAATAGATACGCTCGGCATTTTCGTCTCTCAGTAAAATACCATTTAATCCCAATGCTGAAATATTTGCATCGTATGAGAACCATCCCTCTGGGATGGTGACGGCGAAATTTCCACTTCCCACTACTTTTGTCTGTGCATTGGATGCAAGATGGGATGCAGCCAACACAAAAATCATTAAAAAAACACGAATCTTTTCCATTGTATATTGTCTTTAGTTATTATTGACATATTGTTAATCTCTTTACTGTGGCGAGTATTTCAGTGATGCCTCCACCGCATTGAAGAGTTCGTTGATCTCTTTGGGCACTTGTCCGTTGCTGTCGAGTATTTGATGTATTGCTCCTGTGGTGAATTTCCCGTTATAGTTACAAATCTTATAAGTTAGTCTAACTTTTTGACCTGTTATCTTGAGGTTGCCGTTCCCCGTGCTGTAATACCCCGACTTTCCAAGGAAAGTACCCCTTTCCATCGGTTGCATATCAAGGATAGCGTAGCTTTTGGCAAAAAGATCTCCTATTGCATCCAATATCGATTTTGCATCTCCATATAAATTTTCTACCGATTTGGATGAAAATTCGATTTGAAGGAAGGTTTCTCCATATTTTGCATCTTTGCATGAGAAATAGAATGTGGTTGATCCATTTTGTTTCTTTGTTGATGCCATGAGCTTGTCGGCATCATAGGTGAAGCAGTATCCATCACTGGAGATGGTTTGCATACCAGTCTGTTTTTCATTGCCCGAAGAAATGCGCAATGAGTTCTCTATTGCCAGATAGTCTGCTTCGTTGTCTTCCCCATACATTTCTTGGAACAACACCAGGTAGTGAGAAAATAAGAAGCACTTGATAATCAACTTGCATGGTATGTCGTATAATGTTCCTGTTCCTTTCATCTTGAATCCCTTGCGGTTGTTGAAAAAGTATTCGGAAGATGGTTCGAATTCTATTCCCATCTTCTTATACGGCTGAATAACACCATATTTCATCAAGTCAAGGTCATTGTCGGAGATTCCTCCATCCAACCTCATTTTATTTATATCAGAAATCGCGATAATAAGTTGGGAAGTGGGAGAATGTCCTTCTTTGGTTATAGCAGTGTTCAAATTTCCTTCAGACATTCGTGAGTATCCGCTGTATCCTTTCGGAAGTGTCACTTCCAGTTCGTCAAGTTTGTAGGTCTCTTGCCCCATGGCTTTGTTTGCCGTGAGAAAGAGGCTGCATAAAATGAATAATAATGTTGTTCTCATTGGTATATAATTTTATTGTTTATTTCCCTTTTACAACCATATAGAGGCACATCCACTGGATTTTCTAATACTTAAGGTCATTTATTCTCATTGTTTTGACAAGAATGGATGCCATATCGTGCCACTTGCATGGGGTGATGCTTGCAGGCATTTGCGTAATAGTCTATAAGACTCATTAATTGTTGATGTCATGGCTTCCACAACCAATGGTGATGCGAAGTCATAGTATTTGATTCCGAATGGTTTGACAAAGTTAGCAATAATTATTGGAATGACAATGTTTGTTGGTTTTTTTTCGTGTTTTTTTGCAGTATGGGAGAATTTTCACCTTTTAGGATTGATTTCACGGACGGTGCGGCGGTGTGGGTAGGTCTTGTGCCAGCCCGAAACGACAAGAAAGGCGGCTCAATTTTCAATTTTTAAGATTCGTCTTTTCCATAATTGCGAAATAATATCTATCTTTCCTCTATAAAAGGTTAATAAATCCCTCCGCCATACCATATTAATCAAGCATATCTTTATGTGATGCATACACCGAGTTGGGGCAACATTTTT
>Ga0247610_10003941_pt1 | contig 16018 bp, 23 predicted proteins | sample 174DNAGHGhighgp2_FD_193483 | JGI IMG/M metagenome (GOLD analysis project Ga0247610, IMG submission 193483) | Sheep rumen microbial communities from Palmerston North, Manawatu-Wanganui, New Zealand - 1742 DNA GHGhigh gp2 | ecosystem: Host-associated > Mammals > Digestive system > Stomach > Rumen... | reverse complement strand
AAAATTTGGACTCTAGGGGAGTCGAACCCCTGACCTCTTGCGTGCAAAGCAAGCGCTCTACCAACTAAGCTAAGAGCCCAAAATACTATATTCCTACTCAAGCAACTTGATCTGTAGGATTTGAAATCTCCAAGACACCAAACATTATAAGAACTCATAGAACCATCAAAACAAAACCTCAAATCACAATCCAACTCCTTGTTCATCAATTTGATTCCATCCAAGCGTTTCTTCAAAAGATTTTTACTAGCTGATATGAATAATAACACAATGCAGCTCAACCAGCTATCATCAATAACCCTCAAAAAATACGCCCTAGCATTTAGTATGAGTAATTATAAATCAGCGGATAACGGGACTCGAACCCGTACAAACAGAGCTGAAGTCTGCTATGCTACACCAACTACATCATATCCGCATTTCCGTGTCTATGATGACAATGCCATTTTATATGAAAACAAAATACAAAATCAAGAGATTTTTACATTATTTTATCACTTTTTAAATAAAATGGTTGTTTTTAATCACAATTCACTTCTGGATGCTTAAAAATCAGCATAGAAAATATACAAGTTTTCCATTTTAAGAATTACTATTCTAAAAAATTAAAAAAAGTCGTTTTAAGAATTACCAAAGGAAAAGCGGAATACAAATCAAAAAAACGACTTTTATGTAAATTAGATAGTCTCCGAAAAATTCAAAACACCCCAATCTCACCATTTTTTTCACATAAGATGAATACCAATTGGAAGTTTTTCACCATCCTTATCAATTTCAGCCAATGGAACAGAAATCGCTGGAAGTCAAGCAAGATTTGCTGGGACAGTATACAAATCAGACAAATACATTTTCAAAGGATCCGTTGATTTTTCTCAAATCCTCCAAGCAACTTCAGGAGAAGTTGGTGTTAAAACAATATCATATGATTCATAAACTCTTTCCAAATCAGATTTTAGCTTCTTCTGTGCCTGCAAAGCCTTTAAATAATACCCCTCATAATTAGCAGAAGAAAGAATAAACGTTCACAACAAAATCCTCCTTTTTACTTCTTCTCAAAATCACTCTCATCTAATACTAGCATAATAATCATCCAAAGATGAAAACTTCTGAGTATCTGATTGATGACCAAAACGAAGACCATCAAAACGAGACAAATTAGTAGAAACTTCAGCAGGCATCAAAGTATAATAAATTGCCAATGCATCCTTCAATATAGGCAAACTCTCTATATCAACAACATGTCCTTTATCCCTCAATTCATCAAGTTTTTTCATAAAAACACTTTTAATTTCAGGATCTAGTCATTCTTCAATAACTTCACTTGGAACAAGCACCCTATACTTATCTTTCCCAATCTTCCTGTCCTTTAATATATCAGATTTTTTTGAAGATGTCGAATCTTTTTCATCAAATCAGACTAAATATGGAAATAATAATTTCACATCTCAAACCGTTTTAGCAAAAATTCAAACCTGATCCAACGAAGAAGCCATTGCAACAACACCGTAACGAGAAATAGCACCATAACTTGGCTTAAATCCAACGATTCAACACATGCTAGCAGGTTGACGAACACTTCATCAAGTATCTGTTCCTAAAGCAGCAATAGCCATTCAAGCAGCAACTGCAACTGCAGATCATCAACTACTTCATCAAGGAATACGATTATTACCACATGGGTTTATTGTTGGTCAATAGAATGAAGTCTCTGTAGATCATCACATAGCAAATTCATCCATATTGGTTTGTCATATCATCAAAGCTCAAGCATCTTCCATGTTTTTCATACACGTTGCAGAATAAGGAGCCTTATAATTTTCTAACATTTTAGAAGAACATGTAGAAACTTCTCACTTAACCAAAATATTATCCTTAACCATAATAGGGAGTCAAGCTAAGGATTTTTTAGAAAAATCATCAATATGATTCATTACATAAGAATCATTAAACCTCACAACAGCATTTAACGATTCATTTAGTAATTTAGATTGTTTTTGATATGCAAGAACCACCTCTTTAGTTGTTAATTCATTTTTTTCAATTCAAGATAAGTATTTTTCAACGGTCAAATCCATGATATATTTAATAATTTCTAAATCTTAAAAAGAAGTGTAGTTATTCTAAAAACTTTTTCAACAAAAGGTGTATTCTTTTAAAAAAATAAAAAAAGTCGACCATAATAGTCAACTTTTTTTTAAGAAAGATATATTAATCTTCATACATTTCATATTTTTGCATAACAAGATCTCATTGAATCTTATTAATAATCTCTTGAACAACTCACACAATAATAATAACTCAAGATCAAGTAACAACAACTGGCAATGATCAAATAGACTCAACCAATTGCTGAATAAAAGGAATCCATTGCAAAATATAAGTATAAATACCAACAACAGCTAATCAAAGTCATCACCAAAAACAAAGATGCATCAAAATACCGTTAATATACTTTGCAGTAGCTTTACCAGGTCTAATACCAGGAATAAAACCACCTCTCTTCTGAATATTGTCAGCTATTCTATCAGGACTAAACGTAATCATCGCATAAAAGAACGTAAACAACACTATAAATACAACATATAATAGAACAGCCCATACTCACGGATTCTGAGCATAGATATTAAAATGAGCATCTATCCAATTAGCAACTGATACTAACCTTCAATTACCTGGTTGGAATTGTGTTATTAATTTAGCTAATAATTGAGGAAATGAAACAAAGGCCATTGCAAAAATAATAGGAACCATACCAACAGGATTCATTGGTATAGGAAGAAGTGATGATTGCTGAGCCTTACCTTGCTTTGCATAAATAATAGGGATTTCTTTAATTGATTTAATAATTAATATAGAAAGCACAACAAGAACCAAAACGATAACAAGCATAAAGATTAATACCCCAACAACACTTGTTGAAGAAGCTAAACTTCCATACACTTGCTGAGTAATTCAAGCAACAATTGAAGAGAAGATAAGCATAGAAATACCATTAGAAACTCACTTCTCTGTAATAAGTTCTCACATCCACATCAACATAATAGAACCAACTGCCATAACAAAACCAGCTAATAAAACAGTACCAATATCCGTTGAAATAGCAGCTCAACCCAACATACTGTTTATCAAATATACAGAACCAATACCTTGTAAGAAAGCCAATGGGAATGTCAAATATCTTGTATATTGATTAATCTTTGCGTGTCAAACCTCACCTTGCTCTGTCAATTCTTCAACAGAAGGAAGAACAACTCATAAAAGCTGCATAATAATTGAAGCAGTAATGTAAGGTGAAATTCAGATAGCTATAAAAGAGAACTGATCTAAAGCTCATCAAAGAAGCATAACAAAATAACCAAAATCAGATCCTGAATTCAATGTCTGAGACATAAGAACTGAAATATCAGCAAATGGAACAGGAATAAAAACTAACAATCTATAAATTGCCAAAACAAATAATGTAAATAAGATCTTGTTCCTAATCTTTTTATTTCAAAAGATTTCTCAAACCTTCTTATTAAACTTTTTTAAAGAATTCATGTTCTCAATAAAACAATAGTAAATATAAGTGATTAATAACAATTTTCATAGTCTTTTCAATAGAAAAGATTTCCTTAAAAGAATAAAACGCAACTCAGGTTGCGTCTTCTTCAAAACAAATGTTATTATTTAATACTTCAACCTGCCTTTTCAATCTTTGCTTTAGCAGTAGCAGAGAAATGTTCAATTCCTTCAAATGACAATGCCTTATCAAAGTCTCAATTTCAAAGGATTTTTACAGCCTCATCTACAGAGCGAATATATCCAAGCTGTAATAATAACTCCTTAGAAACAACTTCACTAACTCTTTCATCCTTTCACAAGTTTCATAAATTAACTGTTTGAACAGGAGTAATAAGCTTATAATATCTTTTAAATCATCTGTGTTTTGGCATTCTCATAACAACAGAAGTTTGTCATCATTCAAAGAATGGTTTCATAGAATGACCGCTTCTAGACTTTTGTCCATTACATCATCTTCAAGAGAAATTACCTCTTCAAGAAGCATTACCTCTACCTCTTCTATTAAGTTTATCAGTAAGCCCCTTACTTCTCACTAAACTATGAAGTTTCATGATTATTCAAAATAATAATAGTTAAAATTAATCTTCTTTTACTTCTTTCTCTGCAGCCTTTTTAGGAGCAGCCTTCTTTACAGTTGACTTTTTAGCAGCAACTTTCTTTTCTTCTTTAACCTCTACCTTTTCTTCAACCTTAACATCTTTGCTTTCCTCAACCTCATCAGCCTTTTTAATTTGCAATGAAGAGAAATAATCAGCATGCTTATATGATGCCAAAGCTCTAATAGTTGCTAAAGCATTATTTAATTTGTTATTTGATCAAACCATCTTTGAAAGAATGTTTGAATATCCAGCCAATTCAAGTACAGATCTTATTGAAGAACCAGCCTTAAGTCAAGTACCCTCAGAAGCAGGCAACAATTTAACAGTACAAGCCTTGTATTTTAAAGTTATAGGATAAGGCACAGTATTATTCTTTGTCAAAGGAACTTCAAACAAGTTCTTATAAGCCTCATGTGAAGCCTTTTGAACAGCACTTGCAACATCATTTCCTTTAGAAATACCTAATCAAATCTTACCTTTTTTATTACCAACCAAAATAGTTGCTCTGAAAGAAAGTCTTCTACCTCCAGTAGTTACTCTAGTAACTCTTCTAACCTCCAAAAGTAATTCATCAAATTCCTTTTTTGGTTTTTCTCTTCTAGCATCCTTTCTATTGTCTTTTTCTGGTCTCATAGACATCATACATTATATAGATAAATAACATAATCAACAGTTAAAACTGAATTCCTCCTTTTCTAACTCAATCAGCAAATGCCTTAACTCTTCCATGATATAGATAACCATTTCTATCAAATACCAAAGAAGAAACTCATTTATCTTTAAGCAAAGCTGCAAACTTTTCACCAGCATTTCAAGCTCTCTCTGTCTTATTGGCACCTTCAACACCCTTATCAGTAATAGAAGCTATAACAGCACCGTCTCTACCAAGAACTTGAGCTTTAACATAAAGATTAGATCTTTGAATCAAAAGTCTGTATTCAGGATTTTGAGCCTTAACAGATGAATTAACCTTGTGCTTTCTCCTCAAATATCTTCTAAGCTTTTCTTGGAGCTTATTTTTCAAATAACTCATGTTTCAGACAATAATAACAATCTAAAATTTATACTATTTCTTTGCTGACTTACCTGGCTTAATCTTAACAAATTCATCAAAATATCTAATTCCTTTACCTTTATATGGTTCAGGCTTTTTCAATGATCTAATTTTTGCAGCAGTTTCACCAACTAACTCTTTATTGATTCAAGTAATAGTAATAACGGTATTACCCTTAGGATCTTGTTCTGTTTTCATCTCAATACCATCAACTATAGGGAAATTAACCTTATGAGCGTAACCCAAAGATAACACCAAATTTTTACCTTCAACCTTAGCAGCATAACCTACTCAAATAATAAGCAATTTCTTTTCGTATCAATTAGTAACACCCTCAACCATGTTAGCAACCAAAGTTCTAACAAGTCCCCATAGGTTCTTATATTGATCATCAAGAATAGAAAAAACTAATTCAGACTCATTCTTTTCAATCTTAACTCCATAAGGAAGATCAAGATGTAAAGAACCTTTTGCTCCTTTAACATCAACAGTTTTTTCACTCAAACTCACTTCTACACCAGCTGGAATAGTAAGTGGTTTCTTACCAATTTTAGACATTCTAGATAGCAACTTAAATAGTAAATATATCAAACTAGTAAATTTCAGCAATTAATTCACCTCAAAGCTTTCTTTCCTTAGCAACATGAACTGGTAACAATCCTTGATTTGTTGAAATAATTCAAAGACCTTTACCTCCTGCTACAGACTTCAAATCCTTATAACCAACATACCATGGTCTAGAAGGCTTTGAAAAAAACTTAACTGAAGGAATATCGTTAATAGGATCAACAACTTTTTTAAGTTCAATAGAAATAAACTTTTTAGAATCTATTTCTTTAACTTCATACCCCTTAACAAATCCATATTCTTTCAAAAGATCAAGAACATTAACCTTAAATTTAGAGAAAACAACTCAATCTACTGTTGTTTTTCTAGCCATATATGCGTTCTTAATCCTGATCAACAAATCATGAACTGGTGCATTAACATAACTCATTTTATTGATACAATTCATAAAATAAAACAAACTCTTACCAACTTGCCTTCTTAAGACCCATAATTAGACCTTCTCTAGCATATCTTCTAAGACAAACTCTACAAATTCAGAAATCTCTAATATATGCCTTAGATCTTCCACAGAGTCTGCATCTATTATAATATTTAGTAGGTTGTTCTAGTTTTTCACCCTTAACAAACCTCTTTTCAAACATTTTTCATTGTTTAGCTTTTAATGCTGATCTTGCCATTGGTTCATAACAATAAAGATAAATACCATATTATTTGAATATAAATCACATCTCTTGAAGAAGTGCTTGAGAACCTTCAGGAGTTCCTGCAGTACTAACAACTGTAATTTGAACTCACATAGGAATAGTTACATCATCAACTCCTAACTCAGGAAAGATGTTATAATTTTGTAATCCATAATTCAAGTTACCCTTTGGATCAAAATTTCTTTTAGAAATACCACTAAAGTCTCTCACTCTAGGAAGTACTAACTTACAAAATCTATCTAAGAAATCATAAGCTCTTTCTCCTCTAAGTGTAACTTTAAGCATTACAGGCATTCCTTCTCTAAGCTTAAAGTTTGAAATAGCTTTCTTTGATCTTACAAGTACTGGCTTTTGACCTGTAATTCTAATCAAATTCTTTTCAAACTCCTCAAAATCCTTATGTCCCTTTCTTGTAACCAAAGAACCAATACCCATAGCAACAATTACTTTATCAACCTTAGGTGCTTGGTTAACATTTTTAAGGTTTAAGTGATCTTTAAGTTTTTCAAACAATTCAGACTTTTTCATACCTAAACAATCAAAAATATTTAAAACTAGTCAATAATTTTTCCTGTCTTCTTAGCCTTTCTAACTTTCTTTCAGTCCTTATTAACTTCAACAGCAATTTTAGTTGCTTTCTTTTCATCAGCCAAGTAATAAGAAACATTAGAAATATGAATAGGCAAAGTTTTCTTAACGAATCATTGTCATTTAACAGCCTTTTTAACAACATTTACATCCTTTACAGTTACCATTCCTCAGTCAATAGATTCAATACTTGAAACTGAACCCTTATGTTTACCAGCAATAACGATAACAGGATCACCTTTTCTTAATTTTTTCATAATCTTAAGGTCATTACAAATAAAGTATAGCATTCAGAAAGATTATAATACTTCTTCAGCCATATTAGTAATAGGTCTATAATTTTCTCTAAGCTCTCTAGCAACAGGACCAAAAACTCTCTTTCCAATAGGGTTCATATTACCTTTTGCATCCTTTGTAAGAAGAACTACTGCATTATCAGCAAACCTAATATATGTTCCATCTGGTCTTGATATCTCCTTCTTTGTTCTAACAACAACAGCCTGACATACTTGTCATTTTTTAACAGAAGCAGTAGGTGCAGCTTCTTTAATAGCAACAACAACTCTATCTCAAACTCTTGCTATTCTTCATGAAGATCCTCTCAAAACTCTGATAATTTTTGCTTTCTTTGCTTGGGTGTTATCAGCAACCACAACCAATGATTCTTGTTGCAACATTGTACAAAAACAAAATTAATTAAAACTATATAATCTCAACAACATTCCATCTCTTAAGTCTTGAAATAGGCTTAATAGATCTAATCTTAACATTATCTCAAACTTTTGCCTTATTATCAGCATTATGAGCATAATACTTTTTCCTAACTACAAATCTCTTCTTATAGATAGGGTGCATTTTTACAGACTTTACCAAAACTACACAAGTCTGATCCATCTTATCGCTCACAACTTCACCAACAAGTTCTTTAATGTTTTTTTCACCGATAATTGTCATTATGCATTCACTTTAGAGTGTAAAACAGTATTGATCCTAGCAATTTTTACTCTAAGATCACCTATCTTATGGGTTTCCTTAAGAGCTCTTACGCTATTCTTCATTCTAAGCTCAAAAAGTTCTTGTTTAGCTTCTTTTCTCAAAGCTACCAACTCCTTAACGCTTTTACCAGCAAGCTCTTTCATATATAAACCAGTCCCTTTCATTACAACAACGTTTTAGAGGTATAAAATATTATTTAATTTCTCCTTTAGCAACAAATCTAGCCTTAATTGGCAATTTTTTTGCTGCACTAGTAATAACTTCTTCAGCCAATTCTTTTGAAAGACCAGAAACTTCAAACAAAATCTTTCATTTTCTTACAGGAGCTGCATAAATATCTACATCTCCCTTTCCAGAACCCATTGGCATTTCAAGTCCCTTCTTAGTGATAGGAGTATCAGGAAACACTCTCATCCAAAGTTGACCGACCTTCCTAGTGTGTCTAACAATAACCTTTCTGGCTGCCTCAAGTTGTTTATTAGTAACATATCAACTTGTAGTAGCTTTTAATCAATATTCTCAAAAAGAAATTGTAGATCCTCTATAACTCTTTCCCTTAAGAGAAGGAACAATCTGTTTCCTATATTTCCATTTCTTTGGAGTCAACAACATGATAATAACAACTGATTAATAAAAACGATTAAACTAATCTAAACTAATAGTTTTCTTAGCTCTCTTTTTTTGAGAAGGAATAACTCCCTTTTCAATCCAAACCTTAATTCAGAGAACTCCATACTTTGTCATAGCTTGAAGATAATGATAATCGATATCAGATCTAAAAGTCTGCAAAGATACTCTACCATCAATAAATTTTTCACTTCTTGCTATATCAGCACCACCAAGTCTTCCACCAATTTGAATTTTAATACCATGCGCTCATTTTTCCATAACTTTAGCAAGAACAGATTTAACAACCTTTCTATATGGCATTCTACCTTCAAGTTGTGTAGCAATATGCTCAGCCATAACTTTAGCTGACAACTCAGGAACTCTAACTTCTTTAACAGTAACCTTAAATGGTTTAGCAAATTTCTTTGTGAGTTCTTCTTCTAATTGCTTAATCTTTTCTCAGTTCTTTCACATAAGAACACCTACTTTAGAAGCAAAGATGATTATTTCTCATTCTTTAAGAGTCTTTCTAATAACAATCTTAGCAACACCAGATCTAGCAAGTTTTCTTTCCAAAAAATCTCTTAATTTAATATCTTCAACAAAAAAGTCAGCACCTTGAGACCTTGTTTTTGCAAACCATTCAGCTGGTCGAGATTTCATAATTCAAACTCTCATTCCAATTGGATTTACCTTTTGTCACATACTCACAAACTACTTAGTATTTAAAACAACTTTTACATATGCCCTATATTTCTCATAATGACTAATCCTAGATCTAGAAACAAATCTAACTCTCTTAATCTTAGGACCTCTTCATACTTCAATTCTTTCAATATAAAGAGCATCTAGAGAAAGGTTATTATTATTTACTGCATTAGCTGCAGCAGATTTAATAAGCTTATGAAGAGTTCTAGCACCTTTCTTTGGCATAAATTCAAGCATATCAAGTGCTTCTGTCACTTTCTTTCCTCTAACCAAATCTGCAATAAGATTAAGCTTAGTGTCTGAAAGAAGTGCATATTTTAATGTTGCAGTAACCTGATTACTCATAACAATACGATCTTACACAATTAAAGTAAATATTAACCAAATACATTAAGTTTTAGAAAGGATGTCATCTAAATGTTCTTGTAGGAACAAATTCACCCAATCTATGTCATAACATATCTTCAGTAACGTAAACACTAACAAATTGTTTTCCGTTATGTACAGCGAAAGTATAACCAATCATTTCAGGGACGATATGACAAGCCCTATCCCAAACTTTTATAACTTTCTTATCTCAGGTCTCATTCATTTTTAAAACCTTGCTCATTAATTTCTCATTAACATAGAAACCTTTTTTAAGAGATCTAGCCATCTAACAAATAATATGTATATAAAACCAAAATATTTCTATTACTTTCTCTTTGAAACAATAAACTTATCAGACCATTTCTTTCCCTTTCTAGTTTTCATTCAAGCAGAAACAAGTTTACCACTAAATGATTTAGGACCTCTCTTTGAACCAATAGGTGAGTGAGCTTCTCAACCTCCTAATGGATGGTCTACTGGGTTCATATTCTTTCAAAGAACTCTTGGCTTTCTTCCTAACCATCTTTGTCTACCAGCCTTACCAATAACAACATTTTTATGATCAGCATTTGAAAGCTCTCAAATAGTTGCCCAACAATTCTCATTAAATCTTCTTAATTCACCAGAAGGCATTTTAACAAATACAGCCTTCAAGGCTTCATCTCTACCTGCAATAGTAGCGATAGAACCTGCAGATTTAATAAGTTTTCCTTCTGAGAATGGAGTAACTTCAAGATTGAAGATATTCATACCTTCAGGAATATCTTTTAATTGTTTTCTATTACCTGGAGCAATTTCTCATTTTTCACCATTCATAACTACCTGACCTTTCTTTGCTCATTTCCAACCCAAAACATATCTTTTTTCTCCATCTGCAAAGTTTAATAATACAATCCTTGCAGTTCTATATGGATCATATTCAACACTAGCAACCTTAGCAGGTATATCAACTTTATTATATCCTTTGAAGTCTATGATTCTATAAAGTCTCTTGTGACCACCAGCCATAAATCTAGAAGTAATTCTACCTTGATTATTTCTTCCTCATGTTCTACCAATAGTCTTAGTTAATGATTTTTCAGGTCTTTTATTAGTAAGTTCTGAGAAATCATATCCAATCATAAACCTCCTTGAAGGGGTATAAGGTTTATATTTTTTTACAGCCATTTGAACTAAATATTACAATATTAAAGAAATCTATATACTACACAGCAAATTCAATTTTTTCCTTTTCACCAAGAGTAACAATAGCTTTTTTAAAAGCTCTTCTTACTAATTTTCTTCTCTCTCTACCTTTAAATGCAGCATTAACAACGTTAATTTTAATAGGAGTAACCTTATAAAGATAACGAATAGCAGCATCAATATCGTTTTTATTAGCATCAGCGTGTACCTTGAAAACATATTTATTTGATGTTTCCATTTGTTTATAAGTCTTCTCAGTCAAAACTGGAGCTAAAATAACTTCGTAAGGACTAAATTTCTTAAGTGCTTTTGTAGCAACATTTTTTCTTGCCCTTCTCTGTAATTTCTCTTTGAATGTCATACTCTCGTAAACAAAAACATAAATAATAATTAATTCTGATTTACAAACTCAAGTGCTGGCTTCAAGAAGACAACAGCATCAGCATTCATAAGATCACGAGGATTAAGATAATCTACCAAGAGATATTTTAAACCTTCAATATTTCTAAATGATTTTACAATACCATCTTCTTTCTTGTCCAATACCAACAACACTTTCTTACCTTCATCACCCATCTTAGCAAGAAGAGTAAGAGCATCTTTAGTACTAGGCTCCATAGTATCAATATCCAAACCAGAAACTATACCTTCTTTAACCTTCAAAGTTAACAAACCATTAAGCGCAACTTTTCTGGCTTTCTTAGTCATAGCCTTCTCAAAAACTCTTTCAGAACTAGGTCAAAAAGCAACTCAACCATGTCTTCTTATAGGAGAATTTCTATCACCAACTCTTGCATTACCTGTACCCTTTTGCTTATACAACTTTCTTCATGATCAAGACACTTCACCTCTAGTTTTTGTTGAAGCAATAGCTGTACGAGCATTTGCCTCCTGCAAAAGAAGATATTCATGAATTAATGAAGGATTAACTTTCTCATCTGAAAAGATTTCTGGATTCAAATCAAATTTTGAAGTTACCTTTCCTGTTTTATCATATATATCAACACTATATACCATTTTTCTTTCAATAAAGGTCATAAAATTATTCTGCAAAGAATTTTAATTTTCCATTTCTAGATCCAGGCAAAGAACCTTTCACTACCAAGAATTTTTCTCAATTCTTCTCAAAATTAGATACAAGAGGAATCTTTTTAATAGTAACTTGTTCTAATCCCATATGTCCTGCATGAGGATGTCATTTCATAGTTCTTCTTGGTTTTCTGTTACCCTTAGAACCTCAACTTCTTGTAAACTTGTGACCATGAGTAGCTGAACCTCATTTAATATGCCATCTTTTAATCATACCTTGATATCATTTACCTTTGGTCATACCAACAACAGTCACAGAAGATACACCATCTAAAAGTGTTGCATCTAATGTTTCTCATGCTTGATGAGCAGATAAGAAAGCATCATCAATTGGGAATTCGGTAATCAATGAATAATCAACCTTTTCACCCTTCTCTTTATTAAGCTCTTTCTTTTCAACTCAAACAACAGCTGAAATATACCCATCTTTTTCTACTGTCTTATATCTAATAATTTCTTGTGGTAGCACTTTAACAAGAGTTACAGCAACAAACTTATCATCAAACCACATTTTTGTCATATCTTGCTTTGCTACAACAATTCCTCATTTATTAGCCATTATCACAATTTCTGATCAATTAAAAACAAAGTACAAATTACCAATTACGAATAAAGTATCCACAATCCGTAATTCGTATTTTATAGTTCTCTAAGCCTAGAAAACTTTAATATCCACAAGAACTCCTACAGGAATAGAAAGATTTTGTAATGATTCCATTGTTTTTGAACCTGTTTCTACAACATCAACTACTCTAGTATAAGAAATTCTTTCAAATTGTTCTCTAGATTTCTTAAACTTAAAGTTTGATCTCAACACTGTATAAACCTTTCTCTTTTTTGGCAAAGGGATTGGACCTTTAATTTCAGCTCCAGATTTCACCAAGAGTCCTACAACCTTAGAAACTGAAGATTCTAACATTCTTACATCATAACTCTTTAATTTTATTCTCAACTTTGGAGTCTGATCTTTTTTTACAGCTGACATATATCTCTATATAGCAAAATATAAATATAAGAAAACAGACCTCAGAACAATAAACTTCACCTTTTCCAAGGTCTGCCTTTCTATGTTTTATTACTCGATTACTTTTGTAACAACTCCAGCACCAACAGTTCTACCTCATTCTCTAATAGCGAATCTCAAACCTTCTTCCATAGCAACTGGATAAATTAATTCAACAATAATCTTAGCGTTGTCACCAGGCATAATCATTTCAACTCCTGGAGCTAATTCAATATTTCCTGTAACATCAGTAGTTCTCAAGAAGAATTGAGGTCTATAACCACTCATGAATGGAGTGTGTCTTCCTCCTTCTTCCTTTTTAAGTACGTATACTTCAGCTTCAAATTTCTTGAAAGTCTTAACTGTTCCAGGAACACAAAGTACTTGTCCTCTTTCAATAGAATCTTTATCTACACCTCTAAGAAGAAGTCCAACATTCATTCCAGATTCAGCTTCTGGGAATTGTTTATGGAACATTTCGATACCTGTAACTACAGTCTTCAAAGGATCAGCACCTAGACCAAGAAGTTCAAGCTCGTCATTCATTTTAACAATACCTCTTTCAATTCTACCTGTTGCAACAGTTCCTCTACCTTTAATAGAGAATACATCTTCAACTGGCATCAAGAAAGGTTTTGCGTTATCTCTTTCTGGAAGAGGAATATAAGTATCCAAAGCATTAAACAAATCCCAAATAGGTTTTGCAGCAGCTTCATCAGTTGGGTTTTCAACAGCCTTAAGAGCAGAACCTCTGATGATTGGACAATCTCTATCATATCCTTCTTTTCAAAGAAGATCTCTAATTTCTTCTTCAACTAGGTCGATCATTTCAGGATCATCAACCATATCACACTTGTTTAAGAAAACAAGAATCTTTGGTACATTTACTTGTCTTGCAAGAAGAACATGTTCTCTAGTTTGAGGCATAGGTCCATCTGTAGCAGCAACAAGAAGAATAGCACCATCCATTTGAGCAGCACCAACAATCATGTTCTTTACATAATCGGCGTGTCCTGGACAATCGATATGTGCGTAGTGTCTGTTTTCAGTTTCATATTCTACATGTCTTGTAGCAATAGTAATACCTCTTGCTTTTTCTTCTGGAGCGTTATCGATTTGATCGTACGCTGTGAATTCTGCAAACCCTTTAGTAGCTGCAACAGCTGTAAGAGCAGCAGTCAATGTTGTCTTACCGTGATCAACGTGACCAATAGTTCCAACGTTTACGTGTGGTTTAGTAGCCATAGTAATTGTGTTTTAATAAACTAAAAGTTAAACATAGCTAATGTATATAAGAATTTGCTATTCATTTTCAAGTGGATTCTCAAAAAAAAAGTTGATTTTGATCATTTGGCAGATCTCATCAAAGCGATAAGCCACCAACTTTTTTTCAAAACCCTTTCTCCGAATATTAACCAAATCTTTGTAAGGCAATATATCCGAAGATTATTTATTTAAGCATTTTTCTTATTTTTAGTATCGGGAACGCGGGACTCGAACTCGCGACCTCTTGGTCCCAAACCAAGCGCTCTAGCCATCTGAGCTAGTTCCCGTTAAGAATGGTGGGCGTGGGTGGACTCGAACCACCGACCTCACCCTTATCAGAGGTGCGCTCTAACCGCCTGAGCTACACGCCCATTCCTAACAAACTATTTGAGTGGTGCCAAGAGGCAGAATCGAACTGCCGACACAAGGCTTTTCAGGCCTCTGCTCTACCACTGAGCTACCTTGGCATTAAAAAGATAGCAAAGGCTTTTATATAAAATTGGAAATAAATTTCAAGTGAATTTAATAAAAAAAGCCCATTTTACAAAAAAGCACCAGAAACAGCACTTAGACATATTAGACAGAAACCGAAAATCTTCATTCAAAAAATATTTTATTCCACCTTCTTACTAAAAAGAAAGATTTAACGAAAAGTTAAAATAAACAACAAAAGCCAATCCAAAAATTGACACTTATTTTTTAAATACAAAAACAATGATATATCAAAAAAGCAATTAAACACCCCATTTACCAATTTCAAGATTTTTCCGTTTTTGGTAAATAATTTATCATTTTTATTTACCAATTTTGAGTATCAAAAAACACACAGAAGTAAAAAAACAGTTTCCAAAAACAACAAATACTATTCTCAAAAAAAAGGATATCAGTTTTTTAGACCGATATCCTTATATTAAGCGTCACCTATCGCTTATTCTATTTTTCTTCACCAGCTCTCATTAACATCAACCACACCCATTGTCTCAATTCAACTCTTCCTTCTGGATTTTGAATTTGAGTCATAATGTTATGTAATTTTAATGCATTAAGATGCTTTCTATAATATGGTGTTCCTCATGCATATTTCTTTCACCATAAGAGTCTAGACATTATTGTTCCAAATTGCGCTCTTGTTACTCTTAGATTTGGAGAGAATTTCTTCATATCTAATCACATCAAACCTAAAGCACAAGCCTTCACAGCATAATCTTTAATTTCATCAGACTCCCAATCTTTCTTTCCGTCACTCCATCTACATTCACTTGGAATCTTTTCAGGAATTTGTTGTCCAAGAACATTTGTTGCATAATTAACAACCATCTTTGCTAAGTGTCCTCTTGTTACAATACCTTCTGGATTTGCATCTCTTAATGATACCATTGTTGTTACATTATGTTCATATGCCCATTGATATGCATCAAGAATTTCATTTTCTTCTTTTGTTAATTTTGTTCTATCAACTTTATTTAATTGATCTGCCTTAACATCTTTTAATTCTTCAAAATTCATATCTTTTATAGATTTTTCATTTTCAACTGTTGTTTCTTCTTTTGAAGTAGGATCAACATTCTTATTATCTCATGTTAATTCAGCAGAACCATGAGTTTTTTCATTAGCTCAAGTTGTATTATAGAATGTTTTCTTTTCGCTTGAACTGCTATAACTACTTCATCCACCTCATCCTCCACCTCATCAATTTGATTTATATGTCCATTTA
>Ga0247610_10003940_pt1 | contig 16022 bp, 12 predicted proteins | sample 174DNAGHGhighgp2_FD_193483 | JGI IMG/M metagenome (GOLD analysis project Ga0247610, IMG submission 193483) | Sheep rumen microbial communities from Palmerston North, Manawatu-Wanganui, New Zealand - 1742 DNA GHGhigh gp2 | ecosystem: Host-associated > Mammals > Digestive system > Stomach > Rumen... | reverse complement strand
CATCTTTCGCTATGTTTGCAGCAGGCAGAAACTTCGAGCAGGTTAGAAATTCCATCGGTTATCCTCACCTCAATGTTAAGATCGGCGCTACACATGCCGGCATCACGGTAGGTGAGGACGGTGCTTCTCACCAGTGCTTAGAGGATATCGCTCTTATGAGAACTATCCCGGGCATGACAGTTATCGTTCCTTCCGATGACATCGAAGCTAAGGCAGCTGTTTTCGCTGCTGCCGAGACAGAAGGACCTTTCTACTTGAGATTCGGAAGAGCCGCTGTACCGGTAATCAACGACAATCCTGACTACAAGTTCGAAGTAGGCAAGGCAGTTGTCCTCAAGGACGGCACCGACATGGTCATCTTCGCTTGCGGCGTATGCGTAGCTGAGGCTCTTGGCGCAGCTGAGAAGTTAGCTGCTGACGGCATCAGTGCTGCAGTCGTAAACATCCACACGATCAAGCCCATCGACAAGGATACTGTCCTGGAGTTTGCCAAGAAGACAAACAGAGTATTCACAGTTGAAGAACACTCCGTTATCGGCGGTATGGGCAGCGCAGTTTGCGATGTGCTTGCTGAAGAGTATCCTGTTAAGGTTACAAAGATCGGCGTCTATGACAGATTCGGTAAGTCCGGCCCTGCAGGCGCACTCATGAAGGAATTCCAGCTTGACGCTGAGGGCATCTACAACCAGATCAAGGCTAAGATCTGATTTTTCGATAACAACCCGAAAACAAAGGCGGTGTCTCATGTGAGGCACCGCTTTCTTATGAGCTGTGATAAGGCGAAAACTGACACCTACAGACAATTCCTCATTGTTTGGCTTTTTTATATGTAGTTTTTTGCGATAAAGAGGTTAAAACGGGTCAAACCTACAGATATTATTCCGAATAATCTGATAAATGTCTGCAGGTTCTATGCTGATGCTGGTGTTTTGTGGCTAAACCTACATATAAAACCTGCTGTGTACAGATAATTGTCTGTAGGTGGGATTATATTGATAAAAGCTTTATATATAAAGGGCCGCATCATCGTTGAGACGGCCCTGTTATAACTGTTTTAATCAGCAAAGAAATTATCTTTCTCTTCCATCGCCTTCCTTATCCTTGAAGGAGATCTCGGCGCCGAGCTTCTCGAAGATCCTCTTAAGGAAGATGGAATAGAACAGTGCAAGAAGTGCGATGCCCAGGAAGATCAAAAGGCTCGCCGTCAGTGAAGGGAACTGCCAGACTGCATAAGCGAGGCCTGCAGTGATCACAACGTACATGATCGTTACCGGGAGGTTTGTGATGGAAAGCAAAAGAGCGTTCTTCAGGATCTGACCGAAGGATTCCTCAAACCATGCAAGGAGAGGGAACGAGTAGAGAGTGTGTGACAATATCAGGATCAGGAAGAAGTAGGGAATATACTGCACCCATGAAAGGTCAGGTGACATCATAGTATTTACCATGACGACTTCGAAAATAAAGAATGCCGATACTGCCGCATAGAACAACTCAAGAAGTGTCGCCTTAAGGAAATTGTCTCTGAAAGCCCTGAAGTAATCCTTGAATATGGAAGGGTTGTCTCCTGCGAGGATAGCGATCGTTATTCTGTACAGAGCTGTAAAAGAAGCACCGATAGTGAAAATCGGAATACAAGTAATTATAAATAATAAATTAACTATAATCAGATTACAGAGTCCTGTGAGGAATCTTGTCGCCGTACTTTTAGGATTGAAAAACGAAGGACGTGATGCCGGAGCCTTTTTGTTATCTGCTGCCATGCTATTTACCCCTTAATATGTATATAGTAAACTTTACAAAATAGTATCACATAACCACAGTTATTGCGCACTATGGAAGCGATTTGCACAAGTGAAAGCCAACCAGGTTGTAGAAAACGCGATAAAATGCACATCGATTTATGCAATTTACCTTTATCGAGAGCAAAAATTGTACAATTTACTCAACAAACGCAAGAATTGTAAAATTGTGGATAAATTGTAGCAAGAAATGTGGAGAAACATATTCCGTTTTTGACTAATATTTACAATGTAGAAGGGCCAAGAGGCCCCGAACAATTTCATTAAGGAGGAAACTTTATGAAAAAGGTTATTGCCAGTGTTCTTTCTTTAGCAATGGTTGCTGCACTTGCAACTGGTTGCCAGGATGGAAACAAGCCTACTGATCCTACAGCATCACAGGAGCCCGGTGTTACACAGGGACCTGATGCTTCAGAGACAGAGGCACCCACAACAACAGCAAAGCGTACTATGACATTCGGTACTGGTGCTGAGAAGATCAATCTCTGGTCTTTCACAGACGAGATCCCGAAGATGGTAGGCCAGTATGTTAAGCAGGTACCTGCTTTCGGTGAGAAGTACACAATCGAGTGCACAATCATCGCTACAGACGGTGGTGCTTATCAGACAGCTCTTGACAACGCTCTTGTTGCTGGCGGCGACATGGCTCCTGACATGTATGCAGCTGAGGCAGCTTTCATCCTCAAGTATTCACAGGGTGACATGGCTAAGTTCGCAGCTACTTACAAGGATCTCGGCATCGATGTAGACGCTAAGATCAAGGAAGCAGACATCGCTAATTACACAATCGAAGTTGGTTCACGTGATGGTGAGCTCGTAGCTCTTGGTTATCAGGCTACAGGCTGCGCTATGATCTACAACGCAGAGGTTGCTAAGGACACATTCGGCACAGACGAGCCTAAGAAGATCGAAGAGATCGTAGGCGCTGGTTCCGGTAAGTGGGACAAGTTCTTCGATGCAGCAGCTAAGCTCAAGGAAAAGGGCTATGCAGCAGTTTCTGGTTCTGGTGACATTTGGAACGCTTGCGAGAAGTCCGCTGACACACCATGGATCGTAAACAAAGAACTCAACATCGACCCTAAGAGAGCTGAGTTCCTTGACATCGCTAAGAAGCTTAAGGACAACGGTTGGTCTAACGACGCAGCTGGTTGGTCTGAGGCTTGGTATGCAGACATGAAGGGTGAGGGTGCTCAGAAGGTATTCGCATTCTTCGGACCTGCTTGGCTCATCAACTACGTTATGATCGGTAACTCCGGCGGAAACAAGGTTGGCGAAGGTACATTCGGTCAGTGGAGAGTTTGCGCTCCTCCGGTAGGCTTCTTCTGGGGCGGCACATGGGTTCTTGGTAACAAGGACACAAAGGTTAAGGAAGGCGTAGCTGAGCTCATCACTTGGATTACACTTGACTCTTCCGACACAGGTCTCCAGTATCTCTGGGCTAACGGTTCTGTTGACTGGGATAACGATCCTAACACAGCTACAGCTAAGGATACAGTTGCTTCTGCTACAGTAATGGCTAAGTCTAACGGTGAACTCGACTTCTGCGGCGGCCAGAACATCTTCCCTGCTTTCATCGAAGGCAACAAGTATGCTTCTGCTAAGGCTATGACACAGTATGACGAGACAATCAACGGTTACTTCACAGACGCAGCTAACCAGTATGCTCTCGGCAACACAGATAGAGATGGCGCTATCAACGATTTCAAGACAGCTGTAAGCGAGAACCTCTCTTTCTAATAGGATCTAATTTTTAGATGCTGTGACGGCAGGGTAGATCAGGCATTTACCCTGCCGTTTTTTAAAACTAGAGGAGGCTGAAATGAGAAACAAAAAACTTGTCAATTACGCAAAGTACGGATACATTTTCTCAATTCCGTTCATTGTTACATTTTTGATTTTTACACTTTATCCGGTAGTTTATACATTCGTTATCGGATTCACAGATTTGAAGGGTGCAGGCAACACAGAGTGGCATTGGCTCCCTTCAGTAGGCAAGAATTTATTTGCCAACTTCAAGGATGTTCTTACATCTAAGACATTCGGAAAAGCTTTCAGAAATACATGGATCATTTGGGGCTTGAACTTCGTTCCGCAGCTGGGTTTCGCCCTCCTGTTCACCGCTTGGTTTACAGACAGAAGATCCAAGGTTAAGGGTACAGGCTTATTCAAGATCCTGTTCTACATGCCTAACATCATCACAGCTGCTACAATGGCTATCTTGTTCGCTAAGTTGTTCGGTTATCCGATCGGTGCTGTAAATCAGCTCTTCAACGGAACATCAGCTGATAAGGCTTACAACTTCCTTGCATATGAATGGCCTATTAAGTTTATCGTTGCATTCGTTCAGTTCTTCCAGTGGTATGGTCATACAATGGTTAACCTTATCGCAGGCGTTATCGGTATCAGCCCTGAGATCTTCGAAGCTGCTGAAATCGATGGTGCGAACAGAGTGCAGACATTCTTCAGGATTACGATTCCTTGTATCCGTCAGATCATGTTGTTCGTTCTCGTAACATCACTCATCGGCGGTCTCAACATGTTCGATATTCCGCAGTTGTTAGTCGGACCTAAGGCAGCTAACGGTGCTGCTCTTACAACTAACATGTACATCAGAAACCAGGCATTTGACGGTTCCTACCTCTATAACAGAGCTGCAGCTGCTTCCGTCATCTTGTTCCTCATTATTGTTGTTCTTTCTTCCATCCTCTTCTTCATCATGAGAGATAAAGATGAGGCTAAGCTTAAGAAGCTTAGAAAGGCAGAGTTAAGAGCTGCAAAGAAAGGTTTTTGAGGTGAACTGTAATGGCTAATGAAACAAAATTATCTTCTATGAAGAGAAATGAGACAATCCTTAAGGTATTTATCTACATTGTCTCAATCATCTTCTCCATCATGACGTTGTTCCCCTTCGTTATGTTGATCGCAAACTCTTATAAGAGCACATTCGAAGTTCAGTCAAGCACACTTTCGCTTTACTCTGAACATCCTTTTAAGAATCTCCAGAACAACTGGAAGATCATCACCAGTAAGGATGCTTTCCATCCTGCCGTTGGTTTCAAGAACTCTTTCATCGTTGCTACGCTGAGTACGATTCTTAACGTTTACTTCTCATGCCTCACAGCATATGCGATCACAGCATATGAGTGGAAGCTCAGAGATGGATTCAATGCTATGATCATGGCAGTCATGATGATTCCGGGCACAGTTACTATGATCGGTTTCTATCAGATGGCATATAAGATCGGTATGATCAACAAGCTTTCTGTTCTCATCATCCCTTCTATTGCCGCACCTATGGTTGTTTTCTTCATGCGTCAGTACCTGCAGGCTTCGCTCTCTATGGAGATCGTACAGTCCGCTAGAATCGACGGTGCAGGAGAGTTCAGAATCTTTAACCAGATCGTTATTCCGCTCATGAAGCCCGCTATCGCTACACAGGCTATCTTCGCTTATGTAGGAAGCTGGAATAACCTCTTCACACCTATGATCCTTCTTACTGATAAGAATAAGAAGACACTCCCTGTCATGGTAGCTTTGCTTAACGGTGATATTTATAAGAAAGAGTACGGCGCTATCTACTTAGGACTCCTTGCTACAGTTCTTCCTTTGATCGTTGTTTACGCTTTCCTCTCTAAGTACATCGTTGAAGGTGTTGCTTTGGGTGGTGTCAAGTCTTAAGACTTATTACTCAGAGTTAACAGGTTTCAGTCTCGGCTGAATAAATTTAAAACTTACGCTGCGTCTTTGATAATTGCCTCCTCAAAGACGCAGCTTTATTTTGACCTAAATATGTATTAAAAAGGCCGGCTCCCTAACTGGAACCGGCCTTGATCATTCATTAAGCTTTTATTTCTTCTTTGTCCTTCTTATCCTGTTTCTGAACTGGGAAGGGGAGCAGCCATATTGCTTTTTAAAGCACCGTGACAGGGATGTCAGGTTATTGAAGCCGCAGGCCATCGCGATATCACTGATCTGAAGGTCTGTGTCAGTAAGCTGCCTCTCGACCTCTTTGAGCTTTAACGTGGTCTGATAGTCGTTAAAGGTCATGCCGGTATATTCCTTGAAAAGTCTTGCGAAATGGAACTTGGAATAACCGACGTGATTTGCAGCCTCGTCCATAGAGACGTTCTCAGAACTGTGCATAGCGAGCCATTCAGCAAGCGACTTAAACTTGATGTAGACTTCGCGCTGCTTATCGTTCTGGATAACAACAAGGCTGTCGGAATAATCCTTCTTCATGAGCATTCCGAAAACATCCATGAGCTTGCTGAAAATAGAGATCTCTTTTACTGTTGTCGAGAAGAAGAAGTAAAGATCGTTTATCTCCATGAACCTCTCGAAAATAAGATTGTACACATCCGGATGTGTCTCAGGAGTGATGAGAAGAGGTTCCTTTATAAGCTTTTTGAATTCTTCGTAGTCGAAAAATCCTTTTAAGAAATCCACATTGAACAGATAGATGAATCTGATGCCGGATTTGGTTCCTGCAATCTTATGCAGCATATCCGGCGGCACCATAAGGATCTCTTTTTCCTTAAGGATTATCGTTCTGTCATCGAAAATATAAGTATAGGATTTCTCAATAGGGATCGTAATCTCAAGACAACTGTGCTTGTGGACAGGGTAGTCCTCAGAGCGGTTGTTGTACCAGATACGCATATTAGCGCCCGGAATAAAATCAACTTCTTCAACGTCATTGCTGACAATACGGCCTGCAAAACTGCCGATAGGCTGCTGATATTTGCCGGGCACAGAGTTATCGTTAAACTGCATTCTTATTACCCCATTCGTGAAGCGTCAATGCTACAATTCTATATACTGATTTGGTCATTTTCAAGCCTGTTTGGCCAACAAAATAGCAAAATATGTAAAATATCAAATCGGAATCTGATACATAAGTCTTTTCGGATAATGTAGAATTAAATCATCTTATTTTCGAAGACAGGAGAATACTGCTATGGACAGAGAAAAAGCCAGACAAAGAGCTGAAGAATTAGTTAGCAAAATGACAATTGAAGAGGCATGTTCGCAGCTCAGGTACGATTCTCCTGCAATCGACAGACTTGGAATCCCTGAGTACAACTGGTGGAACGAGACTTTGCACGGAGTTGCAAGAGCCGGAACGGCAACGAGCTTCCCTCAGGCAATCGGTCTTGGTGCTACTTTTGATACCGAACTCATGGGAGAAGTAGGTGAGGTATGCGCTACTGAAGGACGCGCTAAATACAATGAGTATAAGGCTAACGGCGACCGCGACATCTATAAGGGACTTACTTTCTGGTCACCTAACGTAAACCTCTTCAGAGACCCCAGGTGGGGCAGAGGACAGGAGACATACGGAGAAGATCCGGTGCTCATCTCAAAGCTCGCAATTCCTTTTATCGAGGGACTTCAGGGTGACGGTGAATACATGAAGACAGCTGCGTGTGCAAAACATTTCGTAGTTCATTCAGGACCGGAAGCCTTAAGACACCAGTTCAATGCCACATGCAGCGATAAGGATCTTTATGAGACATATATGCCGGCATTCGAAGCGTGCGTTAAGGAAGCCAAGGTAGAGTCCGTAATGGGTGCTTACAACAGGACAAATGGTGAACCCTGCTGCGGCCATTCTTATCTTCAGGATGTTATCCGTGACAAATGGGCTTTTGAAGGTCATATCGTATCAGACTGCTGGGCGATCAGAGACTTCCACGAGCATCACAAGGTAACAAAGAACAACGAGGAGAGCGCAGCGCTCGCACTCAACAAGGGCTGCGACCTTAACTGCGGATGCACATATCTCCACCTGATGAGCGCTTACAACAAGGGCCTCGTAACCGAGAAGACAATAAGACAGGCTGCAGTAAGACTCTTTACTACAAGATTCATCCTTGGCATGTTTGATGAGACCGAATTTGACGGCCTCTCATATCTTGATGTAGAGACAAAAGAGAATATCGCAGTTGCAAAGAGAGCTTCTGATGAGAGTATCGTTCTTCTTAAGAATGACGGTATTCTTCCAATCGATAAGAACAAGACCAAGATCATATCCGTAATCGGCCCTAACGCTGATTCCAGAGCCTGCCTCGTCGGCAATTACTATGGAACATCATCCGAGTACATAACGGCCTTAGAGGGCATCAGGAACGCCGCAGGAGACGATGTGAGGATCCTCTATTCCGAAGGATGTGACTTGAGCCTTACAAAGCCTGACGTTCTCTCACGTGATTATCACAGGATCGCTGAGGCGAAGGCCGTAATGAGCAGATCCGATCTTGTTATCCTCGTAATCGGCCTTAACGAGACGCTCGAAGGAGAAGAGGGTGACCAGGGCAACATGTACAGATCAGGCGATAAGCCGGATCTCTTATTCCCTAAGACACAGCGAAAACTGATCGATACAGTCATCGCATCCGGCAAGCCTTTCATCACAGTAGTTATCGCAGGTTCAGCAATGGATCTCAGCGCTCTTAATGCCAAGTCCTCTGCAATCCTTCAGGCCTGGTATCCCGGCGCCAGAGGCGGCCAGTCGATAGGCGACATCATCTTCGGCAAGGTCAATCCTTCCGGCAAGCTCCCTGTTACTTTCTATAAGGATACAAACGATCTTCCTGATTTTGAGGATTACTCAATGAAGGGAAGGACATACCGTTACCTTGAGACAGATCCGCTTTATCCGTTCGGCTTCGGTCTTACATACGGCAAGATGGATATCACATCCGTTGAATACGAAGGTGATAAGGCAAACGGAATCACGGTTAAGGCTTCTGTTGCCAATACAGGTGATATTAAGACATCAGAAGTCGTTCAGGTCTACATGAAGGCAGATGACCCCAACGAGGTTAGGAATACAAGACTTGCAGGCTTTGGCAGGATCACTCTTGATCCGGGCAGCAACGGCACTGTCGAGATAGTTATTCCCTCTGACAGGTTCAAGGTCGTTAATGAGAAGGGCGAGAAAGTCGATCCTCAGGGCGCCGTAAACTTCTTCGTAGGCTTCGGCCAGCCTGACAGCCTCACTGAAAGCCTTACCGGCAAGAAGGCATCAACCTTTACGGTATAATCATGAAACTCAATAAACATAGGGTTCTGCGGGTTGTGTAACAATGTTACACAACCCGTTGCTTATATCCTGCCATGGCCATTGTTAATTTTATTGAAGAAGTTTTGACACTTTTTCGCCACAATTCGCGAAAATCTTATATAATAAATAATTGATATTGGTCTGCTTAAGGAGGACGATCGATCTTGGATTTTTCATACCCGTTATTTCAGATACCTTTTGTAGGCTATTACCTTATCTTCCTGGCGTTTTTATTTGGCGCGGTTTTCGCAAGCTTTATCACATGCACTGCATGGCGTGTCGTCCGTCACGAGGACTGGATGCTGGGTCACAGCCATTGTGATACCTGCGGACACGAGTTATCGACTGCAGATCTGTTTCCGATCATTTCATATATTGCACTTAAGGGTAAGTGCAGATACTGCGGATCCAAGGTTCCTCCGAGAGATCTTATTTTCGAGATCATATTGGGCGTGCTGTTTGCTGCAACGCTCGCGCTTCATGGCACAGTCGACGCTGCTGTCATTGCAGCTCTTGCTTTGGAGATGCTTCTTCTCGGGCTTTCTCTTGCAGACTGGGATTCAGGTGTAATTCCTGACGGATTCCTTGCAGCGATCCTTGTCGTATGGATTATAACGGTCGGCTTCAGACAGGATATCCAGAGATTTGCGGTAGAGGGACTCATTGCATCTTTGGCGCTGGGTCTTCTCATGGCACTTGCCACAGCGATAACCGGCAAGATCATGAAGACCAAAGTAAGCTATGGCCCCACCAAGCTTGCTATGTGCCTAATGCTTTTCTTAGGTTTTAAGGGTTCTGTAATTGCCGTAGGAGTGGCAATCGTTTTAGGTGTTATTTTCGTGATCGCGGCAAGAGCGAAGAAGAGAAAGATCTCTCTGGCTCCTGCAATCTCGATCGGCTTTGTCGCAGCGTTTTTAGTTAAAGATATATTGGCATTGATTGCCGTATAAACAGGAGGAAATATATGGGTACTTATTTGGTTACAGGCGGATCAGGATTCTTTGGCCAGATCATGTCACGTTACATGGTTGGGAAGGGCCACACTCTGGTCAATATCGATCTTTGTGACAGCGAGTTCAAGGATGAGAAATTCATCTGCTTCAAGGGCGATATCAGAGACAAGGAACTCCTCGAGAAGATCTTCTCATCCTATAAGTTCGATGCGGTCTTCCATTTTGCAGCAATGCTCGCGCATGAGCGCAAGATGATGAAAGAACTCTGGACATCCAATGTTGATGGCACTCAAAACATTCTCGATATGGCAATAAAGCACGGTGTTGATAAGATCATCTTCACATCGAGCAACTGCCTGTGGGGAAAGAATTTCGATTACCTCGTAACAGAGGAGGAAGAACCCGCACCTGTTGAGATCTACGGCAGATCCAAGCTCGAAGGCGAGAAGATATTATTGTCAGCACCTGATAAGGTAAATGCCATTATCTTCAGATGTCCGACCATTATGGATGAGGGACGTCTTGGTCTTCTTGCGATCCTTTATGAGTTCGTTGACGACAACAAGAAGCTCTGGCTTGTAGGAAACGGCGAGAACCGTTACCAGTTCATCTATGCCAAGGACCTCGCACGCGCGTGTGAGCTCGCTCTGGATCACAACAAGAGCGATGTTTTCAATATCGGTTCTGATGATGTTAAGAGCTTCAACTACACTTATCAGTATGTAGTCGACCACTCCACATCGAAGTCCAAGCTCGCTCATTTCCCGCCGAGATTTGCAAAGTTCATGATGAAAGCCTGCTATCATCTTGGAATATCACCTCTGGGCGTATATCAGTACAACATGATATCCTCCAACTTTATTTTCGATACCAGCAAGATAAAAAGAGAGCTTGGCTGGGAGCCCACAATGAAGAATGAAGACATGCTCTTAAGATCTTACGAGTTCTACCACAAGAACCGTGAGGAGATCCACAACAGGAAAGACGTTTCCGCGCACAACCGGGAAGCTGACATGGGACTTGCCATAAGGGTTTTGAAATTCTTCTCATAAGTTCATAATGACTTCGAAAAAAATAAGCAGGCTTTGGATATTATACGGCGCAGTCTTTATCGCCTTTATTTGTATTGGCATTTTTGCCGGCTGCCATCACGAGCCGTGGGCTGATGAAGCTCAGAGCTGGCTTATCGCGCGTGACAACCACACCCTGGCTGACCTGTTATATGCGGTCAAATACGAAGGCACACTGCCTGTCTGGCATCTTATCTTAAAGGCATTCCAGCTTTTGGGACTTGATTACGGACACATTTATATCGTTCCGCTTCTTTTAACCGCTGCAGGTGTCGTAATTCTTTTCTTTACAGATGCGCCTGTTGTTGCAAAAGTGATGCTGCCGTTCTCTTATTTTGTCATTTTCCAGAACGCTGTCTCCGCAAGAGCTTATGCGATGGTTTTCCCCGCGATGATGCTCATTGTGCTTTTCTACAAGAACCGTTATAAAGCACCGGTAAGATACCATCTGTCACTGTTCTTTTTAAGCATGTCCAGTTCATACGGTGTTATAATCGCATACTCATTTATGCTGTGGGATTTCATATCAATGTTCCGCGGCAAGCAGGGAGAAGCCGACAACAAAAAGTTTAAGTTCACTTTCTATGCGACCGGACTCATCCTGGCCCTTATAAGCGTACTTTCCCTTCCGCCTGATGACTGCTCGTTTGGACTAGACAGAATATCCTTTGCCGAATCTGCAACAAATGCGATGCTGTTCAGCATCCACAATAAGATAGTGCAGTATATATTCCTGCTCGCAGTTTTCTTATTGCTGCTCTACTATTTCAGGCATTGTCTCGTCCGTTTCCTGGTCATGTTCATGCCCTTAGTCCTTTACATGATCTTTGTATACCAGAGACTGTGGCATATGACTTATCTGTTCTTCCTTATCGCATCACTTATGATTATCCTCCGCGATGAGTTTAAGAAAACGGAAAAGCACAAAGAGGAGTTCGGAAATCTTCTGGCCAATGCGTTGGTGATATTTCTTCTTTCCGTGCAGTGCTTTACGGGATTCTATTCGGTCTGGTACGATTACCGTTATCAGTATTCACCCTCAAAGGAGATAGCTGAGATCTTAAAGCCTTACCATGAGGCCGGTGCAAACATCGTCGGACTGAACTTCTATTCGATATCGGTATCGCCTTATTTCGATGAGAGTATATATATTAACGACTACGAAGATAAAACGTACTTTATCTGGAGAAGAGATGTCGAGAGGAATACTTACTGCGGAAAAGCGCCTGACGTCGTCGTCACAATGTGCAGAATGAATGATCTTGATGAAAAAGGCTACAGATGGGAACTGTACGAGAGCCATATGATCTATAAGCTCGAAGATGCCGAATACATCCCGTATTACGTTTATTTCAGGGAATGATCCTGTTAGTTGAAAAAAGCCTGTTCGAAAGGCAAAATAGGTGATGTAAAAGCATTTTTACGTCGTTTTTTGCCCCATGTCCAAGTGTTTTGATAGACGGGTATCTGATCCTCCAATACCATAACGGCAAGGAAAGGAGTTTTCGAGATGGAGATAGGATCGAAAATCAGGAATGCGCGGAATGCATCCGGCTTCACCCAGGAGAAAGCTGCAGAAGCATTAGGCGTCACAAGACAGACGATCTCGAACTGGGAGAACAACAAGTCCTACCCGGACATCATCAGCGTCGTCAGGATGAGCGATCTTTATTCCATTTCCTTAGACTCCCTGTTAAAGGAGGATAAAGACATGAAATCCACATATCTTGAACATCTTGAAGAATCGACAAACGTTGTTAAGAGCCAGACAAGGAAGAGCCGTATAATTACGATCGGCATCTATCTCGTGGCCTGGGTGCTCCTGATAGTCTTATTCTGGCTTGGAAAAGGTGCTTTGCAAGGAGATCCGATGGGCTATTCGCTCCTGGCATTTTACATCATCCTGCCGGTCGTAACCATCGTAACAGCCTTCTTCATCGGCAAAGACCGCATGTGGGGTCATTCCAAGTGGTTTATGCTGATCTTCTACGGCATCATGTACATGCTCGCAGAATACGCGACTTTTAGCCTCTCGAACATGCTGTTTAACGAATATTCGCACTTCAACGTCCCCGAATTCGGCATGATCTTCGCAGGCGCCGCCATGGCCGCTTTGGGAATCGTTATTGGAATACTTGCGGGAAATGCATCTGCAAAGAAAGCTGCTTCAAAACAGCCGGCCTCATAAGGCGTTTGACTTATTTACAGACGTCCTATATAATATCCGAGTTTAAATTCCACGCACGAGAGGGGGGATAAAGATGTCTGAGATTAAAGTTAAGGAAGGCGAGTCCCTTGACAGTGCACTTCGCAGATTTAAGCGTTCTTGCGCAAAGTCAGGCGTTCTTGCAGAAGTTCGTAAGAGAGAACATTATGAGAAGCCTTCTGTAAAGAGAAAGAAGAAGTCTGAAGCAGCTCGCAAGAGAAAGCATTAATAAAGACTTAGATGAGAGGTTGTCCTGAAGGGCAACCTCTTTTAATATGCGTTTTGGGTTGCGCCCTCGCGCTGCCTTCACAGCAGGTACCTGCGGATCTTTTCCTCAATAACCTTTGTATTCAGAGGGTGGGTTTCAGTCTCGAAAGTCAGTATCAGGCTTGATTCATCGAAATCCTTCGAGAGCGTGTATTTTTCGAACTTATTGGCATTGCGGTTCACATAATCCTGATCGCCGAGTTTGCCCAAATGCTCCCAATAGTACTCCTTGCGCAGCCTCACATTCAGACACTTGAAGTCCGGCGCCGCAAAGATCACGCCGTTATCGTACACCGGGTACTCACACAGATACGGCACCCCGTGCCTAAAAAGCGAATCCGCGATCAGTATTTCCGACTTCGACCTTACACGCTCGCCCTTGGCTGTATAAAATTCCGGGTCCGTATCTTTGAAGCCCAAACGTGTGTAAGTGACGTTTTGCCACTCTTCTATGAACCTTTTATCATCCAAATATACAGGCGTCACCAATTCTTTACGTGCATCGCATAGGTTTTCGTATACATGATTAACCAGTTCCGGATCGAACTTTGCTAAGAATTGTCCTATGGCCTGTTGCTGGGTTAACAGAGCCTTAAGAGCTTTGTTGTCATAATCCTTCTGAGCAAGACGTATGGCAGTTATCTGATCCTTCCGGGGTATGTACTTGCCTTGGGGATCGCTTGGGTTGATCCTGTGGTAGTATTGGTGCTTATTCCATTTGTTGATTATGCGCAAAGAGCCTTTCGGGGCGTTTTTATTGCGTTTCCTGATATTACTGATATGGATTTCAAGCTTTTTGTAGAGAAGATCCAGTTCCTCCAGTATTGTAATTGATTCGAACATGGCATTGGCTCCTTTCTTTTTTTGAGGCGACAGACAATTTTGGCTTTTTTCGATTTTTTGTCTGTAGTTTTTTCGAAAAAAGCGATGATTCTTGAACGGACCTACATATAAAAGTTCAACGTATTTCGAAAATGTCTGTAGGTTTAGGGCTTAAACCCTCTTTTTGAGCCAAAACCTGCATATAAAAAAGCAGTTATTCATCAAATTGTCTGTAGGTCCGAAGCTGACGATGTTGAATAATCCAAATCTATAGGGTATGCCGCCACTTTTCAACCGTTTTGGAGCAGATTGAGACTAAACGGCATATATTGAGACTGGTCTCAACTTCATAGGCCTCCCGTTCCTTTGTAAACTTATGCCAATTCGGCTATAATAATCCCAATAAAGATAAAGTTGAGAATTTAGTTTTATGTTATTGACCGGTAAGAACTGGCGCTTATCGGCATCCCAAAAAGTTGCGGATGCTGATACGCTCCTTAATGTTTTGCTTAAGAATCGCGGTATAACCGAAGGGCAGTCAGTAGAGCAGTTTTTGTCTGAGGATGACGGTGTCTGGTACGATCCGTTCCTTTATAATGATATGCGCAAGGCGGTGGACATCATTAATGAGACGATGGACCGCCACGGAAAGATCCTTGTTTACGGTGATTATGACTGCGACGGTGTTACTGCGACGTCGATCCTTGTAAGGTATTTCAGAAGCCACTCGGTGAATGTCTGTTACATCGTGCCGCACAGGTCGGAGCATGGCTACGGACTTACAGAGAAGATCATGGACAAGGTCATCGAGAAGACGCCGGATCTTGTCATTACCGTTGACTGCGGCGTTACGAATGTTGATACGGTGCAGGAGCTCAAGAACCGCGGTATCAAGGTGATCGTTACTGACCACCACAATGTTAAGGATGAGCTGCCGCCGGCAGACTGCGTTATCTGCGCGAAGAGGCCTGACAACACATATCCTTTCATCGATCTTTGCGGTGCGGGCGTAGCTTTAAAGCTCGTTGAGGCTTTGGGCAAGGTCGGAAGGTACAAGGTCACGGGCAATATCTGGCGCCAGACGGTGGAGCTTGCAGGACTTGCTACGATCGCAGACCTCGTATCCGTTACCAATGAGAACAGGACCATCATCAAGCGTGCTTTTAAGAGCATGAAGAATCCTTCAAATGTCGGCGTGGGCGTGATGAACGAAATGCTCTTAGCGCCGGGCAAGACTTTGGATGAGACTTTTATATCGTTTAATTTTGTGCCGCGTATCAATGCGGCGGGAAGGCTTTATGATTCGGCTGATGCCCTGAAGCTCTTCCTCGAGAATAACCCGACTGAAGCAAAGACAGCCGCGCAGGACCTTACGAGGGAGAATGATGAGCGTAAGGAAATAGAGGCCAAGGTTTTCGATGAGGCCAGAGCGCAGCTTGAAAGCCCAACAAGGCCTGACAGATGGTCGCTTACGAACACATGCGGCCCGATCGTTGTTTACGGCAAGGACTGGCACCAGGGCGTGTTGGGGATCGTTGCAGGCAAGCTCTCGCAGTTCTATGGCAGATCGGCGCTCGTATTTACTGACGATTCGACTGAACCGGGCTGCGCGAAGGGCTCGGGAAGGGCATTTGGTGATTTCGACCTTTATGAGTGCCTGGAGAGGATCTCGGATAAGCTCGTAAACTTCGGGGGACATAAGAAGGCGGCAGGACTTCTCGTAAGGAAGACCGAGATGGGAACCTTCATGGAAGCATTGGAAGCCGAGTCAGCCAAGATCTACGAGGAGAAGGGCCAGTCCGGCGAAGACTCTGAAGATGATGCGATCAACGCTGAATG
>Ga0247610_10003938_pt1 | contig 16026 bp, 7 predicted proteins | sample 174DNAGHGhighgp2_FD_193483 | JGI IMG/M metagenome (GOLD analysis project Ga0247610, IMG submission 193483) | Sheep rumen microbial communities from Palmerston North, Manawatu-Wanganui, New Zealand - 1742 DNA GHGhigh gp2 | ecosystem: Host-associated > Mammals > Digestive system > Stomach > Rumen ... | reverse complement strand
TGCGCTCGGCCATGCGCAGCAACCACTCGTAGTCGGAACGCTCGTTGCGCTGGTGGTCGCCTATCATGAGTATGCGGAAAGGCTTGCTGCTGTCGCTCTCGGGCATGGTGCGGAAATGTCCCGTCTCGCTGGTCTTGTCTCCGCATGTCACCTGGTAGTAGTAGACGGTGCTGGGCACGAGACCCGTCAGTTGGGCGGTGTTCCAGTAGTAGTTGGCGGCCACCTGTCGTGTGGTTGCTGCGGCCTGACGGTCCAGGTTGCTCTCTGTCGTGCCGTAGCGTACCACCGCTACGTCGGCAGGGGCCTTGGTCTTCCAGCTCACTTGAATACTGTTGGCTGTGGCCTGGTTCAGATAGGGCGCAGTCATTTCGGCAGGCTCCTCTGTCGGAGTCACGGTCAGTCGGATAGCGTTGACAGTGCCGTCGCCATTGTCGGTATAGTAGATGTCGGGCTCGCTGATGGTCATCCCGTTGATGGTGTGGCTGGTGCCATTCTTTGCCCTGTAGTCCCTGAAGCTCTTGATGGTGCGTGGCGACGAGCGGCGCGGCCCTGATGGTGCCAGCGCGAAGGCATCGGCCGAAGCGAGGAGCAGAGCCAGGAATATGGTTAGTGGGAAATGTCTGCTCATGGGTGTTTAGTTTTTGATGACTTTTACGGTTCTGCCGTCAGGCAGTCGCTTTATGTTGAGTCCTCTCTGCATGTGCAGCATTGGCAGTCCGGCAGCGTTGAACAGCCGGCCGGGGGTGCTTGGCGTGCTTTCGGCCAATGGGGGTGTGATGGCTGCCATGTCTGGTGCCAGTGCGCAGGCCATGCGGGCTGTGTTCTCCATGAGCGATGCTCCGCTGACCATGGCCCCCATCGAGGGGACGCCTGCCGGGTCTATGGGGTCGCCCCAGTAGTAGTTGCAGAAGGTGCGCGGATAGGTGTTGAGATCCAGTTTCTGCCACAGGGTGTTGGCGTTTTTCTGCAGGAAGGTGACCATGCGCTTCTGGTGGGCTATGGAGGCACTCTCGTCGAGCACGTAGTTTACGAGGTAGGGTATGAGTACGGCCTTGAAGATGCTCTGGTCCATGGACGAGCCTTCGTCGCGCAGCAGTCCCTTGTACGTGCAGCGTGTGCTGCTGATGGCATAGTAGAGCACCTTGGTGGCCATCGACATGTAGTCCTGCTCGCCGGTGATGTGGTAGAGGCGGCGTGCGGCCTCGCCGAAGGTGCCCTGTGTGTACGTCAGTGGTGGGTCTTCCACACGCCCGTCGTCGTTGAGCACGGTCTCCACCATGTAGGCCTGCCAGGCGTAGAGCTCTTTGGCGGCCTTCAGATAGCTCTCCTCGCCATAACGCTCGTAGAGCTTTGCGGCAAGCAGGCAACCGGGCGAGTTGGTGCAGGCATTGGGTCCGGAACCGTCATCCTTCCAAGGCAGGCAGAAGAGCCCGTTGTTGTCGCGGCTGCCACGTGGGAGAATATAGTCGTCGAACACCTTGCGGGCCGTGGCGGCGTAGCTGTCGTCGTCGAGTGCCTCGCTGATGTGGAGCAGGGTGAGGCATATCCAGCACATGTCGTCGGTATACTCGTTGTAGAAACCTGTATCGTCGCCGCTCTTGCTGTACCAGTTGTTGGCATGGTTGCGGTACCACAGCTGCATGATACGCTTGTAGTTGTTGACACGTGGGTCGTTGGTGTTGCAGATGCGCTCGTAGGCATAGATGATGACGTCGAGGGCGTGGGCCTGCTGCCAGTAGATGTACTTGGTCTCGTTGGCATAGTTGGAGTAGGTGCGTGGTATGGCGTAGAACGTTCCGCGCGACGAGTTGAGGAACTGGTTTGTGAGCACGTTCTCCAGCGTGTCGGCACGTCCGGAGTAGTCGCGTTCTATCATGGTGGCCAAGGTGCTGGTCTGTGCATGAAGCGTGCCCGCAGCACTGAAGAGCAGGGCAAGGGAAACGATATGAGGTAGCAGTTTGCGCATATTGTTTTTGTTTAAAAGTTATTTCAGTACTATTCTCCCGTCTATGAGGTAGACGCCTGGGCGGCTGATGCTTTTCAGCTTCCGGCCTTGCAGGTCATAGTAGTTGTGGTTTCTGTCGTTGCGTACAGCGTTGTGCCCGTCGTTGATGGCGGTCGGGGTGTTCACCTCGTCGAGTGTCCAGAAGGAGCGGTGGTTCGTGCCGTTGACGGCAGCGAAGGTCTGCACCCAGCAGTCGGCCTGGTTGCTCTCGGCTTTCAGGTTCAGGCCGATGGTGCCGGCGGTGAAGTCGAAGGGCACGTTGCCGGTGAACGCGAAGCCGTAGCGTCCGCCCTCGGCCGATGGCGCCACCACATAGTATTCGGCCTTGTCGGTGCCGAGCAGCACGGGCTGCTGCGTCTGCGTGGTGTAGCCCTGTATGTAGCGGTTGGTCTTAGCGTTTCTGACGTAGTAGCAGTTTTTGTTGGCTGTCTTCTCAAACGTCCAGCGTGCCTCCTCGGCAGCCTCTCCGCCGCAGACTATGTGGTCGGCGGGGTCGGCCGTGTCGAGCATGTAGGCAGGCGTGCTGCTGAAGTTGCGTATGGTGTAGGTCTTGCCGTCGAGCTGCCAGTTGTTGGCGGGCTGCGGGTCGTCGGGCGTGTCGCTCCCGCCATAGGCAGAGAGGTCGAGCGTGTTGTTCATCACTTGGCGTATCTCGTCGGCCGAGAGGATGCCCTTGAAGAAGTATAGCTCGTCGAGCTTACCGGCGAAGTAGTCCTTGCCGGTCTTGTGGCCGCCTATGCGGAAGCCACCTGTGCAGGTCTCGAACGACGGTGCCGAGACGGTGCAGTCGCGCATTCCATTTATATAATATGTGACGCTGAGGTCCACGGGGTTGCACACCACTGCCACGTGCTGCCACTGCCCGGGGACGAGCGAGCCGTAGCTGGCGTGGTTTTGCGAGGCTCCGAGAAAGTTGTTGTAGAAGAACCGGGTTTCGCCGCCGTTGACGGGTGTCTCGGCCCTTCCGTAGAGGTATATGCGGCCAGTGCCGGCGTTGTCCTTCTGTGCCAGTATCACCTGGTCGCGAAAGTAGTAGCCGTCCTGCTGTGCGTTGCTGGCTGTGGGTGGTGTGGCGGTCTCGTTGTACACCCATGCGCAAAATGTGGTCTGCGTGGTCTTGGTGTCTACGATGCCTGTGGCGTTAAGGTCGAGGTACTGTGCATTGCCGTCAAGTGTGACAGCCTGGCCGTATACGCCCTCGCCGTAGCTGAAGCCGCGGGCCGAGGGGGTGAGCTCGTAGTGGTTGGCAGAAGTGTCGACCAGACGGTTGTCGCAGTCGTAGTGGAAGATGAGGGCCTTTGGTGTGTCGTCGATGTCGGCAGGCACGTTCAGCCCCACACTCTTGGCCCACTGGTTCCACAGGGTCTTCAGCTCGCGCACCTTGTCGGGATATTCGGCAGCTACATTGTTGGTCTCCGAGTAGTCGTTCTTCAGGTTGAACAGCTGCCATCCGGCACCACTGAGCGCGGTGAGACGCCAGTCGCCCTTGCGCACGGCACGGCCTCCCTCGTGCTCCCAGAACATTATGCGCTCGTCGTCCCAGCTGTCTTTCCCTTGCAGCAGGGGCACGAAGCTGCGGGCCTCGTCGCAAAGGGGCTTGATGCTGTTGCCATTGTATGTGGTGGGGTATGACGCACCGGCCAGTTCCAAACAGGTAGGCATCACGTCGAGGAAGCTGCATGGCTCAGACATGATGGTGCCCTGCTTGCCGCTGGCCATTCCTGCAGGCCAGTGTACTATGGTTGGTGCTGCCGTGCCACCGTGGAACTGCGTCGTCTTCCAGTAGCGGAAGGGTGCGTTCACGGCTCCGGCCCAGCCGTTGTGCAGGTAGTTGTAGGTGAGCTGGCCGCCAGGGGTGGGCGAGTTGTGTACAACCATCTGTCCGTTGCGTGTGCGGTCGTGACGGTCGAAGTCGCCAATGTTGTAGTTCTCGCTCGACGCACCGTTGTCCGAGGTGAAGATGATTATGGTGTTGTCGAAGATGCCGCGGCGCTTCAGCTCGTTTACTATGCGGCCTATGTTCTGGTCCACACAGTCTACCATTGCGGCGTGCACTTCCATGTTGGCCGACTGCAGGGCTTTGTCGGTCTCGTTTTCCCAGGAGCGTCCCGAGGCATTGGTGGCCACGGGCGTCTCCGACGGGTCGATGATGCCCAGCTCCACCATCTTCTGATAGCGGCGCTCGCGCAGTGCGTCCCAGCCGTCGTCATACACGCCCTTGTACTTGGCTATGTCCTGCGGCTTAGCCTGTACGGGCCAGTGGGGCTCTTGGAAAGCCACATACATGAAGAAGGGCTTGCCGTCGGCCGTCATCTCGTCCATCATGTCGATGGCTTTGTCTGCCACGAAGTCGGCATAGTAGAAGCCGTCGGGTATGCTCTCCGTGAAGATGGGCTCCTCGTTGTGCACCAGCGAGAAGGGGTCGAAGTGGTCGGTGACACCCCAGATGGTGCCCCAGTGCTGGTCGAAGCCCCTGTTGCAGGGATATGTGTCGAGGGGTGCGAAGGGCCGGTTGTTGAAAGTGTTCTGGTGTGACAGCCAAGCCATCTGGTCGGCATTGTTGCCTATGCCCTGTGTCAGCGAGAGGTGCCACTTGCCGCTCATGGCGGTGTGGTAGCCAGCCTGGCGCAGCACCTCGGGAATGGTGACGCAGTCCTTGCTGAGGCTCTGGCCCATGCCGGTGATGCCCACGGTCTGGGCATAGCGCCCAGTGAGCAGTTGGGCACGTGAGGGGCAGCTTCGCCCAGAGTTGAAGAACTGTGTGAAGCGTACTCCGTCCTCGGCCAGCCCGTTGAGGTTGGGCGAGTGGACCTCGCCTCCGAAGCACTCCAGGTCGGAGTAACCCATGTCGTCGACAACGATGAGCATGATGTTTGGACGGGCGGGTGAAGGTTCTGTACTTGCTGGTTGCTGCGCCTGGGCAGCAGAGATTGCTGGCAGCACGGCGGTGGCCGAGAGCAGCAGTTGCTTGGTGTCTAACTGTTTCATAGAAATCACTTGCGGTTTAGTTTTTGCTTATGGTTGTGGCTGCCACTCCGTCTGTGGTGATGACAACTTTCTTTATGTATCCCTGGTCGTCGAACTCCATGCGGTCGATGCAGGTGACGCGGTGGTTGGCGTCGGTCTCGCCGAGTGTCCTGCGGTGGTAGACTATATACCACTCGTCGGCACCTGTGCACACCACTGAGTGGTGGCCGGCGCCAGTGGCCACGGAGGCGTCTTGCTCCAGTATCTTGCCTATGCGGCGGAACGGGCCTGTCGGCGAGTCGCTGATGGCGTAGCTCACACAGTAGTCGGGACCGCCCCAGCCACCTTCACTCCACATGAAGTAGTATTTGCCTTGTCGCTTCAGCATGAAGGGACCCTCGACGTACCGCTCGGGGGTGACCTCTTTGTACAGGCTGCCGTCGGCGAAGGGCACCAAGCTCAGCAGGTCGTCGGCCAGACGCACCACGTTGCAATGTCCCCAGCCGCCGTAGTACATATAGTACTGGCCGTCGTCGTCGCGAAACACAAACTGGTCTATGGGCTGTGCACCGTTGACTATCTGCTGTATGAGCGGGCATCCAAGGGCGTCGTGGTATGGCCCCTGCACACTGTCGCTCACGGCGACACCTATGCCCCCAACCTCGCCCTCGTGGACATCGTTGGCAGCGAAAAACAGATAGTAGCGGCCGTCCTTGCTGATAATGGCTGGAGCCCACATGGCGCGCCGCGCCCAGCTCACCTCCCCACTCGTCAGCACATCAGCGTGCTTCTGCCAGTGGACAAGGTCGCGGGAAGAGAAAGCGTCGAAATGCAGCTGTTCGTCGTAGGGGGCAGAGTAGGTGGGGAACACCCAGCACACACCATCGAAAATGGCGGCTTCGGGGTCGGCGTACCAACCCTTGACGATAGGGTTGCCACCCAGCGAGGGCAAAGACAGCGAGAGTGCAAATGTCAGTAGAATATTCAGTTTTTTCATCTTTTTGGAAAGTTTCTGCAAAATTAAAGGTAAATATGCCAAATAATGGAAAATAATTGTTCGAAAAATAAAAAAAACAGGTAAATAACTCTGCTTTATATATCTTTTAACAGTTTAGTGCTACTCCGAATGAAAAGAAATGCTTAACTTTGACCTCAATATGAGAAACCGCCTTTACATCTTTATATATTTATGGACGTTTGTCGGCACCTTGCTGACAGCGCAGCCATCCATACAGTTTATGGCCGCCGACGGGCTGAGCGACAACAATGCCCTGTGCGGACTGCGAGACCAGTATGGTTTTGTCTGGATAGGTACCAACAACGGACTAAACCGTTTCGACGGTACACAGAACACCGTGTACCGCAATATGGTCGAGGAGAACTCCAGTTACGAGAACAACACCATCACCGCCCTCTACGAGCATGGCCAGGACATCTGGTTTGGAGGGTCGTCAGGTCTGTATGTCTACCACCGCAATACCAACACCTTCAGCCGCTTCACCAAGAAGACCAAGTACGGAGTGTGCATCAGCGCCATGGTGCAGAACATAGTTGGCGGACATGACGGGAAGATATGGATAGGCACTCAGGGTCAGGGCCTCTTCATCTACGACACCGCCAGCGACTCACTGGCACAGGACAGCCGCCACGGCTCGTTCATCAGCGACGTGCTGTCTGTCGATGACAGCCCGGTCTTCGTGGCCTCGATGCAGGGCGACGTCTACACCTTTGGCACCGACGGCAACATGTTGAAGCACTTCACCATACCCGACTTCGTCTCTGACAAGAACAAGATATGCCTGGCAGCACTCGACTTCACTCTCTATGTGGGCTGTGAGCGCGGCCTCTACCGTGTGCACCGCGGAGAGCAGGGCATGGAGCAAGTTGCTGTGGGCGTCGGTGGCATTCGCTCGCTGCTGGCGAAGGGCGACGAACTGCTGATAGGCACCGACAACGGGCTCTACCTCTACAGCCCCGCCACGGAGAAGGTGAGCCTCTACAGTCCTGCCACGCTGAAGGTGAACACCATGGCCTGGGACCGCGACAGCACGCTGTGGGTCATGACCGAGATCGACGGCGTGGTCTACATGCCCATGGAGCGAAAGGACGTCGGCGTGGCGTTTCTGCCAGAGACAGGGCAGAGCCAGATGATAAGGGCCGTGTGTGAAGCTCCCGACGGACGGATATGGATAGGTGCCGACAGCGGTCTCTTCATCTACGACCCTTCGACACGCAACATAAGCACAGTGTGGGAAAAGCTCGAGGTGAGCACGCTGATGCTCGATGGCGACAACCTATGGGTGGGCACGCGCCATGACGGCATATACGTGCTCAGTGCAAAGGGTGAGGGCGGCGCTCACCCGGCACCCGTCACCCCGCTGCGACACTACCAGTACTCCAACGACCGGTCGTACACCATACCGAGCAACGACATAACCAGTCTGCTGCGCACAACGAAGGGCGACATCTTCGTGGGCACCAGCTGGGGACTGTGCCACTACGAACGGAATACTGAGAACTTCATGTGGTTTTTCAACATTGGCTCGCAGACACACATCACCTCTCTGGCAGAGGACAAGCAGGGACATGTCTGGGCCGCCACCAGCAACCACGGACTGTTCCGCCGGAGAGAGCAGGAGGGCACGTTCCAAAACTTCATCTACGACAGCCAGCAGCCACAGTCGCTCAGCAGCAACGATGTGTCGACAGTCTTCTGCGACCATCGTGGCGATGTGTGGGTGACCACCACCGAAGGCACCCTGAGCCGCTTCCTGCCAGAGAAGGAAGTCTTTGAGCGCATAGACACCAAGATACACTATCTGCAGGACCAGCAGATATATTTCTTGGTGGAAGACCTGAAACACAACCTGTGGATGGGCCTTGAGAACGGCATGATGCGCTTAGGACCCGACCGCACCGACGAGCAGACAGACCTGCTGCAGTCGGGCAACAGCCTCGCCCGGGAACCCAAGCCCCGCAACTCGGCCATTATAACCACACGCGGAGAACTCTTTGCCGGACGATATAACAGGCTGGTGTCATTCCACCCCGACCGCATAAACCTCGACTTCGACAAGACACCGGTCTACATCACGTCGCTCACCTTCCCCTTCCACCAGAATGGCAGCAAAGCCACCCCCCTCACCATCAACTCTTCAGACATCAGCCTGCCATACTCCGACAACAGCTTCACGCTGCACTTCGCTGCACCCTACTTCATGAGTGTAGGCGCAGAGCAGAGCTTTGAGTACATGCTGCAGGGAGTGGACCGCGACTGGGCGCGAGGAACGAAAAACGCCGAAGCCACCTATGCCAACGTACAGCCCGGAACGTACCTCTTCCTGCTCAGAAAAGCGGGAAACAACGATTCCAACACCTACGCACAGCTGCAGATCACCATCTTGCCGCCATGGTACCGCACCAACATAGCATACATCATCTATGCCCTGCTCATCGTGGCTGTCATAGCACTGGGCGTGCACCGCTATAGCAACAGGCTGCGCCAGCGCTACAGCCGCCGCATGGAAGAGTACCAGGCACAGCAGGAGAAAGCAAACTTTGAGTCGAAGATACGCTTCTTCGTCAACCTGGTGCACGAGATTCGCACGCCGCTCACACTCATGAGCCTGCCACTCGAGGCGATGAGTGAAGAATTAAGAGTTAAGAGTGAAGAATTAAGAGTTAAGAATGAAGAGTTAAGAGTTAAGAATGAAGAATTAAGAGTTAAGAGTGAAGAATTAAGAGTTAAGAATGAAGAATTTGCTACCGCGACTGCAGAGGCTGCGGAAGCAAATTCTTCATTCTTTACTCTTCACTCTTCGTTAAAGACCCACATCGCTGCCATACGCCGAAACATGAACTATCTGCTCGGCATCACCAACCAGTTGCTCGACTTCCAGAAAGCGGAGCATGGCAAGATGCAGCTGCACATCTCGTCGTGCAATGTCAACCAGCTGCTCACCAGCGTCTGCGAGCAGTTTGCCGACGCCATCGATGTGCAGGGCAAGCGCATGCAACTGCAGCTGTCGGAGCAGCCTGTCGTCACTGCACTCGATGTGGACAAGGTGCAGAAGGTGATGATGAATCTGGTGAGCAATGCCAATAAGTACGCCCGCTCAGAGATCATCATCCGTCTGGAGACACGTGAAGCCGCAGAGACGTCAGACTCTGGCAGTCCTGCTGCCGGCGGCTCACAGCTCGTCATCTCGGTCATCGACGACGGCCCTGGAGTTCCCAATGAAGAGCGCGACAGAATCTTCGACCTCTACTACCAGATAGGCAACGACAGCGTGGCAGCTACGCTTGGCACCGGCCTTGGACTGTCATACGCAAAGATGCTGGCACAGGCCCACCACGGCGACCTCGTGTTCAGCGACTCGGTGGGCGGTGGTTCCAATTTCCAGCTCGTACTGCCCATACGCCCAGTGACTGCGGTCGAAGAGCAAGAGACGGCCTCCAGTCCGGCAGTAGCCAACATTGCTGCCGCCACAGCCGACGACACCACTGCGGCCACCTCGCCCACCAACCACCGCATACTGCTTGTGGAGGACAACGAGGAACTGCTGCAGATGACCACCGAAGCGCTGAAGCAGAAGTTCCGCATACTGAAGGCCCGCGACGGACAGGAGGCTCTCGACCTGTTGCCCTACAACGATGTAGACCTCATAGTGAGCGATGTCATGATGCCGCGCGTAGACGGCATAGAGCTGTGCAAACGCATAAAGGAAGACATCAACTACTCGCACATCCCCGTCATACTCCTCACGGCAAAAACGTCGGTCGAGGCAAAGCTGCAGGGCATGCAGAGCGGTGCCGATGTGTACCTCGAGAAACCATTCTCGGCAAAGCAGTTGCAGTTGCAGATCATGAGCCTGCTCCGCATGAGGCAGCAGTTCCACGAGCGGATGAAACAGATAGACGGTACGCAAAACGACCCGGCAGCCGCCACGCCAAGCAACCTCGGCCTCACACAGCAAGACCTGCTCTTCATGCAGCGCCTGCAGCAGATGGTGGCCGAAAACATGCGCGACGAGGAGTTTTCTATCGACATGCTGGCAGAGCAGATGAACATGAGCCGCAGCAGCTTCTACCGCAAGATAAAGGCACTGACCGACCTCACGCCTGTAGAGTATCTGAAGACGCAGAGGCTCGAGCAGGCCGCAGCGCTGCTGAAGCAGGGCTACCGCATCACCGAGGTGGCAGAGAGGGTAGGCTTCTCCAGCAGCAGCTACTTCGCGAAATGCTTCAAAGCCAGATTCGGGGTGCTGCCGAAAGATTTCATTGCCAACCAGTGAGGACGGCGTCTATGGCTGTTCACGGCGCAGGCCCTTATGCAAGGCCAATACCCTGAAAATAACGACCATAGGACTGACTGAACAGTTTTTCGCTTTATTTGAATAGCATTTTTCGTTCCATGAACGGGAAATGCTATACTTTTGTGCCCAAATTTGTCATCATTAAATAATTAATAACCAAAAACTAAAGATTATGAAAAGACTACTAGCAATTTTGATGGGGTTGTTCGTAACCTCACTAACCCTAAGCGTCTTTGCCCAATCGTTTGATGCGTCGAAGACGTATGTGATCAGCAATCGCAACGATGCCAATGTCTATATGCAGGACAACGTTGGCGGTATTGTTGCTCTATCGTTGCTACAGGAGGCAATGCCGGGGTGACTCCGGCAAATCCAGACGAGGAGATACCGGGAACAGCCCAGAGCCGGCATAAGAGCGTATGGGACGAAGAGGAGGAAGAGAAGAAGAAGATTATTAAATATTTTTTTTTTATTATTAACTAAACAACAACAGCGTATGAAAAGACTATTATCATCTGTGATGGGGCTCTTCGTAGCCTCGCTCACGGTAAGTGTCAGTGCACAGTCGTTTGATGCCTCAAAGACATACACGATTGTCAACAACAACGACGCCAACATGTTCATGCAGGACAATGGCACTGGTGGCGTGGCATTGGCTTCAAAAAACAACAACGCCTACTGGAAGTTTGTAGCAACGCAGACCGCCGACTGCTACTACATCCAGAACGCCACTACGGGCAAGTACATCCAGGGCTACAGTGCCTCTGAGCAGGAGGTGACCATGGGCGACACTGGCGTGGAGTATTTCGTGAAGGCCGATGCTGACGGCGATCTCGCAGGAAAGTTCCGCATGTCGTGCACCGCCAACTCACCCTATGACTTCAGCAGTGGCACACTGGGCCTGAACTGGAAGAACAACAACACCGTTCAGAGCTTTGCCTCTGTGGCTGGCGGCAATCCCCGTTCGGCATGGGTGGTGACAGAAGAGTCTATGCAGACAGAGCCCGCAGCCCTCACCTCGCCCTGGGTGGGCTCAGACGTGGCTGAAGGCCAGTTCTACCTCTACAACGTGGAGTCGGGACTCTGGTTGCAGAACAACGACAGCAAGAGTGAAGACTGGTCTACGCGTGCGGCCATCGGCACACGTGGCTTCGAGTGGAATCTCGTGGCCAGCGACGGCGCCTATGCCCTGCAGCCCAACTTCTATGTCAACGGTCAGCCGAACATGTGCTGGTCCATCAACCCTGGCAACAACTACATCGACACACCCGATGGCAAGGCCTGGGAGTTCCATGCCTACGATGCCATGCGCACTGCCGGCATCAGCAATGCCTTCACCATCAACAATGGTGAGTATGTGCTCGGCACGGTGAAGTACAATGAGGGTGCACGCCAGGAGAACCTGTTCACACAGGAGGGCGACGAGCGCTGGTATCTGGAGAACCCCGACTTCAACAAGAACATGTCGGAGCGCATCACCTGGCAGCTCGTCACCAAGGAGGAACGCCTGCAGAAGATGCAGGAGGAGGCTTCTGAGGAGAATCCCGTGGATGCCTCGTGGCTCATCCCCGGCCCCGACTTTGCCAACAACGACAAGCGCTACGAGCAGTGGACCCGCGCGCTCAACGGTGGCAATGGCCGCAGTGGCGACGGCGGTGTGCACGGCAGCCGCTGCGTGGAGAGCTGGAACTCTGGCTCCATAGACTTCAGCATCACGCTGAACGTGCCCAACGGCACCTATCTCTTCAGCCTGCAGGGCTATTACCGCGACGGCAGTGTCGAGCAGGTGGTGGAACGCCGCAACAACGGCACCGAGACCATCCGCTCCTACTACTTCGCCAACGAGGTGGAGGCTCCGCTCATGTCTATCCTCGACGATGCCAAGACTGAAGCCGGCACCAGTGGCTATGCCTATAATCAAGGTGGTTTCTACTACCCCAACAGCCAGGACGATGCCAACCGCTGCTTCAACCTGCACAAGGGCTATGTGAACCCCGCAATAAAGGTCGTCGTCACCACCGGACAGCTGAAGATTGGTATCAAGAAGACTGAGGGCGTGTCCAACGACTGGACCGTCTTCGACAACTTCCACCTGACCTATCTGGGCAACAATGTCGACCTTACCGACATCGTCAACGCCCTGCAGGGAGCCATCGACCAGGCCGAGGCTTGGGATGCCAGCAACACCAGCGACGTAATGAAGCAGGCTCTCTCTGACGGCATTGCCGAGGCTAAGGCAAAGATACAGTCGACCGATGCCGACGAGCTCACCGCTGCCACCGTGGCCCTGAACACCGTCCTCGAGACTGCCAAGTCTGTCGACGTCTCCGTGCTGCGCCAGACCGTGGCCGTGGCTGAAAGTGGTGTCGACGTGACTGCCGCCAACGACGTCATTGCCAATGGCACTACGAAGGCCGAGGTGGACAACGCTCTCTTCGACCTGCGCACCGCACGCAAGCTGAACGCCCTGAAGGTGCCCGACGTATTTACCGGCAGCGAGCCCGTAGCCGAGGAGGAGTTCTTCCTCTACAACATTGGCACTGGCATGTGGCTGAACCATGGCTCCGACTGGAACACCCACGCTGCCATCGACGTCTACGCACTGCCCATCAAGCTCATCTCCGCCGAGGACGGCAAGTACAAGCTGCAGACCCACATGTTCAAGAACCGCGACGAGAAGTGGATCAACTGGAACGCATACGTGGACACTGGCGACCAGAACACCTGGCAGTTCAACGCCGTTGAGGGCAAGGACAAGGTGTACACCATCAACAGCGAGGGCGACCGCACCGACGTGGGCCGTCTGCTGGGCTTCGACCCCTACGGACCTACCGACCGTGGCGACGAGCTGCACTACTGGAGCACAGTGGCCAAGGACCGTGAGAATGTGCAGAACCCCAACAACCAGTGGAAGCTGGTGCGCCGTGCCGACATAGAGGCCATGATGGAGACTGCCACACCCAACAGTGCTGTCGACGTTTCGTTCCTCATCGACAACCCAGGTCTGAGCCGCGTCTGGACACTCGACAACTGGACAAGGGAGTGCGACGGTGGCAACGGTGGCGCTCACATCACCTCGGGCGACAATGGCGACTTCAACCGCAACAGCGACTACGGCTGGGAGGTGTACGACGCCAACTCGTTCTCGTTCACACAGACGCTCACCGGCCTGAAGCCCGGCGTCTATGAGGTCAGCGTCAACGGATTCTTCCGCCAGGGCAACGGCGGCTTCCAGGCCGGCGTGGTCAACGATGGTGGCGAGATCATCAGCCAGGCCTTCCTGGTGGCCAATGGCGACAGCGTGGCTCTGCCCAACATTGCCTCTGAGGCTGGCAAGCTGCCTGGCATCTTCTCGCAGGACAGCAAAAACGGCACCTTCGCCAACTGGCCCGCTGAGGCTCTGCAGGCCTTCCAGACCGGACTGTACAAGACACGCCTCACAGCTGTCGTAGGCTTCAACGGCGAGCTGACCCTCGGCGTGAAGCAGAACGAGAAGGAGACCGATGGCAGCTGGGCACTCTTCGACAGCTTCCGTCTGGCATACCTCGGCCCCGTGCAGATCAACACCATGTCTGTCCTCGGCGACTTCACCGGAGGATGGGAGCTGGAGAAGGCTGCCCAGATGGTGCAGAACACCGACAATCCTGCCATCTGGACTCTCGAGATAGAGGACTTCGAAGTGACACTTGAGGAGGGACAGACCGAGCGCACCTACGAGTACAAGGCCACTGCCAACAACACTTGGGGACAGTACGAGCTGCCTGCACAGGGCAACCAGAACTGGGTGTTCGGTAGCGAACAGTATCCTGCCGGCATCTACGACCTCGTGTTCACTGCCGACACAGAGAAGCATGAGCTCACACTCACTGTGACCTTCGACGAGACCGCCACTGGCATCACCGACATCACTGCCGACACACAGAAGGCTCCTGTCTACAACCTGCAGGGCCAGAAGATGATGAAGGCCCAGAAGGGCGTCAACATCATCGGCGGAAAGAAAGTCGTGAAAAAGTAAAAAAATAAAAAATTAAAAGAACAAAAAACGAAATAAGCGGCAGACTGTTTGGCAGTCTGCCGTTTATTTGTTATTTTTGCACTCACATTTCACATTTCTCATTTCACATTTCACATTTCTCATTTCACATTTCACATTTCTCATTTCTCACTTCTCATTTCTCATTTCTCACTTATGCCCTATTCCTCTCCTTTTGCCCATCCCCTCTACGTTATATGCAAGCCTGCTGGCAGCCTGTGCAATCTGGCCTGCCACTACTGCTATTACCTGGACAAGGCCCGTCTTTACGAACAGCTGCCCCGGCAGGAGCGTTTCTGCATGAACGACCACACACTGCAACTGTTCATACGCCAGTACATGGAGGCGCAGACCCAGCCGCAGGTGCTCTTCACCTGGCACGGCGGCGAGCCGCTGATGCGCCCACTCAGCTTCTATCAGCGTGTCGTAGAGCTGCAGCAGCCTTATCTGCGGCGTGGCTACACTGTAGACAACTGTCTGCAGACCAACGGCACACTGCTCACCGACGAGTGGTGCGCCTTCTTCCGCGAGCACCACTGGCTCATTGGCATCTCTGTCGACGGGCCGCAGGACCTGCACGACACCTACCGCCGTGCACGTGGCGGACAACCGTCGCACTTCAAGGTGATGCGCGGCATACGCCTGTTGCAGAAACACGGCGTGGAGTGGAACGCCATGGGCGTGGTGAACAGTCTCAATGCAGAGCACCCGCTCGAGGTCTACCATTTCTATAAGGAGGCAGGCTGCCAGTACATACAGTTCACACCCATCGTCGAGCTGACCGGCAAGGGTCTTCCCGATGGTGGCGCCACACCCCGCTTCGCTCCCTTCTCTGTGCGCCCCGGTCAGTATGCACGCTTCTGCTGCGACATCTTCGACGAGTGGGTGCGCCACGACGTGGGACAGGTGTTCGTTCAGCTGTTCGACTCCACTCTGGCCTGCTGGGCAGGCGTGCCGCCCAGCCTCTGCTCCATGTGCGAGACCTGCGGCCATGCCTCGGTCATCGAGGCCAATGGCGACCTCTACTCCTGCGACCACTTCGTCTTCCCCCAACACCTCTTGGGCAACATCCACACCGACACCATCACCTCCATGATGTACAGTCAGCGGCAGGTGCAGTTCGGACGCGACAAGCGCGACCGTCTGCCGCGCCAGTGCATGGACTGCCAGTGGCGCTTTGCCTGCAACGGCGGCTGTCCCAAGGACCGCCACTGCACCACCGACGACGGTGACCCCGGGCTTAACTATCTGTGTCAGGACTTCCGGCAGTTCTTTGCCCACGTGGCACCATACATGGACTTCATGAAACGTGAGCTCGACAACCACCGACCGCCGGCAAACGTGATGAGTGCAGACATTTAGCCTGCATTATTCATCCTTAAGTCCCTTGGAATGCTCCGCGTCTTACAAAAACCAAAAAAACATCAGAAAACAAATAAAAACTATCTCTTTCTTCCGAAAGAAAAATATGTTGTCTTGAGACAAGGCCCGGTTTTATATGGTTTTTGCTGGTTTTTATTTGTTTTTGAAAGACCGTTTGCGGTAGGAGGCAAAGATAGTGTGTAGTTTAACGATTTTAGTTGACTACTTGTGCTCATAGCAAGGCCAGTTCAATTCACACATATTCTTGTGGAACCGTATCTTCCAGTGCTTACAGGCTGTTTGACCAGAAAACGCTGTTTTCTGAACAGCTGTTTTTAGTCATT
>Ga0247610_10003935_pt1 | contig 16033 bp, 6 predicted proteins | sample 174DNAGHGhighgp2_FD_193483 | JGI IMG/M metagenome (GOLD analysis project Ga0247610, IMG submission 193483) | Sheep rumen microbial communities from Palmerston North, Manawatu-Wanganui, New Zealand - 1742 DNA GHGhigh gp2 | ecosystem: Host-associated > Mammals > Digestive system > Stomach > Rumen ... | reverse complement strand
ACCAACTGGGATCTGGTCATCTTCGATGAGGCACACAAGCTGTCGGCCTATGAATACGGTCTGAAAACCTATCGGTCGCGAAGATACGAGGCCGCTCTTATGCTGTCACAACGGTGCGAACATGTCCTACTGCTGACCGCCACACCCCACCGTGGCCGTCAAGACACATTCAAGCGGCTGCTCCAGCTGTTGGATGAAGACATCTTCGCCACTGCCGACATCGCTGCCGACCGCGTCAAGGAACTCAGCCAGGACGGACTGAACAAGTTCTTCATCCGTCGTCTGAAAGAGGACATGAAAGACTGGGAGGGCAACCCACTCTATGTGAAGCGTTCCACCAGAACGGTTTCCTACCAGCTGACACCCGAGGAAAAGAAACTCTACGATGCCGTAACCAAGTACCTCACCAAGCGCAAGGAAGAAGCCATCTCCACCAAAAACATCCATGTCACCCTTGCCCTCGCTGTCATGCAGCGTCGTTTGGTCAGCTCCATCTATGCCATCAAGAACACCTTGCAGCGCCGTTGGACGGCTTTGCAAGAGCTGGTCGATGAGCTTGACCGCAACCCAGCCCTATGGTCTCAGAAGGAAAAGCTGGAAGAGCTTGTGGACTACGATAATGTGGATGACTACGAAGACCTTGACGACGACGAGAAGGACGCCTTGGATGCCATCCTTTGCGACCCCAAGAAGCTAAAATGGTTCACCACAGCTTCCAGTCCCAAGGAGTTGAAGCATGAGGCACAGGAGGTGAAGACACTCTATGAGATGGCCAACAGCCTCTATATGCAGAATCAGGAGGAAAAGAAATACCAAGAGTTGAAGCATCTGCTGAAGAGCCAAGGAGTTGTTGACGGCGAAAAGCTGGTGCTTTTCACCGAACACAAGGACACCCTGCTTTATCTTCAAGACCGCCTGAAAAACAACGGCTACAAAGTCACCACCATCCACGGTGGCATGTCGGTTGATGAGCGTCGCGAGTCTCAAGTCAAGTTTATGACCGACCAGGCGCAAATCCTCATCGCCACCGATGCCGCTGGTGAGGGTATTAACCTGCAGTTCTGCCGTTTGCTCATCAACTGGGACATCCCGTGGAACCCCAACCGACTGGAGCAGCGCATGGGGCGTGTCCACCGTTATGGACAAAAACGCGATGTCCTCGTCTTCAATATGGTTGCCGACAACACCCGCGAAGGTCAGGTGCTGGCCAAGCTGTTGCAGAAACTCGACAACATCCGCGAGGACTTAGGCGACGATCGCGTCTATGATGTCATTCAAGATGTGCTGAAAGGCATTTCCCTCGAAGACATCATCTCCTCGGTCTTCAATGGCCAGCCCACGCAGTTTGATGCTTTCATCGACCAGGATAAAGACCAAATCCGCGACCTCTTCAAGAAGAAAATCGAGGAAAACACCAAGTCGATGGCCATCAGCAAGGTCGATTTCAAGGATGCCCAACTGCTGAAGGAAGACTCCGATGAAAAACGGCTCCAGCCTATCTACATCCGCCTCTTCTTCGAAAAGGCCTTCCGTTATCTTGGTGGCGAGTATGAGCAAGTCAAAGAGGGCATCTATCGCATCAACAAGGTGCCTGCCGTGATTTCCGACCGCCTCCGCGACAACTACAAGATTTACTCCGACAATGTCACGAAGCTGCTTTTCTGCTTCGACAAGCATATCTTCCTCGACTATAGCAACGCCAGTTCCCTCATGGGCAAGGCGCACTACATCAACCCGGGCAATCCGCTTTTCGATTGCTTGGTCGATACCGTGCGCGACCTCTATCGTGACGAGATGATGAAGGGCACTGTCTTGGTTTCGCCCGACGACAGGGATGCCTATCTGGCCTTCTATGTCAAGAACCAAATCACCGACAACCGTCCTTCCAAGGAAGGCGACAATGTGGCCAACGAGAATCTGGCTTTGGTGTGCAAGGATTCGGAAGGCAATTTCTCCGTCACCTCTCCCGCCAAACTGATTGACCTCGACATCCCGACGCAATATGCCAAGGAAATCACACCGCCCGAAGTGGAGGACGAGCAGGATGTCATGGCTTGGTCATTTGAGAAGATTGCCATTCCGCTCTTCGAAAGCACCAAGCAGAAGGTGGAGGACGACAACGAAGCCCGTCGCCAGTATCTCGAAGAAGCCTTCAATCGGGTGATTGAGGATTTGGACGGCGAAATCAACGAGCTTCAAGGCAAGACCTTGATGAACGACAACGAAAAGCTTCAGGAGAAGCTGCAACGCAAATATGCCCTGCGGGATCAAGCAGAGCAAAAGCGACAGGAAAGGCTTCACAGCCTCGAAAAGATGGTGGAGTTGCAGCAGCGCACTCCCGAGGTGCTAGGCTGCGCATACGTCGTGCCGCTCAACCAAATGGAATACAAGAGCCATTTCGGCATGAGCCGCGACGACGAAGTGGAAGCCATCGCCATGAACGAAGCCATGAAATACGAAAAGAAAGAAGGACGCATCCCCACCGATGTCTCAAAGGACAATGTGGGCTACGACATCCGCAGCACTGCAACCGATGGGCAGAAACGCTACATCGAAGTGAAAGGCCGTGCCGCCACCGATGGCGTGATGCTCTCCGAAAACGAGTGGAACCGCCTCACCCAACTGGGCAAGCGCGCTTGGCTCTACATCGTCACCGACTGCAAAATCCATCCCACCCTACATATCATCAACGACCCAGGCAACACCCTCGACTTCGAAAAGACCGTCAAGGGCGTTCAGTATTACCTCCCGCTCGAAGAGTGGAAAACACACGAAAGTCTAAACCAATGAAAGCAAAGAAACTCATAGAAGTGGCCATGCCGATTAAGGAGATTTCGGCAGAGAGCGTCCGCGACAAGTCGATTCGTCACGGTCATATTTCAACCCTGCACCTGTGGTGGGCGCGTCGTCCCTTGCCCGTGTGTCGTGCTGTGGTGTTCGCCAGCCTCGTGCCCGACCCCTTGGATGAGCATTGCCCGCAAGCCTTCAAGGATGCTGTGGACGACTTGCTCAAAAGCGATGTCTACAAACCCTATGATGACATCCCCTATACAACGGTCGTTGACAAGATGGACGACACCCATCGTCACCGCCTGATGATGTTCATCGGCAAGTTCTCCGACAAATGCCAGAAGAATATGATTGCCGGAAAATCCACTTCTCCTGCCGAACAACTTTCTGCTGGTTCGCTAATCAAGTGGGAGAACAAGAACAACGAGGCAGTGCTGGGCATTGCCCGTAAGTTGATTTGGGTGGCTTACAACGCCGACAAAGACGCTTCGCTTTCGTATGAACGGTTGAGCAAGGGCTTCGACCATGCCTATTCAGCCATCCATGAGGCCGAAAAAGCCCTCTATGAGTTGACAGACCGCCACAAGGCAACACCCGAAGTGCAGCAGGCCGAAGCCCGTCTGCAAAAAGCCATTGATGAGTTCCAGCAGCGTATGCCCAGCGTGTTCGACCCCTTCGCGGGTGGAGGTGCCATCCCACTCGAAGCCGCCCGTTTGGGCTGCCGCAGCTATGGCAACGACATCAATCCCGTGGCTCACATCATCGAGCGTGGCTCTGCCGAGTTCCCTCAAAAGTACGGCAAGCCTATTCGTTACACAGAGACAGAGTTCCGCCGCATCTATGGCAAAAAAGGTGTAGATATGTTGGCCGAAAAAGGCTTTGCCTTCTTCGATGGCATTGTTGAGATTCCCAACCGCCTGGCTTGGGATGTGGAGTTCTATGCCAAACGCATCCTTCGCGAAACTGAAAAGGAAGTGGGCTGGATGTATCCAGCGGATGAAAATGGAAATAAGCCTATTGCATTTTATTGGGTGAGAACAGCTAAATGCTCAAATCCTAGTTGTGGGGCTATTGTTCCAATGTTAAAAGGCTTTGATTTAGTGCATACTAACTCTAAACAGTTTTATTTAGATCCGACAATTGAAGGCAAGAATATTAGTTTCTCGATTAAACAAGGAAGAAGTTCATCATCAAGTTGGAATAATCGTGGAAATGTTACATGTCCTTGTTGTGGAAGCCTTACGAGTGTGGGCCAAGTAAAAGAACAATCCAAAAAGAATCGACTTTCACCAATTCTAGTTGCTACTATCTACGAAACAAATAATGGGAAAAAGTATGGAATACCTACAGCAAAGCAAATCAAAGTGCTTTCAACCCCCATTGAAGTTATAGATAGGCCAACGGAAAGTATGCAACGAAATTCAAATGGTGGTGATACCTTTCCTTGGGGATTTACAAAATGGGGCGATTTGTTTTCAGATAGGCAATTATTCATGCTCTCTCATTTTGTCAACCAAATTAAAGGAATTGGACGATTATTGGATGATGAAAAATATGGGAATATCATCGAGACCTATTTAGCTCTTTGGTTTGATAGAATTGCTTTAATTAACACTTCATTTAGTAGGTATGATACAAGTAGAGAAAATGTACAACACATGTACAATCGTCAAGCTATTGCCATGGTTTCAGATTTTCCCGAATCTAATCCTTTCTGCGAAAGTTCAGGCTGTGCTCTAAATCAGTTGGATTGGGTATTAAGATATATAGAATCTGAAAGCCCTAATTCATATAGTGCCAACTTTGCTAATGCTTCTAGTGGAGATAAAGAACAATTCGAAAATAAACAACTATCAGTTGTGGTTACTGACCCTCCTTATTATGATGCCATTGCTTACGGCGATATATCAGATTTTTTCTATATCTGGATGAAAAAGATTTTGTGCGAAATATATCCACTGAATTTTACAACCCCACTTACCCCAAAGACTGAAGAATGTACTGCGTTAAGACATCATCATAATGACAATGAAATTGAAGCGAAAAAACACTTTGAAAACAAATTGACTGACATTTTCGATGCAATTGAGAGACAAACTTCTGATGTGGTAAGTATTATGTTTGCTCATCAAAGCACTGAGGCATGGACTACACTTTGCAATTCCATCTTGAATGCTAGGATGAATATTACGGGTAGTTGGCCAATGGACACCGAATTGGCCAATAGAACTTTAGCTATATCAAGTTCCGCTTTGGAGTCCTCCGTCACTGTTTCTTGTCGTCCATCTCAACGCCAAGGCTTTGCAGAATACAAGGAGGTGAAGAAAGCCATCGAAAAGAATGTGAAGGAAGAAGTAAACAAACTCTACGATTTGGGCTTCCGTGGCGCAGATTTGCTTACGGCTTGCTTCGGTCAGGCCGTTAGTGAGTTTGGCAAATACGAGGTGGTCGAAAAGAGCAACGGCGATCGTGTTACGGTGGCCGAATTGCTCGAACTGGCACGCGAAGCCGCCTTCAACGCTTTGCTTGAAGGAGTGCAAGGCGACGACTTCACCAAATTCTACCTAGGATGGCTCCAACTAAACGGCATGAGCAGCACCGATTATGATGATGTCACGAAGTTCACCCGCGTCGGTCTGCCTATCGATGTCAAGGAAGTCTTCAGCCAAGGTCTGCTGGTCAAGGAACCAAGCGGCAACAAACAGCACTTAGCCACTGCCGCCGAGCACCTCGAAGGCGACCACATTGCTGGCACCCGTGCCACCGATTTGCTCATCGACCAAGCTCACCGTGCCATCCTCTTCTACAAGGACGAAAATCGTCCCGCACTGCTGAAACTGCTGCGCGACATCAATGCCCAAGATGCCAACGCTTCCTTCTGGAGGCTGCTGGCTTCCCTGAAAGAGCTGCTGCCCGCTTGCGATGACTTAAAGCAAGTCCAAGGCTTGCTCCAAAACGGCGAAGACCTCCGTCAATCCAGCCGTCAGACCGAACAACCCACATCCACCCAAACAACAATCGAGTTTTAACCCCCAGCGTCCCGCGTCCCATTGTCCCGCGTCCCGCATCCAAAATAGCGAACAACAAAATACCATCGAGATATGAATGAGAATGTATTCAAAGCTTTAGGCGTTTTCCTCGAAACCATGCGTCCCTATGTGGTCGGCATCTTGCAGAAGTATTACCCCAACGAGCCATGGGAAGGCGTGATGTTTGCCAAGCTCAGTGCCGACAAGCAGGCTTCATGGAACCGTAATGCCAAAGAAATGCAAAAGACTGGGGCACCAAGCTTGGGTCTCATCGACTTTAGTAACCTCACTTCTTTTGCTTTCAGCTTCAAGGAGTTGTTGGTCAAGGAATTTGGCGAATCTAAGCAGGCCAACAAGTTCATCAGCTATGTGCAAGAGCTTGAAGACACCCGCAACAAGTGCCAACACTACCAGACTATTGATGAAGACGAAATTGTCCGCACCTATAGCAACATCAAAATGGTGGCTCGTCTCATTGGCGATGATGACCTCTACGATGAGGTGACCCGCATTTCCGCTCCCAAGGCCAAGCCCGTGGAGCAGCCAGCTGTCAAGCCTATAGAGGTGCGCACTGAATCCAACATAGATGACAATAGCCAAGTGACACCGTGGTTTGCCAATGTCATTCCCCACTACGACATCAGCCGTTCCATTCTCGATGAATCCATCTTCGCCGCCAACCTCGGTGATGTGGCTATGGGTACAGCCCCAGAGGTCTATACCAACTCGGCATCCTTCTTTGAAAAAACCTATGTCACTCACGGTCTGCGCGACATCGCCACCCGTGTGGTCACCGCCTTGAATGGTGGAGTGACCGAAAACCGCGTCATCTCCCTGAAGACAGGTTTTGGCGGTGGTAAGACCCATACCCTCATAACGCTTTACCATATCGTCAAATGCGGCTCCAAAATGGCTACGATGGAGTCGTGCCGCGACTTGCTCAAAGACGGTTTGGTGCCAGAGTTCGACAACGCCAAGGTTGCTGTCTTCACCAACAACACCACCGATGTGGCGCAAGGTCGCCAAACCGACGATGGTCTCACCATCAACACCATTTGGGGCGAAATCGCCTACCAATTGGGAGGCAAAGAGGCCTACAAGGTGGTGGAAGAAAACGACCGCGAGCGCATCGCTCCTTCAAGCGGTGTCTTCCAGCCTATCCTTGAAGCCACCAAGCCTGCCATGATTCTCATAGATGAGTTGGCCGACTATTGCGTTAAAGCATCGGCTAAAAAGGTGGGCGCAGGCAACCTCTATTCCCAAACGCTCAGTTTCGTGCAAACGCTCACGGAGATGGTTTCTTCCGTGCCCAGGTGCCTCCTTATCGTCACCTTGCCCGAAAGCGTCGTGGAGGTGGCTTCTACTGCCATCGGTCAGGATATTCTCACTTCGCTCGAACAGCGCGTGATTCGTGTCGGCTCTGCCATCAAACCCATCGAGGACGAAGAAGTGTTTGAAGTGGTGCGTCGCCGTTTGTTCGACGAGATTAAGGACTACTCTGTGGTTGACGATGTGGCGCGTCGCTACCAGCGCATGTACCACAACCGTTACAACGACCTTCCGGCGCAGAGCGACAACAACGCCTACGCCGACAAGATTCGCAAGTCCTATCCCTTCCATCCCGAACTCATCGAGATGTTCCGCTTGCGTTGGGGCAGCGACCCGCATTTCCAGCGCACCCGTGGCGTGTTGCGTCTCTTGGCCTCAATAGTTCAAGACTTGTGGCGTCGCCGCCAGAACCTCACTGGCACCCAATCCTTGATTCACACCAGCGACATCAATTTGGAGAACTTGCCCACGCTCACAGGCACCATCACCAACCTAATGGGAAGCCAGTGGGAGACCGTCATGCACGCTGATGTGTATGGCTCGGCCAGCAACGCCTTCAAGATTGACAGCAACGAGACTGGCTCAAACATCGGGCAATACTACCTCACCGAAGGCATCGCCAACACCCTGCTGCTGGCTTCCATAGGCACCTTGGCCAACAACGGCCTTACCATCAAAGAGCTGAAGCTTTGCATGTTGAAGCCAAACGCCTTCAACCATAACGACATTGATGGTGCATTGAACAAATACGAACAAGTGGCGCACTATCTCCACTACTCCAACATTGGCGGAAAGCGTTATTGGTTCCACTCCAAGCCCAACATCAACATCATCCTCAATCAGGCCAAAACCGAAATCGCCAACGATGAAATCCGTACCGAAATCGTCAGACGATTGAAGAACAGTTGTTCCTTCATCCCGAACTTGAATGTGTTGATAGCACCTACAAGCGACATCCCCGAGCAGAAGTCGCTCACCTTAATAGTAATGGGACCAGAATACGCTGTGCCGATTGACAGGCAGAATGCCCCCGTCGAAAGCTATGTGAAAACCAATTCGCTCAAGCGTGGCGAAGCCGACCGCCTCTATCGTAACACAATGCTCTATCTGGTCTGCTCCGAACAAGGCAAGTCCAACCTTGACGGCAAGATGCGCGACTACTTGGGCTGTGTCAAGGTGCAGAATGTCTATTCTGCTTCCATTGAGAAAGACCAGCGGGATGAAATCCAAAAGCGCAAGGATGCTTTCGACAAAGAAGCCTTTGATGCCTTGGTTCAAGCCTACGCTGTAGTGTTGCGCTACACCTTCGACAAAGGCATCCTTCGCTATGATGTGAAGAACTACGCATCAGAGTTTTCTTCCCAAGTCTTGCAAAACATCCTACCCGAACTGAAAGAAGAGGAATGGTTGCTTGATGCTGTGGGGCGTGGAGTCTTGCAAAACAACAACCTTCTGCCCACCGTCGAGAATCCCATCCGCGTCAAGGATTTCTACGAAGCCTTCTTGAAGTTCGACGACAAACCGATGATTGCAGGCCCCGAAGCCATCATCCAAACCATCAATCGCTATTGTTCCGAGGGTTTGTTCAATGTGGCATCGGGTGAAAAAGGCAATTACGACAAGGTGTATTGCAAAGAGAAAGTCCCGTTCCTCAATGTCACCGACCCCGACTATTGGTTAGTCGACAAGAGCGTAACCAAGGAAGAGCCAGCTCCAACACAACCTACCGAACCCGACCCAACACCCAATCCGGCACCTCCGACTGGAACTGGCGATGAACCCGAGCCTACACCGGGCGACACGAAGCACTACAAGAAAATCAAAATCAGGGGTAGTGTCCCCAAGGAGCAATGGACACAGTTGTGGACGAGCTTCCTCGTTCCCTTGAAGGACAACGGCCTGCACATCACCGTCGAGTTCGAAGCTCAGACCACATCCAAGAACCCCTTGGACGAAAACTCCCACATCATCAAATGCGTGAAGGAGTCCGCCGCACAGCTTGGACTGGATTTTAAGGCAGAAGAATAAATGAGATAAATAGGACAGCCCTGTCTCGATGCCCCGAAGGGGCGATAGCTACCACGGAGGCAGTCGGTGTGAATCCCTGCCGAAATTAATGACAACCCATACGACCCCGATACGGAGTGAATTATCAAATTCAGTGTCGGGGTTTGTTGATTATTGATTCATCCAAAGATTTGTTTTGTTTATCAAGATTATCTAATTTTGCGACATCAATTTGATTGTTATGTTTAAACTATTAGCCATTCGCCCATTAGAAGGTTGTGCACCCCATATTCAGAAATGCTTGAAGACAGGCATGATGTACTATTTCTGCAATGATTACATCATAGAGCCAGGTTCTCATATTAGAAGAAGAAGCAAAAATATCAAACCTTTGAAAGAGGATTTCTTCACTGTGGTTTCTGAATCCGATTATTCTGAGGATAATAGTTCTGAGAGAAAAAGCCCCACTGTAAGTGTTTCGGCCATTGTTGGAATGAACGGAGATGGGAAAAGCACCTTGGTGGAATTGATGATGCGGCTTATCAATAATTGTGCTATTTCGTATGAATTATGTGCTTTATCTGATAATAGCAAAGGAGAGAATGGCAATAAGACAGAACCGCATTACAATCTCAGAAGAGTGGAGAATGCAAAGGCAGAATTGTATTACATGATAGATAATATGGTTTATCGTATGGCTGAAGAAAAGGATCAAAAAGAAACCCGGATTTGGAAAGTTTCAGAATTGAATCCATTTAATGAAAAAGGTGAAGAATTGATGCGTTGGGAGATAGATTCAGTTGAAATACAAAAAGTTGAAGATGACCCTAAAGGTTTCTTTTTTACCATCGTTTCTAACTATTCTCACTATGCCTATAATATTTATGATTACGAAAAGGAATGGGAAATACGTGGTGGCGAGAAAGATGATGATGAGAAGTGTTGGTTGCATTATGTTTTCCATAAAAACGATGGATATTTGACGCCTATCACATTGCATCCTTTTCGAAAGGAAGGAAATATTGACATTAATACTGAGAAGTCGCTTTCAAGCCAAAGATTATTGTCGTTGTTTTTAAAAGCTGATAATCCAAATGACAATCCAAATTCGTTTAGGCGCGTGAACGGGAAAGACGCAAATGTATTGAAACTGGAAGAAGTAAATGAATCAAAACTTCAAAAGAAAGCCATAATAGATTTTTTTAAGGCAACAAATCAAGAGAATAAGTTTAATTGGCTAATTAAAATGATTGATAGAGCATACAACACTGTAGATCAATCAGTTTTGCTTTTTTATTCAAATCATAATAAAGTTAGCTCTTTTATAAAGGATTATGAGAATCTATCCAATACTATTATGGAATCTTTTGCGAATCCCATTAAACAGATTGTTAAACAAGATTCTGTTTTCGGCGATTATATTAACGAAATCGGTAGCTGGATACAAAATAACGACATAGGTGTTTTACAAAACACAAGTGATTTAGGGGCTGTAATACTACAATATGGTAAATTATTTGAAAAAACTAATCAATACATCGAAGCCATAATATCCAATAACAAAGGATTGAAATCTAAACATTGGAATGATGCCATAGATTGTTTTACACGGGCATTAAAACTTAATCCAAATTTTGCAGAGGCATATAATAACAGGGGGATTGTTTATTATAATACTGGTGTCTATGATAAAGCTATAGAAAATTATGATAAAGCGATTAGTTTGAATCCAAATGACTCGAATGTATATTACAACCGCGGAAATGTTTATGCCGCTAAAGGTGAGTATGACAAGGCAATTAGTGAGTATGGCAAAGTAATCGAGTTAAATTCAAATGATACGGACGCATACTATAGACGAGGGATTGCCTATGCTATCAAAGGTGAGTATGACAAAGCCATTTATGAGTACAATAAGGCGATAGAGTTGAATTCGATTTTTGCAGAAGCATACTACAACAGGGCTTATGCCTGCTACAAAACAGAAGCTTTTAATAGAGCAATTGAAGATTACAGCAAGACAATTACTTTAAATTCAGAATATCAGGCTAAGGCATATTTTAATATGGGAAATGCTTATTACAAAATGGGTGATTATGATAACGCAATACTGCATTATAATAACGCTATAAGCACGAATTCCATAGATGAAAGTGCATATGTTTTCAACAACAGAGGGAATGCCTATTTTCATAAAGGGGAGTATGAAATGGCTATGAGGAATTATGAAACAGCGAGAAGATATGCCAATATGTATGATATGGCCACCAGGGATAATGAAACAGCGAGAAGCTGTGCTGAGATATTCTTTAACGTTGGGAATATCTACGCAATCAAAGGTGAGTATGAGAAAGCCGTTTTTGAGTACAATAATGCGATAAAGTTAAATCCGGATTTTATAGAAGCATACTACAACCGAGGAAATGCATATTTTAAAATGAATGATTATCATTCAGCAATTTGGGATTATGGCAAGGCGTTGAATTTAAACCCAAAGGATTCAGAAACATATTTCAATTTAGGGAATAGTTATTTCAATGAAGAGAAATATGAATCTGCAATTTATGAATACAATATAGCGATAAGCTTAGATCCAAAAGATGCGGATAAATACTTAAAGCGTGGTGCTGCTTATATACGCATCAATGATTATGATAATGCTAATAAAGACTTTAATATGTTTAAAGAGTTGAATCCAAGCTATGCCAATGGGAATGACGGAATTGATAATGTAATAATTTTGGATTGTAGGGAAAGTAAATCAATGATAAATAGTAAATCTATACGATTGTTAACGGTAAATAATAATCAGAGGGATGAAAACTTGAGCAATGAAGACATGAAAAAGATATTGCAATTTCAGAAATATTTTGAAGAAAAAATGAATTTTCCTTTGCAATTGAAAAAAGAGTATGAGATTATTAATAGCATCAATGCAATTCAATTGGGTAGACTTGACACGCTTTACCGCATCATGAAATTCTATGGTATTGACTGGAAAATTGTAACCGAAGATTATGCCCTATCGTCTCTTGAAAAGAAATGCCAACATTATATTGTCTATAAAGTTTTGTCAGTTTTATCAAAGTATCCTAATTATCGAGAAGCTTTTACTAAAGATAGTAATGAGTCGCTTAGAGAATGTGGTCCGAAATTGGATGATTGTATTAAGAAATTAAAAGAGGATTACTCGCATATCACCCTAAAACTTAGGCAGGTGGAGAATTTTATGAGTAAAGGCTTTCATAAAAATGGTTTGTATGTGAGATTAAAAAAAAGTAGTGGTCCTCTACTGGTTGAAATAGACAAGCTCAAACAGCAATATGAAAGCAATACCATCTCTCTTGATAATTTGCCACCTCCTATCTATAAATGGGATATATTGTTTCAAAAAAAGGAAGACCCCAATTGCGTTATAGAATTTGACTCGTTTAGTTCTGGCGAAAAACAATTGCTCTACTCAATAAGTGCAATCATATATCATCTTCAAAATCTGGCCAATACTTCTTCTGAGGTTAAGTATAATAATGTCAATCTGATCATGGAAGAAATAGAATTATATTATCATCCAGAATATCAGCGAAAATTCTTCAGTCGGTTGTTGGATTTGATAAAACGAGCAGAATTGGGCAACATTCAAAACATCAGCATTGTATTTGTAACGCATTCCCCGTTTATTCTTTCTGACATTCCCAAAAGCAATGTACTGTTTTTAAAAGAGGGAATGCCTAAGGATATCATGCAAGAAAACACGTTTGGAGCCAATATTCATACTTTGCTGAAAAATGGTTTCTTCATGCCGAATTTGCCAATCGGTGAGTTTGCATACGGGAAAATCAACAAACTGTTTGGCAAACTGAATTCGGGCGAATTGGATCCCGATAATGATTTGGATGAGATTTATCAAGAAATACTGCTTGTGGGCGAGCCATTTTTGAGGAACCAGTTGCTTATGTTGTATAATTCATACAAAGGCAGCCGTGTTATGCCTGTGAACACAAACAAAGAAAGGAATTAAATCATGATTGATTTAAGGGATTGTCATGATAACATACAAGAGGTTGGGGGCCTATGGGAATCGAGGCTGCGTAAATTCTTGTTTGAAGAACGCGAGAATAAATTAAAGATTATAGGAAAGGGAAGGAAAGTAATTGCTACCTTTAGTACATATTATGCAAAAATGAAAGGTGTAGTGAAATATTGTGATTTGGATGTCAAGAGTAAAAGAGTTTTATTAAATGAATTAAGGCGATATAGGAGAAATTTGAGAAGAATAGTTTTAGGAGACGAGGAAGTGTTAAATAAATACTCTAAACATGACGAACGTTCTAAACATAAAACAAACGAGAAAGTATGGGATTTGAAAAAATCCTTGATGGAAAATCTTTATAGAGATTTTACACAATATAAATGTTTTGATCCAAACGGCAACATTAATAATGCCCATTACTTTTTCCGTGAGTTGAATATCAGAACCTGTCCTTATTGCAACCGACATTATACCTTTACACTGGATGATAAAACAGCCAAAGTCTCACCCGAGTATGATCATTTTTATGACAAAGCAAGCTATCCTCTTTTGGCCGTCTCGTTCTATAATCTTGTGCCTTCGTGCCACACCTGTAATCATGCAAAAAGGAATAATCCCGTTAAAGTTAATCCATATTTCTCTGGGTTCAAGAGAAAGTTTGAGTTGCAAAATGAAGAAGGAGAGAGAATGCCCATAAATGAGATAATTAATCAAAAAAAAGGAGGAAGAATAGGCTTTGGAAAGTTGGGTGAGTCACCAGATGAGAAAAAGAGGGAAAAAAACGAACAGTGTAATATTGATACATTTGGATTGAAAGGACTTTATGAAATGCACGACGATTATATTAATGAAATTGTCGAAAAGACTATTGCATATAGTCCATCTGTGAAGCAAGCTCTCGTAGATGCTTTTCAGGATCAAGCCTACTCGCCGCAACAAGTCGATGATTTTGTGTGGGGCAAATATTTGAATGTGGTTCAATATGAAAAGAGGCCGTTGTCAAAACTGACAAGAGATATTTTGGAACAGTTAGGCATTCTGCCAAATAGTGACTTTCAATAAACAAAAAATTATGGCAACAATTGAATTTAAGGAAGTGTTTAATTATGATCCGAAATCTCGCGATAAGAAGCAAAACGAGGCTTTTCGGAAAGAAAGGACCAGTCACTCGAAAGAGTACAGAGAAATAGGCAGTTTCGCCACGGGTGTTTCTTACTATAAGTATTTCCCGATAGAAACAGCAATCAAATGCCTGGAAAACGAAACAATGGCTTTTGTTGAGCCGTCTAGATGGAATGATGCTTACGAAAGTTTGTATTACGAAGCTGATTATTCTGAGGTTTCGACAAACTATAAAGATCATCCAAGAGTATTTGCTACCTGTGCAACGAACCAAAAATATGATGAACCTGCATGGCGAATTTATTCAGGGGAGGATAATATCTGTGTCCAGTTTGAACTTGATAGGTTCCAGCTCCGTTATGCCATTTTAAAATCCTTAAAGGATAATGATTCCATCTATGAAGGGACGGTTCAATATGCATCAAAGTATATCATTGAAAGTATCGGTCAGAGAACACGAACCAACCCAAAGACTGGGGTCGTAACGAATAATAAATTCTATGATGAGTTTATTGCACATAAAGGTAAGCCTTTTTGCGTCAATAATTATCTCAACTTGCTGTTGTTGAAAAGGAAAGATTTTGAACATGAACAAGAAACACGTTTCTTTATTGTCCAAAAGCAGGATATTGATAATAAGCCAGGTAAAGCGAAGGAAAGTAAAGTTGAGATTTCAGATGCAAGTAAGAGGCAAATTGTTGTAAACCGAGGTGAGGTGGTGATATTAAAAGGCATTAGTTGGATTGATATTCTCAAAGGCATTACAATCAATGCTGATAGCGGCAGTTTGCCATATAAGGAATTGAAAAAGGCTGTTGACCTATTGATTGACAGGAAAATTACAGATGCCGCTCTGAATGATGAGTATAAGAAAAAGCTGACCCCAATCCCATATCTTGTTTATGGGACAAAACCGCCTATAATTAAAATTGAAAAAAAAGGTGTTTTTTAATGGCGATACTGCATACCCCAACAATACACCGATATGCAATGTCGGGTTTCATATTGAGATGGGCGGATTCCTGTATGCCGCAGCCATAGATGCCCGCCATCGCACAAACCCACGTCGGCATGACATGGCTGCTGGCTGGTGACTCGAAGCGATGACATGGCTGTTGGCTGGTGACTTGGAGCGATGACATGGCTGCTGCAACACCCCCGAAAAAGAAAAAAAGCCTATCCTCTTGCGGGTTCATGGAAAAGATGTATTTTTGCGGTGTCGTTCCTGCACGTTAAGGACGTACAGCGTCACGACCTGAAAGGGCAGCAGATAGCACCGGAAGACGAAAAACATTGGCGGTTAGAGCCTAAGCAGGTTGTTAACCGCCAATTTTTGTTTTATAGAAAGTCTTCATGGCCAACCTTTTCCTTCCCATGCGAGTGCATTCCACATAATAGTATTCTCTTTCTAATGACCTACGATAGACAACTGTGTGGGGATATTTCCCTTGTACGATTTCGTCTGCGCCAGCAATAATCATAGGAATAAGGCTGTAGTCGTTTGTTGTCGTTTGCCGTCGGATATAGTGTTGAAAAAGAGATAAATACAATAAACCGCAGCCATAGATGCCCGCCATCGCACAAACCCACGTCGGCATGACATGGCTGCTGGCTGGTGACTCGGAGCGATGACATGGCTGCTGTATCACCCCCGAAAAAGAAAAAAACTTATCCTCTTGCGGGTTCATGGAAAAGTTGTAATTTTGCAGGCAGAAATAAGTCAGGA
>Ga0247610_10003934_pt1 | contig 16033 bp, 20 predicted proteins | sample 174DNAGHGhighgp2_FD_193483 | JGI IMG/M metagenome (GOLD analysis project Ga0247610, IMG submission 193483) | Sheep rumen microbial communities from Palmerston North, Manawatu-Wanganui, New Zealand - 1742 DNA GHGhigh gp2 | ecosystem: Host-associated > Mammals > Digestive system > Stomach > Rumen... | reverse complement strand
CCCCGGTTCGATTCCGGGTGTCGCCTCCATAACTTCTGCCGAGGTGGCGGAACTGGCAGACGCACGGGACTTAAAATCCCGCGGGTAGAGATACCCGTACCGGTTCGATTCCGGTCCCCGGCACCAGTAAAAAATTGCCTGTCCTTTGCATAAAGGACAGGTTTGTTTTTTGAAATTGCCTCACTTCTTTGGGAAGTGAGGTTTTTTGTTGTGTACTGTATATTCGGTATGGTATAATATACTGATTAATATGGAGTAGTTTGCGCTCATTTCAAATTGAAGACCGTATTTTCAAATTGGAAACGGAGGAAAATTTCAATGCAAAAGGCCCTGGATTGGCTGGAAGGGGAAGCGTGGCTGCAATCACATGCGCCGGAGCTGATCCCTTTTATAAACAGATATGGACATTGCACGTTGGAACCGGACCCCGTGGAACGCTATTTTGAAGTGCTGCTGACAGGCATCGCGGCCCAGCAGCTGCCGCCGGAAGTAAGCGGGAAGATCATGGAGCAGCTGCGGCGCCTGACGGGCACGCCGGTAACGCCGGACAAGCTGCTGGCCCTGACGGACGAGGCGCTTGCCACCTGCGGACTGACGGCGATTAAAATCAGCTATATGAAAGAGTTCTCCCGCCGGGTTTTGGACCGGACAGTGGATTTTGCAGCCTTTGGGGAACTCTCCGACTCCCAGATCATAAAGCTGCTGAAGAATGTGCGGGGGCTGGGGCAGTGGACCATCGAGATGTTCATGCTGTTGTCCCTGTGCCGTCCGGACGTGCTGCCGGGGGACGATTTCCTGCTGAAAAAGGAAGTGAAGCAGTTGTTTTCGCTTTCTGAAATTCCCAAGCGGGGGCAGCTGAACAAGCTGATGGAACCGTGGCGGCCCTGGCGCAGCCTGGCGGTCTGGTATTTGTGGCAGCACAGCGCGGAGGATAAAAAGAAGTAGCGGGCCTGGGTTTTGCCGCAGGGCAGGACAGGCGCAGCCGCTGACGGGGTTGCGATGACTTTGCCCACAGGTGCAGGGGCTTGCTGTGTTTTGATTTTAGTATAGAATTTGCAGAGGTAGATCATGGCAGATGTATTTGAACAGGTAAATATCCTTCCCGAAGTACGGGAGAATTTAAAGAAGATGGGCATCCGGACGGCGATGCCGGTACAGCAGCAGGCCATTCCGGCCCTGCTGAAAGGGCGCGACGTGCTGGCCCGGGCCCAGACGGGGACCGGCAAGACGCTGGCGTTCCTCATTCCGCTGGCCCAGAAGGTGGACGCGGCGAAGCCTTATGTGCAGGCGCTGGTGATCGCGCCGACCCGGGAGCTGGCCCAGCAGGTCAACGACGTGATGAAGCAGGTGCTGGACGGGCTGGGCATTAAGACGCTGGCCGTGACCGGCGGCCGCGATTTTGAAACCCAGAAGAACAAACTGGCAGGGAAGGCCCAGGTCCTCATCGGTACGCCGGGGCGGCTGCTGGATCATATTGAAAAAGGCAACGTGGATCTGGGCGGCGTAACGTATCTGGTGCTGGACGAGGTGGATGAGATGCTGGCCCAGGGGTTCATGGACGACGCGTTGAAGCTGATCGCCATGACGAACCCGGAACGGCAGACCATGCTGTGCTCCGCTACGGTCTCGGAAGAGATCAACAAGCTGGGACGCAAGCTGACCACCAACTGCCAGGTCATCGACATCGCGCCGGAAGAAGCGGTGGTGAAGACCATCCGGCAGATCTGTATCCGCACCACGGAAGAAAAGAAGCCGGAGCTGCTGATGAAGCTGATCAAACGACTGAACCCGTACCTGATGCTGGTGTTCTGCATCAGCAAGGAGCGGGCGAAGGAAGTGGACGAGCTGTTAGGGGCGAACGGGTTTAACGTGGCGGTGCTGACCGGCGACATGAGCGCCGCGAAACGCAAGACGGTGATGAAACAGTTCCGGGAAGCCAGGGTGCAGATCCTGGCGGCCAGCGATATTGCGGCCCGTGGACTGGACGTGGAAGGCGTGACCCATGTGATCAACTACGACGTGCCCCATGATGCGGACTGGTATGTGCACCGGGTGGGCCGCACGGGGCGCGCGGGCCGGGACGGGATCGCCGTGACCATGTACACGCCGGAAGAGCTGCGCTGGCTGCATAACATTGAAACGAAGCTGGGCATTACGATGGAAAAGCAGACGGTGACGGGACGGCCCATCGTGCGCCGCACCCGCATTGCCGCTGCCCGGAAGAAGGCGGCGGAGGCTCCGAAATCGCGGGGACGCAATTCGGTAGAAGATAAACGCCATGCGCCGAAGACCGGCTCCAACCGGCGGCAGGTAAGCCGTCAGGCGGCGCGGGAAGCGTCCATGGCGCTGAAGGAAAAGGCGAAAAAAGCGGCAAAGAAAGCCGCGGAGAAACGCAAAAAAGACAGCAAGTAAGCTTGGCAATAAGAAAGAAAAATTAGCAGAACAGGTGATCCATTTTGTTTTTGAAATCAGTGACAGCCTTTGGGTTCAAGTCCTTTGCAGACCGCACCGCGCTGGAATTTGGCGCGGGCATTACGGCGGTGGTGGGGCCCAACGGTTCAGGTAAAAGTAATATTTCCGATGCAGTGCGCTGGGTGCTGGGGGAACAGAGCGCGAAATACCTGCGCGGCAGTAAAATGGAAGATATTATTTTTTCCGGCACCAGCAAACGCCGTCCCTTAGGGGTGGCCGAGGTGACGCTGGCGTTCGATAACCGGGACCATATGCTGCCGCTGGATTTTGACGAGGTAAGTATCACCCGGCGGCTGTACCGTTCCGGCGACAGCGATTACGCCATCAATAAGAAGAACTGCCGCCTGAAGGATATACTGGACCTGCTGGCGGATACGGGCATGGGCAAGGGCGCCATGTTCCTGATCGGGCAGAATAAGATCGATGAGATACTGAACAGCCGTCCGGAAGACCGCCGTTCCATTTTTGAGGAAGCAGCAGGCATCGCCCGGTTCCGTATGCGGAAGAAAGAGGCGACGCGGCGGCTGGACGATACGGCTAACAACCTGACCCGTATCAACGACATTAAGAGCGAAGTAGAAAGCCGTGTGGAACCGCTGCGGATCGAATCGGAGCGGACGGAAAAATACAATGACCTGAACGGGAAGCTGCGGGTCTGCAGGCTGACACAGTTCGTGCAGCGCGTGGAAACGATCGAAGTGGCCCGGGAGAAACTGCAGCAGGAACAGGAAAGCTGCAACCGCATCTTTCTGGAAAAGAGTACGGAGGTCAGCCGGCAGGAAGCGTTGCTGACCGGACTGCAGCAGGAGCTGGATGCGCTGAACGACCAGGTCTCCCATATCCAGGCCGGGATCACGGCAAAGGAAAAGGCGCTGGAAGCGGTGAAGGGCGAGGACGCCGTGCTGGATGAACGTATTGAGCAGAGCATCCGGCAGCAGGGCAATCTGGCCAAACGCAATGAAAAACTGCAGGCGCAGATCGACCAGTGGACGACCCAGCTGAATGCGCTGGCAAAAGAGTTCGACGTGCTGGAAGCCAAAAAGAACGAAGCCGCGGAGCTGGTGACCGAACTGGAGGAGCAGCAGAACGCGCGGCAGCAGTCCCAGAAGGAAAACGAGGCGAAGATCCAGGAACTGACGGACAGTAACTTTGAAGAGATGCGGAAGATGGTGGAAATGCGCAATGAGATCCGCATGCTGGAAACAGCGCAGGAGCAGCGCATGAACCGCCGCAACCGTCTGAAAGAGGAAGTAGACGCTGCGGAAAAGCGGGTGAACGACCTGACGGAAGAGCAGCGGGAGACCTTGCAGCACAAGGGGGAACTGGAGCAGGATGTGACCCGCTATATCCGGGAAGGCGAAGCGCTGGCGGCCAAGGCGGCGGAACGCCGGACGGTGTTCCAGGAAATCGAGCGCCGTTACAATGAGTGCCAGAACCGTATTGCCTCTGTGGAATCCCGGCTGCATCTGCTGCGGGATATGCAGCAGTCGCTGGAAGGGTTCGGGTTTGGCGTCAAATCCGTGATGCAGAGCAGGGAAAGCTGGCGGGAGGAAGTCATCGGTCCTGCGGCGGCGCTGATCTCGGTGGATGCGGATTATGTGACGGCGGTGGAGACCGCGCTGGGAGCCGGCGCGCAGAATCTGGTGGTGCGCACGGCGGAAGCGGCCAAAGCGGCCATCCGTTATTTAAAGAGCCGGCATGAAGGACGGGCTACGTTTTTGCCGCTGGATACCCTCCGCGTGCCGACGCTGAAACCGGAAGAAAAAGCGCTGCTAAATCTTCCGGGCGCGATCGGGTTTGCCGCGGATCTGGTGCGCTGCGATGAAACGGTGAAGCCGGCGGTGCGTTTCCTCATCGGGCGCGTGCTGGTGGCGGAGACTATGGACCATGCCCTGGAAGCGGCCCGGAAAAGCGGGTTCCGGCTGCGGGTCGTCACACTGGACGGCGACGTGGTGAATGTGGGCGGGTCCCTCACCGGCGGCAGTCGCCAGAAAAAGGAAAACGGTTACCTGTCCCGGGAACGGGATGTAAAAGAGCAGGAAGCGGCCCTGCGTAACTGCAACAAAGAGCTGCTGGCGATCCAGGAGGAGAAGGAAGTCCTGGAAGACGAGTTGGATGAACGGGAGAAACGGCTGGAAGAATTGCGCCAGACCGTGCAGCAGCGGAATATCCGGCTGACGGAGATCAGGGCGGAAGAACAGCGGATCGCGGATGACCTGAAACGGGAGAACGAAGCGCTGGAAGTGGCGATAGATACGCGTACCCAGCTGGCCAACGAATACCTGGCCGTGCGGCAGGAGCTGGCGGATAAACGCAAGCCCCTGCAGGAGATGGAAGCGGCCAACACGGAAGCGAAAACGCTGCTGGATGAACTGCAGAAGAAGATCGCGGCGGATAAAAGCGCGCTGGAATCCCTGGCGCTGCGGCTGCAGGATGCCCGCGTGCAGGCCGAGACGGCCAGCGCCCAGCGGCAGATGACCAATGACCGCATGCAGCAGCTGGACGGGGATCTGAACCGCCTGCAGGGCGATTTTACGGCCAACACGGAAGAAAGCGAAAAGCTGGCGGATGTGGTGACCGGCTGTAAGGAAAAGAAGCAGCAGCTGGAAGAACAGACAAAGCAGCTGATGCAGGAGCTGCAGGATATCCTGACCGGGCAGCACGATTATTCCGAGCAGCGGCTGGAACTGACGCAGAAGCAGGGCGCGGAAGGCGAGAAACTGAAGGCGCTGCGGGCCGAGCAGGCCAAAGCGGAAGCGAAGGCGCACCAGAATGAGGTGGACAGCGCAAAACTGGAAAGCGATTACCAGAACGCGCTGGAACAGCTGACGTCGGAATATAAGGTGAACCTGGCCGAGGCGAAAGAGGAAGCCAGGGCGGAAGGCGTGCTGGAAGACAAGAGCGAGGCGGCGCTGCGGCGGATGCAGGGTTCCCTGCAGCGGCAGATCGAAGAACTGGGGCCGGTCAATCCCGGCGCCATTGAAGAATACAGGGCAGTCAGCGAACGGTACGAGTTTTTGCAGAAGCAGTACACGGACCTGTGCGAAGCGCGGGACAAACTGCAGTCGGTCATCTCGGAGATCAATTCCGGTATGACGAAACGCTTCAAGGAAGCGTTCGGCAAGATCAACACCTTCTTCCAGAGCACCTATGTGCAGCTGTTTGGCGGCGGTACCGCAGTGCTGAAGCTGTCCGAACCGGATGACATCCTGGAATCCGGGATCGATATTGAAGCGCAGCCGCCGGGGAAGAAGCTGCAGAGCCTGTTCCTGCTGTCCGGCGGGGAACGGGCCCTGACGGTCATCGCCCTTTTGTTTGCGCTGCTGAGCTACCGTCCCACGCCTTTCTGCATACTGGACGAGATCGACGCGCCGCTGGACGATGCCAACATTGAACGGTTTGCCCGGTTCCTGGCAAGCTACGCCATGCACACCCAGTTCATCGTCATCACCCACCGGAAGGGAACGATGGAAGCAGCCAACGTCATGTACGGCGTGACGATGGAAGAATCCGGCGTATCCAAGATCCTGTCGGTGCGGATGAGCGATAAGCTGGTGGAAGAATCGGTGTGACACATTACGCGACAGTTACGCGATACCGTTTGCAATTGCGTGATATAATATAAATAGATGGAAGAAAATATGCATTAAACACAAGGAAAGGAAGTAACGTCATGGGCTTTTTTGAGAAGCTGAAAACGGGCCTGACCAAGACGCGCCAGAATTTTACCGACCGGATCACGGAACTGGTGGGCATGTCGGCCAAGGTAGACGAAGATTTTCTGGAAGAACTGGAGATGATTTTGCTCACCGCTGACGTAGGGGTGAAAACTACGGAGAAGCTGATCGAGGATGTACGGAAGGCGGCGAAAAGCAGGGAGATAAAAGGCACGGAGGACGTGCTGCCGTTTCTGAAAAAACAGATTGCGGCCATGCTGAAGGACGACGGGGTCCGCACCCGCATCGGCGCCCATCCTACGGTCATCCTGATCGTGGGCGTCAACGGGGTGGGGAAGACTACCACCATCGGCAAGCTGTCCAATTATTTCCGCCTGTTCAATTATAAAGTCATGATGGCGGCGGGGGATACGTTCCGCGCTGCCGCTTCTGCCCAGCTGAAGATCTGGGGCGAGAGGGCCCAGTGCGAGGTCATCGCCCACGAAGAAGGCGCGGATCCCGCCGCGGTGGTGTTTGACGCGCTGAAAGCGGCGAAAGCGCGGGGCGTTGACGTACTGTTCGTTGACACGGCCGGGCGTCTGCATAACAAAGTTAATCTGATGAATGAGCTGGGCAAGATCGACCGCATCATCAAGCGGGAGATCCCGGAGGCGCCTCATGAAGTGTTCCTGGTGCTGGACGCTACCACCGGACAGAACGCGATCACCCAGGCAAAGGTGTTTACGGAGACCACGAAAGTGACCGGCGTGGTGCTGACAAAACTGGACGGCACGGCCAAGGGCGGCGTTGTGGTGGCCATCCGGGAAGAGCTGGGTCTGCCGGTGAAGTGGATCGGCGTGGGCGAAGGCATTATGGACTTCCGGCCCTTTGAACCGGAAAAGTTTGTGGATGCGCTGTTTGCTACGGAAGAAACGAAAGAACAATAAGAGAAGCTCCGCCGGAAAGAAGCGGTTTGTGTTTGTAAATTTTATTGTGAAGCTGCGCTGAAAAGTGCGGCGTAACGCTTATTTTTAATGCTATGTTTTGCGTTAAGGGGTCATCACGTTTATGTTTGCGGTTATAGTTAACACGGTGGCAATCCTGATCGGTTCCACCATCGGGCTCTTCCTGCGTAAGGGGATCCCCGAATCCCTGGCGGCGGCCATGATGAAAGGGCTGGGGCTCTGTACCGTGGTTATCGGACTGCAGGGCACGCTTCAGGAAAAGAATATACTGGCGCTGATTTTATCTACCATCATCGGCATCGTCATCGGGGAATGGCTGGATATCGACGGCCATGTGAACCGGGGGGCGGAACGCCTGACCTCGCGGTTTGCCGGGGAAGGACAGGGCGCGAAGATCGCCCAGGCTTTTGTCACATCCTGCCTCATCATGAACGTGGGGGCTATGACCATCGTGGGTTCTCTGGACGCAGGGCTGCGGGGCGCCTTCGGCATGCTGTACACCAAATCCCTGCTGGACATGATCGCCGGCATTCCCATGACGGCGGCTATGGGCGTGGGCGTCATGGGCTCGGCTTTGTTTACGCTGGTATTCCAGGGGAGCATCGTGCTGCTGGCGGAATTCATCGCACCCTACCTGTCCGAGACACTGATCGCCGAACTGGTCTGCACCGGCAGCCTGATGATCCTGGCTCTGGGCCTGAACATGCTGGAGCTGACGAAACTGAAAGTGCTGAACTATCTGCCGGGACTGCTGGCGGCGCCTTTTGTGCTGAAACTGATGCAGATCCTGGGGTTTTAAGGTGCGTTGTAAAGCAATAAATAAAAACGAAACAAAGAGTAAAAAATGATGATTAATAAGTAATGTTTAACCGCTTGAAACGATAGTTTCTTTAATTTTTGAAAGGGGTGCTGAAATGCCAATTAACAAAAATGAATTGACGAAAGAACAGATTGCGAAAGCTATGGCCTGCGAGACTGCCGAGGAGCTTATGGCACTGGCAAAAGCGGAAGGTATTGAATTGACCAAAGAAGAAGCCGAGGCGTATATGGCGGAGCTGGAAGACTTCGAGTTGGACGAGGCTACGATGAAAAATGTGGCTGGTGGACTCGGTGGAATGGTATCTCGCCCATGTGGCAAGTTTTATAAGTAAACAAATAGAAACTCACGGCTTTCTGCTTATTTTAAAAATAAGCAGGGAGCTGTTTTTTTGTGTGTAGGTGCGAGCAGGAATACAGCGTACAGGCTGATTGACCAGCGTAAGGGTGATTAAAATGTTACAAATACTATTACTTACAACCATAGATTTTTCTGCGGTCAATATGTTATAATGAATATGTAATGTTTTACTGTTGAAATGACATTCTTTCTTAAAAAAACAGAGGAGGTACTGAAATGTCAATTAACAAAACTGAACTGACGAAAGAACAGATTCAAAAAGCAATGGCTTGCGAGACTGCCGAGGAACTGATGGAGCTGGCAAAAGCCGAAGGTGTTGAATTGACCAAGGAAGAAGCCGAGGCGTACATGGCGGAGATGGAAGACGTGGAACTTGACAGCGATGCGCTGAAACAGGTGGCGGGTGGCATGTGCTACAGTGCTGGCATGGGGTCTAACGAACGTTGTCATAGGGGTGGTGGCATAACTGGTGCATGATAAAGAGGTTTTTTGAAGGAGGGGGTACTAAAATGCCAATTGACAAAAATGAGTTAACGAAAGAACAGATTGCTAAAGCTATGTCCTGCGAGACTGTCGAAGAATTGATGGCGTTGGCAAAATCCGATGGCATCGAACTGACCAAAGAAGAAGCTGAAGCATATCTGGCGGAAATGTCCGATGTGGAACTGGATGATGCTATGCTTAAAAATGTAGCAGGTGGCGGTTGCTATAACGAGAATAGCATCTGCATTGCCAAGAGAAAGCCTTCGGACGAACAAGTTGCAACGAAAGTCTGCTAACTGTCGCAAAAAGGGAGAGTATGAAACTATTTCTGTAAATTAGGTCTTCTACGATAATTTCAAATGGTTCAACCCCGCTATTCCATGCGGGCATGAATAACTTTTTTAACCCTAAACATAGATAGAAATTCACGGCTCTATTCTTTATTTTTTGAAAGGGGTGCTGAAATGCCGATTAACAAAAGCGAACTGACGAAAGAACAGATTGCCAAAGCTATGTCCTGCGAGACTGTCGAAGAATTGATGGAGCTTGCAAAATCCGAAGGCATCGAATTGACAAAAGAGGAAGCCGAAGCATATTTGGCAGAAATGTCTGATGTGGAACTGGACAGCAATGCGCTGAAACAGGTAGCCGGTGGTTCCTGCTATATGATTGGCGGGGGTGAATGTCATAACAGAGGGCATGGACCTGGGCTGTAAAAGAGTACAGGCTATGCTTCGAATATGATTTTTATATTGAAAATGGAAGAATAAAAAAGACCCCTTACATTTTTGAAAAATGTCATTAAGTTAAGCTTGATTTTAAATTTACTTAAGGCGATTTTTTCGGTTGGTTTAGTTTTCTTTTGTATAGTTAGTTTTCTTTTGTCGGTTTACATGCGTTTTTATCAGAAATATAAGCTGTCAAGTAAAAATGCTTGACAGCTTTCTGTTCTGCGTGTATAATGCATACGTTGAGTAAAAGGGAATGGGAGTATCGGAATGGCAGCGAATGATTTTAACGACCGCATCCGTTTCGGCAGTCTGTACGAAACCTATGGCGCGTTGCTGACAAAGAAGCAGCAGCAATGTCTGGAGCTGTATTTCTGTGAAGATTGTTCCCTGGCCGAGGTTGCCGAGGAGATGCAGGTGTCCCGGCAGGCTGTCCACGATCTGCTGAAGCGGGTAGAGCAGACCCTGGAGCATTACGAAAAGATACTGGGCTTTTTACTGCGCATGGAAAAAACGAGGAAGCTGACGGAAGAGGCGGAAGCGATCCTGGACCGTGCGGAGAAAAAGCAGGACTATAAAGAACTGAACCGGTTGCGCGAAATACTGGTAAAATTACAGGAGACGCAGGAGAGCTGAGCCGCGTTTCCGCAGGGAATGAAAGCAGGTAACTGAATGGCTTTTGAGAGTTTGTCTGAACGGCTGCAGAACGCGATTAAGATGTTCCGCGGCACGAAAGAAATAACCGAAGAAGATTTAAAAGCGCCTCTGCGTGAAGTGCGCATGGCGTTGTTAGAGGCCGACGTAAACTTCAAAGTTGTAAAAAACTTTGTGGCTAAAATCAAAGAACGCGCGCTGGGCGCAGAGATCCAGCAGAACCTGAACCCCAGTCAGCAGATCATCAAGATCGTTGACGAAGAGCTGACGGAACTGCTGGGCGGAACCCAGTCCAAGCTGACGGTCGCTCCGAAACCTCCCACCATCATCATGCTGGTCGGTCTGCAGGGCGCCGGTAAGACTACGACGGTTGGCAAGCTGGCTTACAATTTAAAGAAGAAACATAAGAGCCCGCTGCTGGTTGCTGCCGACGTATACCGTCCGGCTGCTATCACCCAGCTGCAGGTATTGGGCGAACAGGTGGGTGTTCCTGTTTTCTCCCTGGGCAACGAAGTGTCCCCGGTAGAGATCGCCCGCCAGTCTCTGGATAAAGCGGCGCATCTGGCCTGCGATACTATCATTATCGATACCGCCGGCCGTCTGCACATTGATGAAAAGCTCATGGAAGAGCTGCAGAACATCAAAGCAACGGTGCAGCCTCATGAAATCCTGCTGACCATCGACGCCATGACCGGTCAGGACGCGGTCACGGTCGCCGATACATTCAATAAAGACCTGGGCCTCACCGGCCTTATCGTGACCAAGCTGGACGGCGACGCCCGGGGCGGCGCGGTGCTTTCCGTAAGGGAAGTGACAGGCTGTCCGGTGAAATTTGTGGGCATGGGCGAAAAGCTGGACGCCCTGGAGCCGTTTTACCCGGACCGTATGGCGTCCCGTATCCTGGGCATGGGCGATATCCTGTCCCTGATCGACAAGATCAAGGATACCACCGATCTGGCCAAAGTGCTGGAGGCGGAAAAGAAGCTCAAGAAAGATGAGTTTACGCTGGAACAGTTCCTGGAACAGATGCAGCAGATTAAAAAGCTGGGTTCCCTGGATACGATCCTGGGTATGATCCCCGGTATGGGCGGTCTCAGCCAGAAGCTGAAAGAAGCCAATGTAGACGAGAAGGAATTCGCCAGGGTGGAAGCGATCATCCGCGCCATGACGCCGAAGGAACGGCAGAGGCCGGAGATCATCAACGGCAGCCGACGCAAACGTATCGCTGCGGGCTCCGGTATGAAGGTCCAGGATGTGAACCGCCTGCTGAAGAACTTTGACGACAGCAAAAAGCTGATGAAGAAGATGCAGGGAATGGCCAAGTTTGCTTCAAAGGGCAGCAAGATGCTTCCCTTTATGCATAAACAGTAAATTATCAAAGTTAGAATGTCACATTGTAAGGAGGTGAATCTGAAATGGCAGTAAAGATCCGTTTAAAACGTATGGGCGCAAAGAAAGTTCCGTTCTATCGTATCGTTGTAGCTGACGCACGTTCTCCGCGTGACGGCAAATTCATCGAAACCATCGGCACCTACGATTCCACCGTGAATCCGGCCGCTGTAAAAATCGACGAAGAAAAAGCACTGAAATGGATGGGCAACGGCGCGCAGCCGACCGATACCGTGAAAAACCTGTTCAGCAAACAGGGTATCATGAAAAAGTTTGCTGAAGCGAAAAACGCAAAGTAATTGAAAGGACGTGAATTGCGTGAAAGAATTGGTAGAAGTTATGGCCAAGTCTCTGGTTAGCAATCCGTCTGCAGTGGCAGTGGAGGAGGAAACAACCGGTACCACTACTGTACTCCGCCTCCATGTTGCCCCTGATGATATGGGAAAAGTCATTGGCAAGCAGGGCCGCATAGCGAAAGCGATCCGCTCCATTATGAAGGCGGTTGCAACCCGTGAAAACGTGAAGGTTATCGTAGAGATCGTAGAATAAGAAGATTCGTAACGGATTCGTAAAGGTGGTATATTTTATGGCAGATTCTATGTTCGTTCGTGTTCCCGTAGCTATCAAAGCTAAGGTTACGGAAGATTTGAAGCTGAAAATTATTGGAGACCTCCAAAACACTATAAAACAGATGGAATTGGATCTGAACCAGTTTGATTTCCAGGCCAAACAGGTCATGAATCAGGCTGCTAACGACCTTTCCGCAGCGCCCCGTCTGCGTGAGCAGATCGAAGTGGAGCGCAAAAAACGCACGGATGCCAAAGAAGAAGCGGAAGCGCAGCTGAAGCAGGCGCAGGAACTGCAGTTAGGCGCAGAAGTAGGGCATGGCACGCTGGAACGCACCGTGGAAGTAAAGATCGGCGACGACCTGCATGCGTTGATGGGCGCCGAAATTTTGACTGAAGACGGAAAGATCATCGCTTTCCGTATGTGAGCATAAGATGGAAAAAGTTGTATTAGGACAGATAGTCGCTCCGCACGGTGTGCGGGGCGATTTACGTATTATGCCGCTGACCTCCAATGTGCAGCTGTTTATGGATATGGATTATCTGCTGCTGCCGGACGGCAGGCGGCTGCAGATCGTCAGCGCCCGGCCCCATAAGAATGTCATCCTGGTGAAGGCGGCAGAAATCACTACCATGGAAGCGGCTCAGGCGCTTCGGGGGCAGAAGGTTTCGGTGTACCGGGAAGATATGCCGGAACTTCCCGAAGGGCGCTATTATGTAGGCGATCTGATCGGGCTTCCCGTTTTTGACGAAGCCGGAAACCGCATCGGCACGTTTAAGGACGTGCTGCCTACCGGCAGCCGGGATGTGTATGTCATTGCGCCGCCGGAAGGGAAAGATATTCTGGTAGCGAATATTCCGGACAACATCCGGGAGATCGACCTGCCCGGCAAACGGATCGTGGTGCGTCTGCCCGAGTGGGACGAGGAAGACATACGGTAACGACGGGTTCCGCATCCGGCGGGACAGGTATAGCGAGCGAGGAAACGTTCCATGAAATTTGTATTTGTTACTCTCTTCCCGGAGCAGATCCAGGCGGCTGCAGGGCACAGCATGTTAAAACGCGGTCTTGACGCGGGCCTCATTGAGATGGAATGCGTCAATCCCAGGGACTTTTCCATGGACCGGCATCATTCGGTAGACGATGCGCCCTTTGGGGGCGGCGTGGGAATGGTGCTGAAACCGGAACCGGTGGTGGAAGCCATTCGGGCGGCGAAAGCCAAAGCGCCCGGCGCGCCGGTGATTGCCATGAGCCCGGGCGGCGTGACCTTCAGGCAGGAACTTGCGGAGACCTGGGCCAGAGAGGAAACCGGGCTGATTTTTGTCTGCGGTCATTACGAAGGGTTTGACGAGCGGATTTACCATTGGGTAGACCGTAAGGTGAGCATCGGCGACTTTGTGCTGACGGGAGGGGAACTGCCCGCTCTCATGATCATGGATGCGGTGAGCCGTTTCGTGCCCGGCGTGCTGGGGAAGCTGGCCAGCGCGGAAGAGGATTCCTTTTCCAGCGGGCTGCTGGAATATCCCCAGTATACGCGTCCCGTTGTCTTTGAAGGTATGGAAGTGCCGGAAGTCCTGCGGAACGGGAACCACCGGCTCATTGCTCTCTGGCGGCGGAAACAGGCCCTGAAAGCTACGCTGTTGTTGCGTCCCGATATGCTTCCCGCCGAGCCGGACAAGCAGGATGCAAAACTGCTGAAAGAAATACGGGAAGAAATGGAAGCAGAGGAATGACAAGACCATTTCTTCAGAAAAAATATAAAAAAAGCTTGCAACTCAATATTGTCTGTGGTACAATATTGCTTGCGTAAAACGGACGGTCCGCTGTGCAGCACAAGTAAGTCGCATGAACGTCTATGAATCTAGGAGGAAAAAATGAACATCATTGAAGCACTGGATAAAGAACAGTTACGTTCCGATATCCCCGAGTTCCGTGCCGGCGACACCGTTAAAGTTTATGTTAAGGTTGTTGAAGGTACCCGTGAACGCGTACAGTTATTTGAAGGCGTAGTAATTTCCCGGAGCGGTTCCGGTATCCGCGAAATGTTCACCGTTCGCCGTATTTCCTACGGCGTAGGCGTAGAAAGAACTTTCCCGGTACACAGCCCGCGTCTGGAGAAAATCGAAGTAGCCCGCAAAGGTATCGTTCGCAGAGCAAAACTGTATTATCTGCGTAACCTCACCGGTAAAGCTGCTCGTATCCGTGAACGCCGCTAATATGGTGTATGAAGAGGGCTGCAATGGCAGTCCTCTTTTTCTTTACAATGCACGTCCGGGAAGCGAGCCAAAGGCGAAGCTGACCGGAAACGGGCATGTACTTGCAGCGCACCGCAGAATGCAAGCGGCAAGCGCAGCATGATGCCTTGTGCGCGAGCCATTACAATGCACGTCCAGGAGGAAGAAACTGTATGAGTAATAAATCTGAGGGGTCGTTCCAGGATTCGCTGAACGACTGGCTCGTTTCTATTATTGTCGCGGTAGCGCTGGCTTTTTGCATCCGGACCTTTATCTTTGAACCTTATAAAGTGGAAGGGACTTCCATGTATCCGACGCTGCATAACCAGGAACGGCTGATCGTCAACAAATTCAGCTATTTTCTGGGGGACCCGAAACGGAATGAGATCATTGTCTTCCGGTATCCGAAAGATGAGAGCCGCGATTTCATCAAACGGGTGATCGCGGTAGGCGGCGATACGGTGGAGATGCGCGACGGCGCCGTACTGGTCAACGGGAAGAAGATTGAAGAGCCGTACACATGGAAAGAGGATCCGAAAGGCCTGAACCATTCCAATTACCGGAAGAGCCTTGTGCCAAAGGATCATATCTTTGTGTTGGGCGATAACCGTAATAATTCGGAAGACAGCCGGTTTGCGGACGTGGACTTTGTGCCGCTGCGTCTGGTAAAAGGCCGGGCTGACGTTGTGTTCTGGCCGTTTGAACGATTCCGTAAATTACCTTGAGGCTGCTATGGATGTAAAGGATTTTAAAATTCAGTGGTTCCCGGGGCATATGACGAAGGCCCGCCGCATGATGGAAGACCAGCTTCGTCTGGTGGACGTGGTGGTGGAACTGCTGGACGCCCGGATCCCCGGTTCCAGCATCAACCCGATGCTGCGGCAGATGGCAGGCAGCAAACCCCGCGTCATTGCGCTGAACAAGATGGACATGGCGGACCCGGTCAAAACGGAAGCCTGGCTGTACAGGCTGAAGCAGGAGGGAGCCCCGGTCTGTTCCATCGACTGCCATACCGGCAAAGGCGTGAAGCAGATGCTGAATCTGGTGAAGGAAGTTGCCCGGCCGGTTACGGAAAAGTGGCTGAAAAAAGGCGTCCGGAACCGTGACATACGGCTGATGATCGTAGGCGTGCCCAATGTGGGGAAATCCACGCTGATCAATCGGCTGGCGGGGCGGGTGAAAGCAATCGCCTCAGACCGTCCCGGCGTGACGAAACAGAAGCAGTGGGTCACCATTGCCAAAGGGCTGCAGCTGCTGGATACTCCCGGCGTCCTGTGGCCGAAGTTTGAAAATCCGGAAATCGGCCTGCACCTGGCGCTGACAGGCGCGGTGAAGGATGATATCTATGACAGGCGGGACGCGTTGGTCCTGCTGCTTCAGGAAATGCTGCAGAAATATCCGCAGCAGCTGGCTATGTTTTACAATATTGTACTGACCCCGGAGGATACGGCGGAAACGGTTATGGAAAAGATCGGCGCTGCCCGGGGCTGTGTAAAAGCCGGCGGCGTGCTGGATCTGAACAAAGTGGAGCAGATGGTCCTGTACGAATTTAAAACTGCGAAGATGGGACGGTTTACGTTAGACGAACCGTAACAGATACAAGCTGAACATGGCCGGCCTTGCGCCGGCTTTTTTTGTGCGCGGGCCATTGCAATAACGAACGGGAAGCAACCCCGTCGGGTAAAGCTGACAGAACCCCGTCGGGTAA